>Ga0126337_10000721_pt1 | contig 18046 bp, 10 predicted proteins | sample DipCmetagenome_FD_92527 | JGI IMG/M metagenome (GOLD analysis project Ga0126337, IMG submission 92527) | Coral microbial communities from La Bocana,Puerto Morelos, Mexico - Diploria C A metagenome | ecosystem: Host-associated > Invertebrates > Cnidaria > Coral | place: La Bocana,Puerto Morelos... | reverse complement strand
TGTCGAGCCATTTTATAGTAAGCCCAGGCATGGATATTTCGTCAACTAATAAACCAAACTAATTTTTAGGATCGCTAACTGTTAATTATTCCACGAGTTTGACCATAGGTATTCTTTGATTTATTATTATTATTATTTTCTGCTATTTCTATAATTCGTGATTATAGGAACCCTCTCCTCAGTCGCTGAGTATCTCATCACTCAGCTGTTAATGTCCGAAACATTAAGTCAATAAGTCAGTAACAAATCATGCACCCCCACCGGGATTTTATAAAAATATACATATTCTAGTCACGCCAAAAAGATCCACCCATAAATATCTCAAAAACGTTTTGCCACCGCCGACCCTTCTCCCAGAGAAGATAATAAACAAGGGGTGTCTTATCTCACCGAGGCAAAATGTCATTGGCTCATGCGTATGTCTAAAAACAGGGGACCCATTGCTCGCACAACCGACATTTCATGTGCCGTGTGTGTTAAGCACTGTTCAGTGACTTTGGTTACCAGATTAGAAGTTAAATAATTATACCCAGTTGTAGATTACATCACAAGAGCTGTTTGATTATCCACTGCCGTGATATCATTAGGTAATGATTCCGTCATTAGCTTCAAATATTGTATTTACCTCATTCCTTTCAACAGCACCTTTGTTTTTACGCGATGATTGGATTTTTCTAAGAAGGTATCTCTAAGCTGCTTTCCAGTAATCAACTTCATTGACGAATCCGGGAACCAGGATAACTAGAGGAAAATCAGTTTAAAGTGTCTCATTTCGTTCAGTTTCGTTCCGTTCCGGCATCATGGTGAAGTAACAATATAATTGATAGTTAAACTAACAAATAAGTTTTTGTTTAATTTGAAACATTTTAGAAGCATCTTAGTATCTTTTCGACAATTGACTATGTCTCGATATTAGAAAGAGCGCGAAACTGGAGTGATCCTAATACACCCCCTGGTGCATGCACGAATCAAAGAGCAATGCATTCTAACATTATTTTCTAAGTGGATGAAAATAATTTCAACAATGTTTTTTTACTCCCCATTCCTGCGTGTTCGTACGAAGTATATTCACTTTCCGTTGTCCAAGGAGGTTGGCCAGTGCACGCGATAGTTGTTTTTCCTGAGAAGAAGGAAGGCCAATATACATGTGTGCTCTCGGAGTAAAATTTATGCACATGTTGCGCTGGCCATTACAGATTGCTGATCAAAAAACAAGCAAAATAAGACAAAAACGGAAACTGAAAGCAGACGCCAGAGTGTCTAGCCAAACAGGATCACCAGAATAAGCGGCGAAAAAAGCTCGAATAGCAGGGCTTTTTAATGCTATAATAATGCGTCACACAATATTGGCTGTCAAGAAACTTACGTGGCTGCTATCAAGAATTTACATATGCAAACTATTTTACAAAGCGGCTTGTTGTGGGAGATTACTCATTCAGTCAAAGAATTCATCTCGATAGACTCCACATGATCTAAGGCCAGCTGTTTTTGTCATGTGCAATTTAGCTTGTTTGTGTTATTTTACTCTTCGGTGTCAGCTAGGCAAAAGAAAAAACCGAGTTGTCCGATAAAAAATGGATGTTATTTAAACTAGTTAAGTGATTCGTGATGCATAACGGATCTATATAAAATATCACGATAACAACCTCAGGGAATGCGTATCCGCAATTCTTTAGCTGCTTGTGATAGCCACGTCGATAGACGTAAATATCCGTACCGTATTAGCAGTGGTGTCATTAGCGTGAAGCATCCAGATTTCCCAACGCAATTCTGAGTTACAGACTTGTTTACCGATTGACTGTCGAACATGAAAGACGCAAACGGTCCAGTGGCTGACAACACAGTAGATAATATACTTAAAAACCTTGAATCGTCGATAACGTGTTCACAGTGTTCCGACGTTTTTAAGGATCCTCGACTGTCCGTCTGCTTGCATAGTTTCTGTTACAAATGTTTGGAGAAATTGTGGAGTCAAGATGCGTCCGATCGTTTATTTCGATGTCCAATTTGCCTCACAGAAGAGACCGTACCGGTCGACAGCCACGCTTCCGAGGTGTCCGACTCGCCGTCAGATCTCCACCTGAATCGCCTCCTGGATCTTAGCAAAGTTAAGAAGTTGAAAGAACAGCAAGGACTTTGCGACAACTGCGCAGAAATGTCTATGTTGGAAGTGTTCTGTTTTGACTGCGACGTGTATCTTTGCTCGCCATGTGCGAGTGCCCACTCTCAGATGACGGTGAAAAAGATACACCGGCAACGAAAGCTGCAGGAGTTTGAAAGCGTCGACTACGACAGGCTGTACAGACGTCCCATCTACTGCGAGCACGAACGAAAAGACTTAGAAGATATTGAATTTTATTGTCCCGATTGCGATGTCTACATGTGCGCTTTGTGCAACATTGTTGACGAGGAGTACCACGTTACACAAGACATTCAAGAAATAGGCGACAGAGGCAAGGCGGAAATCAAAGAAAAGGCCGTCATCGTCCGCGAAAAAAGTCGCCAGATTCGAACGGGAATCGAGAACGCTGAGAGACGGATGGCCGAAATCGATAGGCGTGTGGACGCACTGAAGAATGAAGTGAACGCAAAGGTCGCTAATCTGGTACAAATCCTCACAAATCACGGCAATGAGATGATTAAAGTGCTAGAAGATATTCGAAGCGACAAGAAAGACAAACTCCTGTCGCAGAAGAGACAGTTTGAGACTCTTGATATTCAAACAACCAGCTCACTCGAATTTGTGGATTCTCTTCTGGAGAGAGAATTCGCAGCCGAAATTATGATGCTGAGAGATCGTGTGATCTCACGACTGGAGAAAATGGACGATTTAATTGTCGACACCCGACCAGTGGTGGGTGCAGCCGTAGAATACCTCCCCAATCCTTCGCTTGTAAGCACCCTGGAGTCAGCATCCCTTGGGCAAATTATTGTAAGCAACACAGATCCTCTTTCCTGTTTCGCAGAAGGTGAAGGGCTCAGGCAATCTTTCGTCGGAGAAGAGACGTGTTTCGCCGTGACAACTCGTGACTTGAAAGGCGAGGTGTGTTACAGCGTCGCTGATCGTGTCACAGTGCAGGCTGCGTCCATTTGTGGAGAAGTCATCGACGCTGAAGTCAAAGACACGGAAAATGGCCTATACGAGGTAGTGTACGTTCCTAAAGTGGAAGGCATCTACACCCTAGTGGTTAAAGTGGCAGACCAACACATACAGGAAAGTCCATTCGAGATAATTGTCAAACCTCCAGTGATGTTTCCATTCAAATCATTTGGCTCGGTCTCCGGCGCCAACGGCCTGTTTACCCAGCCCCATGGAATAGCCATAAGCAGCACCGGGGAAATAGCTCTCTCTGACACACAGAAACACTGCGTACACCTACTAAACTCCAACGGCATGAGCAAAATGGACTTTGGAGGAGAAGAGCTTGATTATCCAGTTGGAATTGCTTTTGATATCACAGAGAAAAACGTCATCGTGGCTGACAGAGACAATCACCGCCTTCTTGTATACAGCACTAAAACTGGCAAACTGATCAGAAAAATCGGTCGTAAAGGCAGTGCCGACGGACAGTTTGACGGACCGTCTGGTATTTCCGTAGACGGTGAAGGTCGAATCATAGTCGCCGACTGGAACAACCACAGAATCCAAGTGTTCTCGCCTGAAGGCACGTTCCTATTCAAATTTGGAGACACCTTGAAAAATAAATTGAAGCACCCGAGAGCCGTGACTTTCTGCGACGTGCGAAAGCGCTTCGTCGTTTCGGACACTGGAAACAATGTCGTGAAAGTTTTCGGCCCGAAAGGCAAGTTTCTCAACACTGTTGGAAAGCCGGGGGTCAGGAAAGGAGAGCTGTACAGCCCCAGAGGAGTCACCGTGGATAAATTAGACAGAATCGTGGTCTGCGATTTCGACAATCATCGCGTGCAGTTTTTCCGATTCGATGGAACGTGCCTTAATTCATTCGGCTCTAAAGGCAAGGATCTGGGACAGTTTAACCGCCCAATGGGCGTCGCTCCCCTGAAGGATGATCAACTTGTCGTTAGTGATTGGGGAAACGATCGTATCCAGGTGTTTTCCATGATAGGTCCGCAAATAAGCGTTCCCCTGCTTAATGACAATAATAATTTCACCATGTGATGATTTGTCTATTTCGTTAGACAACTTACATTCGGAGTTAACAGTATATCTCAGTATGTGCTATAACAGTTGTTATCCGTCCTGGTACTCAAACAGACATGAGAAACTGAGAATTTATTTTTGTTTAGATTCGTCTGTCGCAAATTTTAGGGGATCGATACCTCTTACGAAGGGTAAACAGGATGATTTTAAAATAAAGTAGCTTTATTTTGTTTTAAAATATATACACCAAAAAACACACCCAAATTGGAGCTAACACTGAAGAGCTTTTAAGTTCTTACCAAGACAGCGCGTTTTTAATTAACTAGCAATTTGGGCGTTTCTGAAGAAGGCAGGGACGAAGCCTCAAGTTTTCATTTAATTATGGATTTGTAGAGCTTGATATTATTTTTTGATATTCGATTTCTTTCAATTCCCCAATGTACTCTTGCAAAAAATAATTTCATTATAAATAGCAATTGATATGGCAGGTTTCAGGTGACAGGAACAGAGTCTCTAAATATGAAAGCAATATTGATGCATCAGTCATGATATTGTTACCGAATTTTAAGACCGCTTAAAAGCGTACCTTTTCATAACGCTAAACATGAATAAAGTTAATGAGTTTCAGAAAAAAACAAAACTCTTAACAGCAGTAAAGGGTTGTGAGCCTTTCCCAGAGAGAGCCAATTTGATTTCGTTTTACCGAGAAAGTGTATCAGTTACTGTTTTTAATTTCATATTTAGCCGTAGATCATACCGTTTGGCTCGCTCACATATATAATTCTATTGTTACATTTTATACCAGCTAATGAACTGGGCTATTCAATGAGCTAAAATAAAGCTTTTTTCAATTCATTTTGAGCCTATTGTATTAGTCATAACGGTATTTTTTTTGCCTTTATTTTTTTGAAGGATTATGTTTGGTCGACCAGGATTAAAAAATCAAATTACGTATCAAACAAACATTTACATTCAATTTACAATTATGATTCGAAAAACCAAATCATTTTGTATGGAAAAGTACGATTCGCAAAAGCAGTGCACTGTGCTTAACTTGGCACAGATTCCTCAACTAAGAAATAATTGTCTCACTTTTTTCCTTGTCAGGTTTCAATACAAACTTCTGGTATACTACTTTAAATTTCACTATGAAGCGAGAAAACTAAAAGTTGAAGTACTGTTTCACTGCGTTTCCTCTTACTTACATGATTGATGTCAAAAACGAACGAATAGTCGTGCGTTTGCAAGAGCTAGAATCACAACTTTTAAATCTATTCTACAAAATCGCATGCAAATTGCTACGTTACTTAGCTTGATACGATACGATACGATACTTTATTAACGCGCAATATACTTAGCTTGAGGCAATCTTTGTCTGAGTTTGGTTTCCTTTTTAAGTTACTTCCATGATTACTTTAAATTAAGCTAGTCTTTCAACTTTCCCTCCTTGCAGATAATATGCAGAAAGAAACCGTTGCATGCTAGCGCTGTGATACGCGATAAAAAAAGTCAGCCGCGTTTATCGCGAAAAACGGTTTCACCTCATTGTCTTTGTAGTCTAAACTGACGCAATTCTGCAGTCGCTCAAGTCATGTGAGAAAGCGGAATCAAACACACATTTAACGCGCAGTACCCGCACTAAGTTGTCCACATTTTTCAGTGAAGTGAAATAATCTAACAGATCAAAACGTATGAAAAGTTTATTCTCTAGCAGGAGGTCTTTAGAGAAACTGGCTGATAATGAATACATGAATCCTAACGAGGCCAGGGTCAAGAATTAACATGAGAACATGTTCAAGTGACGGGATTTTCGCGAAAATGTTTACAAAAAATAACCTATGGCAGATCTACACGAGCCACAAGAGACAGCTACACGTGCCACACACTTTAGTTGATTGTCTGTGGAGAAGATTGTAACAAGACGCGACTATAAGACAAGGTTAGTGTGAATTTCGGAACACTGCACTTTTTAAGAGAATGGTGACTGATACAAAATCCTTATTACAAGCCGAGTCCCATCAACTCTAAGGCGCCGAACAGAATTTAATCCGCGGAAATTTCCGTCCACTGATTTGATAATTTGTAAAAATCAGTGAACAAGTATGCAAAATTAGCATTCTCCAAGAGTCGTTGTCGAATGTTTATTCAGCAAAGGAACAAACTTTTCTTCCGTCGGTCTTATCGAGATGGCGATGCTAGTTGACTGATACTTGCCGACACAGTTTGAGTCTCTAAGTAGAGGTCCAAAAACTCTCGAGGGGTCCAATGCGTTCGCGTTGATGTCATTTCATCGTTGTCACAGCAGACCGTTTCGAAATAATTTTCTTTATTCAAGATTTCCTTACTCTTTACCATGTCTTTTTTTTTAGGAATAACTCGAGTGTTATCTTTTTAAGAACCTTATCGGGTACTTACAAATTCCGAGCACAATTACTAAGTTTGCATATACAATTTTTCTACTTTAAAACGGTATTTGTTTTTAGTATCACCAACAAGCAGATTTGATTCATTGAGTTCACCATGCAGTCAAGCCTTGCTCTCCTGATGTGTTTGGCTGTCATTTGCCATGGAAAATCGGTAATCACGTTCTCTGATTTCAATTTAACTGATTTTAAGCCCAAACCTGTGGCGAATTAATGGAAAATGTGTTCCTTTAGCTCTCTTCTTTGAAAGTGTGGGAGATTTTTGCAGTGTGGTAAGCAAAGTGCAAATTGTAATACGACATTTTGATCTTGAATAGTAGGCGGGCAATGAAATAAATAATTTTAGGCCTGTTTTCCTTGCACCTTATACGCATTGTAGCCACAATATGCTAAGTTATTTTCCCTGCTTTGATCTTTTAAGACTAACGTGTCCGCAAAATATCCTAAACAACTGGACGCAACTCAGAAAGAAGATTGCAGCTGTAAAGTAAGTGGCCCGTTATTAGCCCGTTATTAGCCCGTTATTAGCCCGTTATAGCCTGTTATTAGCCCGTTATTAGCCCGTTATTAGCCTATGTCAGCCTATGAACTGAATATCTCCCAGTCGACAGATTTTGCGTACAAATACTAATATGGGAGATGTGTATGAAACCAATGTTCTTTTCGAGATGAGGGAAACCAATAACATTGGAGAGAAAAATTAATCTTTGTTTCTTCCAAGCAATTGTCAAGTAACTTGATATTACCACTCATTTGTAACGGAGCTAAATATATCGCGTGCGTCATGACCTGTGAAGAGACTGTGTTGCGGCTGAGTGAAGTCTTTTTTATTACGTTTTGCTATGAAACTTAAGTAAGCGAAGAAATTACTTTTGGATCCGCAGCTTTTAATATATAGTTTTATGATAGATAAGTATAAAATATAGCTTTCTATGAAATGTGTCACCAAGGTGTTATAATTAAAGGTATATTAAACGAGCTTAAAGTGGTACTGTGATCAAATTTTGACCCCTTGATTTCTTAGGTATCCCATAGTATTCCATGAAAGAACAAAAGTGTTGTTTACCGTTTGCAACTATATGCATAAAAATTAGATGACTAGTGACTTCAGACACTCAACCCAAAAGTATGTCAAGTTTTTAAATAGAGCTATCTTGGCCAATTTGCATCACGGACTATTGAAACTTGGTAGGCTAATAGTTATACAGGAAGCACACCTACAGCTTTAAAATATTTTGTTCCCATGACAACTAACTCTTTTCCAGTCTGCACCCACTTGATTCAATATGTTAGTGATTTTCACTTCAAAAAACATTTTAAGGCGCTGGCGACAAACAGGAGCTAACATATTTATATATTTGCTGGATCATGCCTATGAAGCACCATTGGCAAATATCAAAGTGGAACGCCAAAGGTGGCGACAAGATAAAACTGTTAATCTCGGATTGTGTAGCACAGTAGGTAGAATCGAGACAAATTGGCTGAGATATCTTTCTTGATCATTGAGTATATGACGTCATCACTTGGCTAATTTGCATATTAAAAAATTGAATATCCCCGGAACGAAAAGAGGTATTTGAAAATAGTAAACAGCATTTTCCTTCTCATAAGACTACTATTTTATGTTAAAAAATGGGAAAGAGGCAATTATTGTCATAGTACCACTTAGTAACGTTGACAACTTTTCGGCTGTATTAATACTTTGTCAAAATTCCATTTAACTATCCCTTTTAATCTTCTTCAATTTATAATCATCCACACCTTCTTTTGTATTTGTTTGTTATTGAAATGCCCCTTCGTTGTTTTTTTGTCTTCATTTTCATATTTCACTTAATTTGGTGGCAATTTTCTTTAGTCCAAATTTGGATAAAAACAGTGACACAGTTCCCCTAACCTAAATGCCAGACATTTTAAGGCAACGCACTTCCATTTCTTTTGCAGGCAAACCTCTGCCCAGGACAACCTGCAAAGATCAAACCAAGGTCTTGCGTCGATCATCTTAGGAATGGGAAAAACAGTTGTGGCTACTACAAGATTTACGATGCAGCTGGAAATGGACTCACTGTGTACTGTGACATGGAGACTGAACCTGGTGCAGCATTGACTCTACTCGTATCTTGGAGCTTTAAAAATAAGGGTTTCTCGAACTTCAGGTGCAATTTTCTTAGTTCTCTCTATTACCCTCGTTGTTTCCCCACGCCAGGTGAACCATAACTACACTAAAGAATGTGGTAGTTCATAAAATATAGAAAAAAGTAGAGAAAGTCTTCTCTGATTTTCTGTTTTTCTTTCTTTATTTCATGAATGCCTGGTTCTGCCAAAAAATGACATTTTAAGAGCACTGAGATTGAAAAAAAAAAAGGTAGTCAGAGTAATGGGGTGGAACAGGAGTAAACTCTCTTATGCTGTCATTTGCGTAATCCAATGGGTATCAATAATTAACGAAGCAAATGGAGTTTGCGTAGTGTAGGCAGTTATTTGCAGATCATGTGGTCGGCCTATGGAATGAAAATACCATGTTGTTTGTCCTAACTGCTACCAGTTCTTAACATTCTCTTGTCTAAGCGATCCTGGTCGATTATATGTGAAAAAAAATGTAGCACTGGAAAAGAAACAGTAAACAAAAAAGTAGCACGGACCAAAACATCAACTTTAACAATTTTTTCCTGCTGCTGTAACTGAGATTATCATTTTCAATTTCAACAGGAGCTCCCCCCTCTCAGTAAACGATCCGATAAACGAAAACTCGCCTAGCTGGTTCCTTTACCGACTAACAGCTGACCGAATGAAGTCTTTAAGAGACGTGTCAACCCACTGGCGGGCTACGTGCAGTTTTGACTAATACGGTATCAACCAGTACAAAGATTACGTCCGTGGGCAGTTTGCGGAGGCTGACATCTTCGCATTCCTCGGTTCTGGTGCTTGTCTCAAGACAGAGTTTGTGAACATCCGTGGTCACACTGGAATACGCAAAACAGCCAAGTATTGGCAGGTCCTCGGCGCTTACCTACTGCACATCGACAGCAACCATACAGGTTGCCAGTTTGATCCAACCGTTGGTTCTGTGTCAAGTGAGGACAACTTTGGGTACTACTACAATGTAAATCCGAAGTTCACCTGTACCATGAATGAGGACTCCACCACACAGTGGTGGTTTGGTGGATATCAATAATTCACTCAGTAGAGCCCGTGATCTTAAGCGATGTAACCACATTATCGACTACATGTTGTGGAAAACCGCAATACAAGTTGTGTTTTCTTGGGCTGTCAGTTAATGAAAATAAACTCGACAATGAAAAAGGCTAACTAGTTTTCAACTTTTTGAACGATTTAAACTTGCTTTGGGGCTGGGACTAATAGATGCAATTATTTTTTTCGTTTTTGCGCAATAAAGTACAATGGAAAAAAAAATATAAGATCTTAGCAAGAGCCAGTGAGCCAGTTGAAAGAAAACTGAGAGAAGCCACGCATTTCCAGTGAATATTAAAAATGTTGACGTCGTTTATTTCTTCGCAGATTTCCTTTCTTCAGAATATAACTACAAATTTGCTGATCGAATAATTTTAACTTTTGAAATTAATCAAAGTCTGAAATCAAGCGACAACGCCATAAAACGGAATTACCGCTGGTCCATTTTCTTGCGCATGCCATTTCCAAACGCATATATTTTAGGCAAAAGGAGCAAGAGTATTCCGCACGTCACCAACTGGATTTAAGCCACGTATCAGACCGTATCACAACGAGTAGCACCGGCAGGAAAAAGTTTAACCAGTTGACAATTCAAGCTTATAATCCCTGATCACTGCATCACTGCACAAGTTGACTACATAAGATAACAACAACAAAAAATGGAATACCCATTGCTATAGTTGTATTACAAACAATTTATTGAACGTTTAATAAGTTGAATGTTACGTAAAAATACTCATTCGCGTCACGAACTACTATCTCCTAAATGTGTTTGAGAAACATTTCTAGTGATATTAACCCTGCATGGCACGCCATCTTGGGATGACTATCGTAAAATGCAATTATGTATATTATGTATACAAATTCAGGTTCCTAAAACCCGATTCACCTCGATTGTCCTCAAAGGTCTGTGGAACAGAGTTTTCCTGCAATTGTTCGAACATGGAAGCTACAAAAGAAGCCGAGACACTTTTCGATGTTCAAACTCTTATTCTGTTTCATTTGCATTTAGCGTTTACTTCATGATACCCCCAACCTGATCTGTGCAGTCTAATAGAATTAGAAATGTAAAAACCGACATTGTTGCAGCGGAAGAGGGGAGGAGGAAGGATGTTTCCAGGACCCTAGAAAATCGAATTGCACGGCGAAGTGTCGCAACATTTTGTCGCTCATTGTACTTTACAGTGGAATTGTAGAAACGGTCCACAGGCCGATGTGTGATCTGATTGAAACAAGACGGGCGAATCATGTTTCAAAAACCCGCTTCTAGTAAATACTACACTGAAATCAAATGTACTTAATGTCATGGATTATTACGAACACAGCGTGCCAGTCACAGAAGATCGTGTTTGTATCGGCTTTTTAAACAACAATTACTTACTAATTACTACTGACTTTGTCGATCACGAGACATTCTTCTAACTTAGTTAGCCATGACAACAAACGAGAGATGCATGAAACAATGAACACGACAGGATCCAAACTTCAACATGATTCAACTCTGAGGTGAAATTCGCTTCTTATAAAAGAAAATAATTTTTCGTAATATTTGATAGAATTATAGTATAGCTCTATGTTTGAACCAGGCTTTGCTCTGACAGTATTCATAATAGCAAACACTCGGCTAATTTAAAAAATCTGTAAGAAAAAAAAAAAACAGAAGCAAAGAATATTAACATTTTCTAAGTAGCCTTGCTAATTGAAATTTATACCACAAATTATATTTACTAGCCACCTATTACGACTACTCACGCTATCTTTTATTACCGACCCAAAAATTGCGTCATCAGCTAAAACGATTACTGAGAACAGCCTGCTTAGCGTGCCTTACAAAAGTCACGAAAAATCATATCAAGACCCCCCTACTTCCGTTGCCAAGTAACGGCTGAGTTTGACTCGACGTTAAATCGTCCTCTGAGGAGCTACTCGGGAGACTTTCGGGCGGCCGGTCCGGCCACACCTCAGCATCAGAAGAATTGAGTGATAAACGAACTCCTGTTTCGCTTGCGGGATCAGCAGTTTGCACAGTCTCATTTGATCTCGTATCGCTTGCGGTGTCCGCTAGCGGATTACTGACGATACGAATCGGTTGCTGCTCAGCTGTCGCGTCGTGTTCTTGTATGCTCGTAGAATCGCCCACTGGCTCCGCGCTGTTTGTATTTTCAGAGGCAGAAATTGCCTCCAGGTTTTCAGCTTGGTTGTTACTAGTATTGTTAGAATTTGGCGGTGGCTCATTGGCACTACCTTGCGCCCCTTCCACCACGGATTCAAACGATGGCGGTGAGCGCTCCACCTGACTTATAGCTTCGTCGTAAGAAGGCAAAATAAAGTGAACATCACCGGTGTACGCAGCAATGATCGCAATTCTGTCGTCGTCGCTGTATCTTCGGCTCCGGAACGAATAGCGTCGGAAACGCCGACTACGGTGAAATCGCCGAAAGCAAACCAAGGCGGTCAGTAAAACGATCAAAGCACCAAGGGTAGAACCCGCAGTCGCAACCACAATTGTCATTTTGTCCAGTTCACTATCACGTTCTTCAGATGCTGTTGAAGACTCATCTTTTAAGAAAACAAAACAAACAAGGTATTGTTCTATTGGTTGTCTTTATCGATCTCACTTTTTAACTTTCATCTTTGCCGTGCGACTACGTTTTAGTTCGATAAAAACTTCAGAGAGAGAGTAGTTTTAAACTGGCGGTACTCGGCGACTGACGCTTATACAGTATTTATCATCTTATTGAGAGCCCCAGATTTTCGGAATATTACTTCTCAGAGGTCGGTCAATTTAATACCAACTTTAACTAAACCCGACAAAGGCATAACGTCGAAATGTCACTCACGAACGTGGAAGTGGAAGTAGCTAGACATTATTTTTTTAATGTTGGCCCTTTTCAATTAAGAGAGTGGAATACGGTGCACCAAGATTCCCCAGCCCTCCTCCCGCAATAGTATGTTATCGAGTCCAGCGCAGAGTTATTCCCAGCGGTAAACTCGTCGGCGCTAATTTATGCACCTGGGTCGAGAAATGCACCGCAATAGCAAAGTGTCTCGCAATGGAACACATCACTACAGTATTCAATTTTTATCGCTGAGCACCTCTCATTACGGTCCAAGAACCTACGTGATAATACTCTTGAGAATTGCTGCTTTCAATTTTTTATATAGTCGGGTGTTTGTGAATGAACAATTTTAAGATGGATAAAAGAAAATTTCTCTATAGAGAATCACGTTGCCCACAATGGGAAAACAAACGGCCCAAGGTAAAGAGGTCTACGACGACCCCTAATAACAAAGTCGGATCAAATAAGCGCGGCTCTTCAAATAAATGTCAAGGGCACAATCTTTCAGATGTAGCGTTAACTTGGACTTGGGCTTGCCCAGAGCCCGTGAGTTAGCACCTAGTGCAAAGAGTGAAGATTTTAACCAGGGTCGCTGGAAATAGAATTAAGGGCCTACATCCCCTTTCTTGTCGTTATCCTAGAATCAAATGGCATTCTACGTAAAACTGGAATTAACAGCCACGCAGAATAATAAGACAATAGCCCTGAATGTTACAGTTTCTACCTACCAATACTTGCGGCTTTACAGAACATAATGTCGTTGAGTATTGCTGCATGCTTTCCAATCTCTTGGCACTTCTCATCGAACATGTCGTGGTTTAGACACTCAGAGTAGTCGGAAGTTGTGGACTCTGAACACTTCGAAGACGTGGGAAGCCATCCACTTTGGCCATTGCCCAGGCCGCAGCACTTCTTTTTCGGCTCCCCCCAAAGATAATAGCCATCAGTACAAACCAAGGTGACAACTTCATTCAGCTTATAGGTTTTACCATGAGTTTCGTAGTTGCCATGTTCAGGATTTTGGGGTATTTCACATCTCACAGTAGATGCTGCAAAAGAAATTTGAACCTTTCGATCACTGCAGTCAAAACAAAAAATTCAACAAATTGTCATCACTTCCCTTTTCCAGTCTAAGAATTGGATAATACTAAATTAATTTTTCTCCTTGGTAATTTTGTAGTTTTTTTGCTTTGTTTTGATTTGTTCTGGAATTCTCCTTGCAGTGTATCTAGATCTGGTCGCTCATGATCTGTTGTAATCTTGTCTATAGCAAAATTCTTGATTGTGATTTGTCTCTTGCGCTATTTATAATGGTAATAGGACTGAGTGGAGTCCAATTTGGTCTGTCATCATACAAGTGATCAACAAAATCGGACGACCGCGCAGCGGGAGTCCGATTTGTTAGTCAGGAGTATGATTATAAACTGAATTGGACGGCACGATGTCATGCTGCCAATTAATCAATTAATCATAACCATTACAATTTCCCACACAAGTAACAGTTTCATCTGAAAAGGAGCTTTTAATGGCCGCAATATCAAATCAGCTCGATATTGGAATAACTCGCCCGATTACCTCCTGAATTGTACTTCACTAGGACCAACCACTGTTAAACATTTTAAGGGGAATAATATAAATTCATTGCACATTAAGTGAAGTTCACAGTCCAGTAACCTAAACAACAATGTTACTTAGCAAAAGACCACAATTTCCACAGAAATGCATAGTACAGAAGTGCTACTCTGTTGACTCTGGAGGGAGGCTTCCAAGAAAAAAAATGGGACAGGCAGTGAAGCGTACATCACACTAAGATACGTTTAACTGTATTACCCAAGACTGAACAAATTGGACTTCCGTTCGATTTTGTTGGTCACTCGTACGATTACACCCCGTATCAAACTCTACCCAATTCTACTATCACGTACAGTACTATCAATTACTGGTAAAAAGCTGATTGAAAATGCTAGGCATGGTCTAACAAAGCAATATCGAGGCACCTTAAAACAGGGCTGCCATGTTTTGAGTCACCTCAAACCCTGTGGTTCACCACGCATACATAAACTTTCACTTGGCAGATAAACTTCATCAACAACAGGCAATTTCACCTGCAGCATCAAGGGTCAATCAAGCATACTCGGCCATAACAGGTGTTATGGGCTACCGCCCTTTATGACAGGTCTTTTAAACATTCAATGAGCTCATATACGTAAAAACACCTGACACTGCAGCATCTGTTGGTGTGCCTAAAGCTGTCTGTGACAAGTATTATGGCATACATGTAGGTCTTGTTGGAATCACGTGTATGTGAAAGGCAAAAAAGCAAGTTTACAGTGCCTTTATTGCGGCGTTAATGCGAATAGAAGTGTTTTCCATGTTCCCTACCTTTACATTCCGGCATTAGTTTCTCAGACCAAGTACCATCCGGCTTGCACTGCCGCTGACTTTTGCCCACTAGCTCATACCCAGCCATGCAATGAAACGTCACCACTGTCCATATCGGAAATTGCGTGGAATCGCCTGTGTTGTTCGATGTACCAATGCCATTTTTTATGTGACCTGGGCTTTTACAAGCACTTCGAACTATTGCAAGAAAAACATACAGACCTTTGTAAGTAGTACATTTAAACAGCAAAAGTTCACTAGGGATGTCCTCAATGTTCGCTCTATAAAATGTATCTTATATACAAGGGCTAAAAAAAGTTAAAAATTGTAAAATTAAAAAGTTTAGACCAAACGTTTTCGGCTGTTTGCCATCATCAGGGTTAAAAATGACCGTCCGCACGCATGCATACACACACATCTTATGTAATTCCCGTTGGGAAAAGTTTGGAGACATAAGAAATAACTTGTTTGTTCAAACTGGGGCGGAATTGTTGGTCATTAGCCCCTCAACGATCCTAAGCTTGTGGAATGTCTGTGCTAAGGAGAGAACACGCCAGGTGAAAGCTCAAACATTCTTATGATACAACAATTCCGCCCTATCAATGTATAATAGAGTACATTGATAGTTATACTTTTGAGTTACATCAAACTATGTACATGTACAGATGAAAACATCTTATGAATGATTACACTGCATGCTCAAAATTCACCATCAAGGCACATTTTTAAGAACCTTTCTCAACCTTCAAGCCAGCACCTCGGTGCAGTCTTTATGTGGGTCTTCTTTTCACTTCTACAGCTTTAAGAATTTGTTCATGATGAAATGTCCTATTTGCATAATTTTTTGCTATTCTGATGTCATCATGCACGAGAGCTACACGAACATGTATTCATCACCAAGAAAGCAGATGGTATACAAATTCCACAGGTGCATGTAACAAGTATTAAATATTATAATGACTTTGGCAAGCCGCTGTGTTGGTTGGGTACAGAGGGTTTAACACATACTATGAAAATAGCTTGATGGTAGCCTGCGAACAGGCTCCCAGCGAGGGCGGAAAAAAAATTCGGCGATCGAAAGCGTGATTCCGTGAGCAAAGCGAGTGGAACGCGCACTCCCTCGTCACCAGACCGCTCTCGGCTCGTCCCGCTCACCCTAGACTACACTCGGCTAGCTCGCTCTAAAAGAGAGCCTGTTCGCAGGCTAGCTTGATGGTGAATTGAACAACTGTACTTAGTGTATTTCACAAAAAGATTTCATAATGCTGTGTGTCTGTTCAGTAATACATGCACGTCACATCACGCCAAAATGTGTTTAAGAGCCATTGGGACAGTGTGTCACTGACGTTCTTTCCACAACTGGACATCATCTGTGATCTTTTTCTGAACAGATGCACAGCAACATGGAATCTTCTTGTATTACATACATGTAATAATTAAAAGAAACAAACAAAGAAATTGCTTATGAAGTCATCTATGCGTCTATCATCTAATAGAACGTAAGTAGGAACCAATCGATATTTAGGAGTGATTTGACATAACTGTGGTATGATATAAATTGGCACTGTATACATGCAAAGTTGACATACCACAGCGAGGAATGCTTCTAGACCATTTCCCAGATTCCAGACACTGCATTCGTCCTGTACCTCCTTGAAGTTTGTACAGGTCATCGCAGGCAATGGTGACCTCCACGCCTTCTGGGTAAACAAATGTACCTTGATAATAATAGTACCGTGGAGACGTCGAGTCAATATAGCCATGAGCATGTGAAAGATCAGGTGGAGGGCACAACTTCACTGTAAGAGAGAAATGGCTTGCGTAAACACAATGCTACAGTTTATACTATAACCAAATTTAATAAAGACTAGCAGGTGGCACAAATGAAGACTCGATGTTGAAGTGGTACATGTACAGTGCAAGATTTTCAATAATTTCTTATGCCAACAGCACTGTTTGAGTCCACACACATGCCTAAGTTCAACTCGCCAAAGAAAAAAAACAATAGTTGAGAAATTCTGCATACAGATGTTACAAGAAACATTTTGAAGCCACATGCTTCGCGAATATTTCGTCGGTAGATAGTTTTGTTCGAAAATTCGTTAAATTCCGTCAAAAAGTACCAAAGAGCAACGGAATTTCGCTCTCCTTACTTTGGCACAGTACTGTATTTAGCACCAATTGTACGGCCACCCATTTTCTCTCCCATTACCTTGCATTTTTTTCCGGCTTTCTCATTGCCCCATCCTCAACTAGGATAAAGGGCACCTGTTCACAATCTGCCTAGCAGGGAGTGGCATTTAAACTTGAACCATCAAGGGAACAAGCTAGTAATTTACACTGCATAAAAGAGTCGAATTTGGGATCACCAAACTCAAATTTTCCTTCCAGGGGTCCAACTACACACTGTGTCACACATTTAAATTTTTTTATTAATTTTATGAAGTGCAAAACTTTAAACACAACTCACAACAAGTAGGGCTACTTGACGACCAGCTACCACTTAGATCACAATTCACCACAAACTTGTCTACAATCTGCTGTCTGAAATCAAACATCACATAGCCAGGGTTGCAGTAATATGATGCTTCGGTAGTGGAGCCAGACGTTGAAATGCTAACATTTCCATGCCCTGTTCTTGGAGGTGGAGGAGGGCTACACTTTACTTCTGTTTAAGACAAAAACAAAAATCTTGAGCCAGAACATCACTGTTATCATGTCTACATAAATAAATGGTACAATGTACTTTTGCTCAAACATAAAAGACTCCTAGAACACCAAGGTGAAGATACAAAATAATATTAAGCGAATTACATGTATTGGTGGAAGAGCAAATTGCAAGTACAATTCTAGCAATAAGTCCTTGGAACACTTGACAAAATGCCAACTGGTAAAGCATTATTTCTAAGTGGGAAGTCATTATTCTATTTGCCAACTCCCCCCCCCCCCCTTCCATCTAAAAAAAAAAAAAAAAAAAAAAAAGGGGGGAAAAAAAACCTTTTTAAAAGGGAAAAAAATTTAATGGGGAGCCATTGGAAAATTTTTTCTAAAAGGCAATACATGGTCAAAAAAAGAGTCTAAAAAACGGGGAT
>Ga0126337_10000719_pt1 | contig 18051 bp, 17 predicted proteins | sample DipCmetagenome_FD_92527 | JGI IMG/M metagenome (GOLD analysis project Ga0126337, IMG submission 92527) | Coral microbial communities from La Bocana,Puerto Morelos, Mexico - Diploria C A metagenome | ecosystem: Host-associated > Invertebrates > Cnidaria > Coral | place: La Bocana,Puerto Morelos... | reverse complement strand
GTCCTCCTCTTCCAAGTCGTCACCAAGGAAACCTGAAAGGGTATCATCGGCCATGGCAGGGACTACGTCCACGAGGGATCGATAGCTAACGCTACCAATGCAATCTCAGGTACTTGAAAGACCTGAATTGGGGGATACGGAGCCTGGTTCACAAGGTCTCCAAACCTATCAAAGCTGGCTTCACACAGCTGCTATCTTTTACCGCTGGTCTCAAGGGCCCTATGGCCACGGATATATCAGTTCAGACATGCATGTGGAAATTGCATCCCCAAGAATCTTTTTATTCGTGAGATTCCGATGATTCCTTGGGATCGATCGTTTGAAGAGCAATATGTCCACTATCTAAAAGGTCTCTGAGCAAATGAGAGGGTTTCACCTTTGTTAGATGATCCGCTCTCTGGGTGTTGGTGTCGACCCATTTGTACACATCGTTTAGTCGCTCCAACTGCTCATCGAATTCTGCGGCAGTCTCTTTCAGGCCACTCAAGTCTATGGCGAGTCTCTTCTCTTGTGTAGCCGCCAAAGGGCCATCTTTTACCAAAAGATCAAACAAACTCCTGCAATCTGTTGCCGCTGTCATCGGCAAGAAAGTAGCAGGAAGACGTCCTGACTGACAAGGAACGTAGGACTCCACCATGATTTCTGCAAGTAGTTCACGCGCAAAGAGGCCTGCGTCAACTGCGGAATCAAGGGACATGGTTTCGGCAGCTAAGGTGCTGCGGCATTGTCTCTTGATCTTGTGAGACCTCCAGTCCACCAGACTGGCTGCATCACCTTGCAAAGAGCATGCATTCTCCCCTGCGATGAACACCAAGTAGCCAGCCTGAGAACGTAGTCCTTCTGCATTGGCAAAGCTGGCATCGGAGAACACTATGATGCGAGCCGTTTCCAATGGAACCGGTCTGAACTTCAAAGCCCAATCTTCGGTTGCCTTGGCTTCTTTCAAAAGCTTGTTCAGCTGTGCCAGGTTGTCCACTGTAGGCTGGCCAGACATGTACAAGCTAGTTCCTGCAGCTAGGTCTGGTCTAGTCTGACCGACTAGCCAATGCAAGCAACCACCAACGGATCTGAGCTCCGTAAGTTCTTTTGGCATCAGAGCAGCGTTTGGGGTTGGTGTTCGCCACTTTGGGATAGGTGTCACCTGAGTTGCCCGTATGAATTTGGCTTGGGACAACAACACGGACCGGTCGGGTCCACGTCTGATTTCTTTTCCACCATATTCTAACACCTCATCTTCACGATCATCAGCCCATGCTCCAAAGTCAAACTGCTTCTTGATCTCCTCAATGACTTGGTCAGCTTCGCCAGGTTGACCTGTGCCAAGTAGATCATCTACGTGTGCACCTAGCACCAGAATCAGCCTTTGGTCCTTGTAGTAGCAAAACAAAGCTCTGTCAAGCGTGCTCTGCCGAAAACCAATGCGAAGCAAAGTGTCACGAAGATGCCGCCAAAACAACCTAGGGGAATTTGCCAAACCAAAAATGCCTCTCACCACTAGCATGATCTGGCCCTTTGCCAAACCAGGAAGACCTTCGCGAGGTTGTCGAAGATATAGTGATTCCTTCCTGCTGGAAAGAGCTTGATCTCCTTGCAAAAAGGCTCCAGTGATGTCGGAGTTGAACATGAACCATCCGGGCATAGATGCTGCGATTTGAAGTATCAGCATCATTGCCAAGCGGGTTAATGTCGGGGCATCTCTTCTCAGCACTGTAAGGTCTGGGTCGCTGTCTCCTCGGCAAACAATGCGAGCCTTGTGCTTCACAGGTAGCCATGGAAACGCTGCATTCTTGTTCCTGTAGCAGACCCGTCCATCCAAGATCCTTGATGAATCGATGTTCTCGACGACCCATCTAGAAGCTTCCAAATCCAAGACCTTCACGGCTTGGTACTTCTGCCACACATCCCACTCTTTCACCAAAGCGTCATGATAGCCTTGACGTTGTTCTTCTGGAATCATGTGGTAGGGGATCTCTTTCTCAAGTGCTTTCACCTCCTTACGAGTGATGTAGGCATAGGAAATGCCCACGGGATCCATGTGAAGAGCTCTGCAAATAGCATAGCTCACTCTAGGGGTTGGTTCTGCAAACTCCTCATGTTCTGGTACTCTGGGCTTCGTGGCCACAAGTGCATCTCGAGCTGGTTCACCTTCTAGAATTTCCATGTCCTCAGTCAGGTCGATGTCAATTCTTGGACGCTTCGACTCTGGAGGCTCGATGTTCTCATCCTCGGCTTCCACCACAGCAACTGGAGGCTCCCACAACGTCTGAACAGGAGTTCCAGGTGCACGAGCGTCACGTGCTGCTAATGGCGATTCCGGATGAGGTTGTGTCCCATCTGAGGCGGCTGAAGGCACCGCACTGTGTTGAACTTCTTCAGGAAGGGGTTCTTCAGGCGTAGTCGGAACAGGACCTGATGATTCCTTCCCAATTGACCCTTCTGCATCAGATTCAAAACAGGGCACCACCATCTCCTCATGTGGTTGGTGGAAATCGTCGTCCAGCGGTCCTTCTCCAACCTCGTCGTAGTAGTGCTTGGGAGCATCTTGTTGTAGTGCCTCAAGGTCTGCCTCCTGCACTGGCCATAGTTCTGCGCCAAAAGCTGGACGCAGTTGTTCCAAAGACACCAAAATGCACTTCCCATTAGAGGACACCCAGTAGTTGCTCTGTTGTCCTTCTTGGTCACCTCGATGCGGTCCGATGATTGTACCACGGATCCATCCAGGTTGTCGAAGCTTTCCACCTTTGCCTCTTTTGACATTTCTCCAAAAAGCTATCAGTTCCCCAGGTTCATAACGAGTTCGGGGAGGTCGACTTTGCCGACTGACTGCTTTCTGAAGAGCTTCTTGAATCCTGTACTCGGAAATGAGTGCATCAGCTCGGGACCTCACTTGCTGTCGATGTCGTAGCTGTTCATCACGACTAAGGCCCATAGCCATTTCGATCTTGCCATCCATATTCAGCAAGTCTCCGGGGATGGTTGGATTCTTCCCAAAGACCCATTGATTTGGTGAGGCTCCGGACATCCTCACTTTGTCGTTCATAGACGAACCAACCATCGCACCAAGTAGTTTCATGTCCTGTCTTCCCTTCATCTGCTTCTCATCGATGATGCGGTTGGCAACGAACCTGAAAGCCCGATTGTAGGCCTCCACGTCACCTGCTCGCCAATGTGCTTCTGCTGGGATAGCATCTAAGTCCACGTTTGCGGCCGTCATGGCCTCGTCAAACTCTCCACCAAAGCCACCATCTCGGTCAAGGCGGATCTTCTCAGGAAACCCGGCCCAATTCAGCCAACATGAAGTGAAAGTCTCCAATACTTCAGAGGGTTCCCGGCTGTCCACCAAGGCAAACACGTTGAAGCCACCTGCAGGGTCAAGGACATGCAAGTAGTTGAACTTCACACCGTCGGAGTCGTGCAGGAAGACGAAGTCCAAACTCAACTTAGTGTTGAATGAGGGTGTAGACTTTAGTGAAGTTGGTCTCGGAGGTAAAGGCCTCTTGGTCCGCTCACACGTAGCACATCTCAATCTCCTGGACAAAGCCAAGACCTCTGGTTCCACGCGATCTTGTTGAGCTAGAGCACGAGTGAAGTCTTCTTGTCTGGGATGTCCCAAGTTGCGGTGCATCCGAACGATTGAAGGTGCTACTTTCTTCTGCTCTTGAGTGAGAGGAGGACCAATGAACCAACACTCACCTGCAAAGTCTTGTCGCACCAGCCTCTCATGTGCAAGTCCAAGTTGTAGAGGATCTTCTACTATCTCAGCCTCAGGCACGACTTGAACAGGTTGTGGTTGAGCTGGCGATGGATCTTTCGGTTCGCCTGGCGCATATCCCAAAACAAAGATTGCGTACCTGACTGGTGTCACAAACCGCTCTCGAGGGGCTTGGCAGTCTGGCAGGTACTCTGTCTCGATCACCAGGTTGTCATCATTGGTCATCAGGATGGAAGCCCTGTGGCATTTCTCAAGCCCTGGTCGGACTCGTTTGGCTTTGGGAAGGTGTGATATCTGAATGTTGGCAATCTGCCAAGGGACCAGCTCAGAGATCTTGTTGTAGAGCTCCGTTGCGGGATCCAAAAACACATTGCTTTGCACCCTCCTTGCCAAAATCTCTTCGACCAAAGGAAACAAAGGCCTCCACAAGTCCTCGGACCTCTTGGCATCCACGTAGTAGGAAAGTCTTGGTGAAAAAGCCTCCCATACGTGCTTCAAACCAAAGTCCTCTTCTTCCTTCAACTCGAGATAGGCTCTGCATATTGCATCTGCAAGGTCAGGAGGATATGCTGCTGACGCTGCAGTGTTCGAGCCTTTTACCTTCTCATGCTCATGTTGCCGATCACATTGACGATCCACTGCATCCACCAAACGTCGATGTGTAGCAATGAACCTCACTCTCTTCTGCATCAGCTTGCCATTTTTCCCACGCATGCCAAACATGCAAAGGCACGAAGTAGTTTCGAAATAGCGCTGGCGGAGATAAAGAATCTCAGGTTCTTGATGGCTACTGGCTGTAGCTGGGTTCTCTGCCATTGCATGACCACGCCTTCTCCTCTGACTCTCAAATATGTCCTTGGTCAGCTTGAGGAAGGGACGATCAGCTTCTTGAAGTTGGGCAAGACCATCCGGGTCGTGCTTATAGTTGCAATTCTTCTGCAGGATTGACCATGGAGTACATGGAAACTCCACCACAGCCAACCTGGGGTTCCATTCATCTAGCTTTGAAACCCCCGAAGTCAGGTACAGACTGTGAGTCTGTAAATAATTAAAAATGTGAAAAAAATGTGAAAAAAAACAAGCCAAAATGTAACAGAATTTTGCATTTTTGGAAATGTTTGGACTTTATGTAACTTTTGAGGCTGTTGCATACGTTTGGCTAAGGATGTTTTGAATGTTTTGCCCACTAGTGTCAAAAAAAAGGACTCTATGCACAAATGGTTTGTGTGCAAACTTCAAAGGGCCCCACTGGCCTACACCTAACCTTAAATGGTGAATTTTCACTTGGCCATGAAGCTTTGCTGCTTTAAAACAACCATTTCTTGGCCATCTTTCCAGCCAAAAGAGCAAATGAAATTTCAAAAAAAAAGCAAAGCAACCAAAAGAAAAGAAATGCAGCCACCCAGTCAGCCAACAACCAAAAGTTCTATTCTATACTGCTATACCCCTGGAAAAAGTAAATGAACAAATAACTACCCAGCTACCAATCTAGCAGATTGAGCCTGAAAACAATGCAAAAAAAGGGCACAGGAAAAATTACGCAAATTTTGCAAAAACCTGAAAAGGTTCAAAATGTTGCGTTAAAAAAACAAATGTGGGAACAAGTTTTCTCAGGAATTAATACAGGGTCATCCCCTGTGCCATTTCAATTTATTACTTGTTACCTCCTTGGAAAATACATGTCATATGAACATAGCTTGGATGTACTTTAGGGGCCTGTCAAAATCCTGCACAAATAAGCCAAGTTACATTCAGGGAGGTCGGTCCAGTTTACATAGATGTTCCTTTTGTTTTTCAAACGTTTGCGCGCAAATAAATGAAAGAAAAACAGCACACAGAACCAAATGACAAAAAAGGAAAATCAACAATTATAAAAAGTAACATTCATAAAAACGCTTTTTATACACCAAAGAGTCAATCAAATTGAGCTGGGTCAATGTTTTAAATGGATTTCAAGCAAAAGATTTTGAAAAACAAACGCGTTGCTACGTTCAAGGCGGGAGCACGCAGATATTACATTGAGACAAAGCTGCACACATTGCGCATCCGTAGGCAACACATGCGTGTGAATGTGAGTGTACGTGGCCACATAGACATTCTGAACGTTGAAGGGCCTTTGGCGCCACATGATGCACCAGGTTCACTCTTTCAATAATCTACCCTTTCCTACTGAAGTACTTAAGCCCTTGCTTTGCAACTTGCAGGTCCCAAGTCAATTAAGCTTCTAGATTCTGGAGTCTAGAGCTCGTAGATTGACATGGTAAGCCTCAAGCCGTAAACCGCAAGCCGTAAGCCATAAGCCATAGCCATAGCCCCTAAGCCGCCATAAGCCTGGAAACCTAAAACTAATAAGGTTCAGGGTTGATCAAAGGTAACTGCTGATCTCTCTCGGTGGTTGGGTGATTTTTGTTTCCGGGCCATCCGCTCTTGACTCTTGAAGTGGCATCCCATAATTTGACTGTGATGGAATTTCTTGTCCAACAGTCCAACAAGCAAGGCAAAACCATTGTCAATTGTCCTCTACACCCGATATTGCGAAGTAAAGATTGAAAACATTAAAATTTAAAATAGGACCGGATAGGATTGCAAATCAGTGCCCCTGCAGTCGTAACAAGATTTTAAATTTGGGCCAAGGAAGGGTCTTTTAGAAATGGGGTCCATTAGAAAAGTTTCATTCTTTTGAGACTCATTGAATGAATTGTTATGGAGATAATTGAGATTTTGGATTCAATTTGATTCGATGATCAGGTGATTCGATTGATTGAACGTTACCGTTTCTAAATTGCCGTTGGCCATTTGCCAGAACAATACACATTTTGAATGAATGAATCAATAATTCATAGTTGAATCCATGAGTAAGGCTTGGGGCTTGGGGTGAAATGGTGAAATGAAACTTGAAACCCCTTTTGCATTTCGGTGGCTTCGGCCTCCACATGCTTCTTCAAAGCAGCTTGCTGCTTTCCGCTTCGAGTTGATTTTTTCGAGTGACTCAAGCTAGCTCTTCTCAGTCGATACTGAAGTCGGCTCTGCTAATCAGGCAGGGCTCTAAACTGCGAGGGCTGTGGATATGTGTTTGTTCCGTATGATCTGGGGTCTCTTATGTCTGCTTCAAGCTCGAATAAAGAAGTAAGTCGAATTGAACATTCACGTAGAATCTAGAATCTAGAATGAAGATTCAATTTGGAAACTATAACTACCCTCCTATGTACCTTGACTTTGTCTTAAGTTTGGGGTGGAAAGGACCAGGAACATATACACATTAAAGTGAACAATATAATTGTATACATGTTTCTGAGTCTGAACACTCACTAACTATCAGTCAAGATCACTATCCGATCTGGTACCCGATATCCTTCTATCCTTCTATCATAGTCTTTTGTCATAGTCATAGTCATATCAGTCTACAACAGTGACTACGATCACAATGTAACTATGACTCCAATGTATCATCAATCATCAATCTAAAAGACTCGTTTTGTTTGCTGGTCGCTTGCAAATGCATCAATGCATCAAACAAACCCCACCAGTCTTGGACTGACTAATTCTTTGTTATCCCTACCTGCCCTACCTGTACCTACTGATGCCCGGTTGCACCACTGTTTGGGGGAAACTGCAATTGAAACAACAACAACAACAACAACAACAACAACAACAACAACAACAACATCAACAAACAGCGGCAACAACAACAACCACAGCAACAACAACCACAACAACAACAACAACAACAACAACAACATCAACAACAACAACAAAAACAACAACAACCAGCAGCAACAACAACAACAACAACGAACAACAACAACAACAACAACAACAACAACAACAACAACAAATAGTATACGCCGATATGCCCTAGGCCCTAGTTCTAGTCACCTAGTCAAGTCGAGTCTAGTCTAGTTTGGAAAAGTATTGTTTTTGATTGCATCGAATCGTATTGCGCGGTCGTGTCTTGTGACTTGTGTTGCAAAGCAGTAGTCACGTCTTAGAAGACCAAAAGTATATATCACAGGAAAGAAATACAATTACAGGTCCAGTACAAAACGTTAATACTGGTAGCGCTTCATGGTATGACCTATGACTGTGAGCCGAGCCCTGTGAAGCTAAGCCGCTAAACTGTTGTACCTGCGAGACCCCGCTCTCTGGTGGAGTGGGCATGCTGCGTCGTCACTGCCGGCAAGTAGTGATGGACCCGCATACACACTACTCAGTACAACGTCTTTCCATTTTTTTGGTTATGAACTGAACTTGAAGTCTGGAGTCTACAGTACAAAGTCTAAAACACCTTGAGAAGCATGGATTAGACCCAACCATGTGGGACCTTCTGGGAAAAAATCGTGAGGTCCAAAATCGGAAGGCACGCAGCCTGGACAATCAATTGACAAGGTTGGCAGCCACTGGCCACACGAATCAACAAGGCAACCAATTTCAAGAAAGATGGAGGAACCTGAATGCATTCGGAGGATGTTTGATAGTTACAGCGACAAGTGGTACTGATGGTACTGAGGACCACCCCAAAAACAAATATATGTATGTCTCACTTTTTCTTGAATATTGATTCTTGATGCCTGCTACTTCCTGATTGCTTCTGATGATTCCTGATTTCAAAATGATGCCTGACTGATGTGGGACCTCAATGTTGATGATGAGTATAAGTAACTAAAGATGATGACGATGATGACGATGATGATAATGATAATGATAATGATGATGATGATGATGATGACCACGATGACGGTCATGATGATGATGGTGATCATGATGATGAGCATCATGATGAAAAAGATGCTGATGACGATGATGATGAGTAAAGTATGATTACGATGATGAAGATGACGATGATGATGGTCATGATGATGATGAAAATGACTGATGATGATGACGAAGATGATAATGATCGATGATGATGATGATGATGATGATGATGATGATGATGATGACGAGGATGATGATGACGAGGATGATGATGATGCTGATGGTGATGATGATGATGACAAGGATGGTAATGATCGATGATGACGATGATGATGATCATGATGGAAAAAATCCAAATTGACTCAGTTGGTACAATTCGATTGAAGATGGAAAACTCTAACTCGATGGGAAACTGGTTGCGGCTCCTTGAAGTAGTAATATTGAGTGGGGCCCAACCAACCGAACTTGCGCCCAAATCACAAAAGCAGCAACCAGTTGCCAACAAGTCAGTAGGTAAGTGACTTAAGTTAAGTCAGCTCAAGTCATTAAGGTGTTTGGGGGCATTGCCTGTGCTTCGAGGGAATCCCCAACAAAGTCCTTCACTACACAATGGCCAAAATGACTTCCCTATCCAACCTTGTCCTTCCTGTCACAAACAGTTTGAACTGCAATCAGGAAAAAAATCCAGGCCGGGTTGCAAGCTGCAATCCGTTAAACTCAAAATCAAAATCCCCGACTCAGCCGGCGCCACCACTCAGCACTCACATCTGCGCCTTCGCCCAAGACATCAGACTGCTCTGGATGTCAGATTCCTCGACGCCGAAATCATTCGCAGAGATCTCAAGCATCTGGGAGGAAACGAGTTCCTTCGCAGACTTTTTCACCTTGGTCTTGCTAGCACGCACAAACATAGCTTCGATCTTCATGATGGTGGATTTCTTGCAAGAGGCCTTCGCATCGGAAACAACCTTGTCCAAGGGGGAGCACAAAGCCTTGAAGGCATCAAGCTGGTCATACATGTCCAGGAAAGCGCTGGCCTCCTTGCAGGCCTGACCAAAGACATTCTACAAGAAGGAAATTGAATGGAGATTAGCCTGTGATACAACGGCGGATACCAATTTAACTTAGACGCAGACTTAGACTTATACTTGGCTTACTTATCACCTCCGTTTTTGTCTAGGCCCTAACTCCTAGGTCCTGGTCCTAGCCGAGCCGTATCCTATTCCCATTCTTTGTCTTTACACTGAATCACATTGTCACATCCAGGGCTTTATGGAAAGGATACCTTTCCACTGTTTCTATTTTGCAGATTCTATACTGTTTACCAGTTACCAGCCATAAGGCACACTAAAACAACGAAATCGCTTGAATCCCTAAATCCTAGACTCTGCATTATGAGAAAAAAGTAAAGTTTACAGTGCACAGTGCACACTTGGAAGTTAAACATATCTGCTGGCTTCAACCTGTGTTGAAGCTCGGACTTCCTAACGGCAATTGCAAATGTAATGTACTATATTGATAAAGTTTTTTATATCACAACTACAAATAATTTCTTTTTTTTATCAAAATATATGTATATCTCAGGGCTTCCTACATTTGATGCTAATTAGGCCTCTGAAGGCTTGGCTTGACTAGCCTGGTGACTTGAAAACAAAACAAACAATCGTGATGGGCCAGGGCGGATAAATGGATCACCAACCACATACTGATTTCAAATTTGTGGCTCCTGGAAGCCCCAAAGACCAAAGCTTGAATTTTCAAATCCTGGAATCTGGGAATCCTTGAGAATAAACATCAGAATTTGAAGTGAGCCGAGTAGATGCTGAAAGGTCGGAAAACAATTTTAGAACTTGAGACTCTACTATCTCTTCTTAATTTCAGATTTTAGACCTTGTAGAATCTAATCAAATCAAATCCAATCAAAAATGTATGTTTTCTTGAACATGTTTTTTTTTGAAACTGCGTGCCTGCACAAGGGAATCTCGCTGGGCAGTCAACTTCCTCCCTTTCACCTTCATGATGGTGTTCTCGGCCTGGGCGACGACGGTCTCCAATTCAGCAGCTTCTCCAAGATCAGCTTTCCAACCAGCACCAGGTTCCATCAAAGCAGTCAATGCCTCATCCGACTTGGAAACGCTGGTTTCCAACTCAGAGGACTTGCCAGACCAAACCTGCATGATAAAAGGGTCCTCGATGGCAGCCAAGTTGACAAAGTCAGAGGCCATGAGCTTTGGCTTGGGGGCAGTCTCCGAGGCTTTCACTGCCTTGATGTAACGAATCCAAGAGCGAACCAACTCGTTCAACTTTTTGATAGACTGCCCAGCTGGCTGCAAAGCCTCAAAGTGTTTCTTCTCCTCCAAGAATTTCACACCTGACTTCAAGCAGTCGAGTTGCGCTTCAATACCTTCCTTCTCAGAAGGGTGCAGGCCAGAATCCAATCCTTTGAGCAGTGATTCCATCGCAGCAATTGTGGGTAACAACTTGGAAGCTGCACTGGCATCCGCAATGGCATCAACCTGCGCCATCTGGAAACGGATGAAGAAACATGAGGGAAAGGTGTGAAAATGTATATGGTTGATTCTCGATCATCGTATATAACGGGCCCAAACAAAGCCCTACTACCTGATCATTCTATCAAGAATGAAGCTGGAAGATCAAAAACACCATACCATGACCGCTGGTGTGGGGAAGAAACAAATACAGCAGTAATTTTCTCGATATCAATACCCGCTATAGCCATATCAAATATCAAGATCAACATCAACAATATCTTATCAACATCAAAATAAATAACAGTAACAGTAACAGGAAACAAATACTTCAAGATCTGTACCAGTCAATAATCAGTAGTCAGTGGTCAGTGAAGAGTATCAGATCAGAAACCAGCAACAGTACTCAGTACTCGGAAAGAAAAGTAAAATGAATGGCCAGGGCTAATGCGGCTAATGGGTACGGGTATGGACAGGGACCTAACAACCAGGTAGGAGATCAAAACCTCAATACTCAGTTACTCAGTATCAGGATCAGTAAAAGCAGCAAGTGAAAAGAAAAAACATGAAGCAAAACAAAAACCTAGTTAGCAGCGCCCGACCTTGGACTTCAGATCAGCGAAGAGATAGGCCAGCTTTCCCATGCTGATGGACAGCAAATCGTTTGGCAACGCTGCACCCTGCATTTTGCTCCAAGACTTTGCAAGATCATCCCATGCCACTGCAGCATCAGGACCAACGTTCGAAATCTCTCGGCGGAAGGCCTGAACTGCAAATTCACCTTGCAGCCCACTGTACCAGTCAGAAAGAGCAGTCTTCATCTCTGGCACTGCCTTGTAACCAAAGTTGCCATACATGTCCAGCACCAGCTGAAGAGGTTCAAGCAACTCAGAAATGCCGCTCTCGGTTGCCTCAGCCACAGTTTTGGTCTGAAGCCCCTTCTCCAAAGTCTGAGACACATGTTCGAATGCCTTCTTTTCCAACTTCTCCATGCAGGCCTTGCGCAGGTTCGCACGGTAGGAAGGTAACTTCAAAGAGAGCCCCTTCAACCAGTCTTTGGTAACATGGAATTGCGGGGAGAACAAAATCTCGTATTCTTCCTGGACTTGCGGCAACTTCAGCCTAGTTTGGGCGGCTGTCTTCACGAACTCATCAACCACTGATGGCCACCACTGGGAGGCATTCAACAATTCCCTGACAGAAGCATCTGGGCCGTTGGGGATGGGAGCAACTCCGGAACGAAGGGTTTTGGCTCGCTTGCTTTTGCTGATCAACTCCACGTCGGAAGCTGCAGTCTCGTTGACACCAACCTTGGTAGGTAGATGGTGGCAGTAGATGATGCTGGAGGGTATACATATATATGCATTTTGTCCAATTAACAAATATAAATATTATATCTGATTTCCATGCCATATGTCTACTACTGTGAAATGCTCTTTGGACTAGAGTCTAGAGTCACAGTCAGAGATATATAGTATAGAGTATAGAGTCATAGAGATGATTGTATGATTGTATGATTACTTATTGTTTTTAGTTTCCCTTGGCCCTTGCTATTGAACGCAATGTTTTTCGCCACCAGGATTTTTGCTGCCCATGGCATATGCCATGAGTCGTTGTCATAGTGACTAGTGAGTCAAGTCATTGTCAAATTCTTAATCACTCTGTACTCTTGTCAAATGAGTATGATGATCATACGTCAAACATGTCAAATGTCAAAAGTTTTATATCTAGAATCTGAATCTAAATCTAATCTAAAGGTCTCGAGTCTGAACCTTTGAAAACCAAAGACTCCACATCTTTGTCAAAGTCATTCATGAGGGTCCAATGGGTGCGTCCCTCGAAAAACATATTGCAACCACACCCAAACCTTTTTTGAAAACCCAAAGCCCAGAAACATCTGGGCATAGCAGCACATGAAGCCCACGCAGAATGGACCACACCGCCTCCAAACCAGGCTTCAATTCGTCGGGACAATCTTCAATCAGCTTGGCTTCCTTGGCTTCGTCCAACTCTTTGAGCACTGCTGTCAAAATGGCAATCAGTTCGTCGTTGAGTCGCGGCGCACTGGCAATCAAATGCAGCATGTAGTCATTGATGATGCAATCTTGCAAGCAATCTGATACAACCTGCGCATCCAAATGCAGTTATTTCTACTTACTGAGCTACTGCTACTGAGTACTGAGTACTGCCAAACTCGCTACATAGTCGCACAGTTGCCCACCTACCTGCCCAAAAGAAAGTAGTTCATTGTTCATTGACCAGTAACATCCAGTCATCCAGTCATCAATCAATCCTGTGATCCCATTTTCTTTGAAGGCATAAGGCATAAGATTGACTAGCTGACTAGCAGAGCAACTAGTGACCATAGCAAGTACCAGTCTCTACTTCTATGTCTATGTCTATGTCAAGCCAAGTGAATGAAATGGTCAATGCTCCATACGTTCATTATGCGTTTGTTTTTTTTCCCATGGTCTTTGCTAGCTACAGCTAGTTTTGTTCTATTCAACTCTCAAAAAAAGTTGCTGGCGCGAACAAGAAGTGTAACCGGCAAATCATTTACTATTGATTGATAGTCGATAGTCCGATAGTCACAATAATAACTTGAGTATATAAATGATTTGTTAGCTAGCCGCCCGCCAGCTGGCCCTACTCTACTGAATCTAGTTACTACTTGCCACTAGCCGCTAGCTAGTCGCAAACCTAATGAGCCCATTCAAACCCATAGGTTCAACTGGACCGAGGCAGGCCCAGCCACTTTACTATACTATACGTTACTACACAGTTCATTGCATCATTACATCACATCAAATCAAGTCAATCAAGTCGAATCAAATCAACTCTGGGCTGTGGAATCCCAAAATGCGTCTAGAGTCTAAAATCTAGAATCTAGAATTTTTGACAAAATGATAAAAAAAAACAACTTGGGCCTTCCAGTCCAAAGCCAGGGCGTCCTTCTGGGTTTTGAGCTTCTCATCCCCCTCACCGTCACCGTCATCATCCATTTCCAATTGGGTGCTTTTGTCGGCCAAACTAATGACCAATGGCCGAAGTGCAGGCTGCAATGGGTAGAAGTCGTCGGCATCAATATCATGGTCAATTTCCCAGCACCGCCAAGCGCCGAGAAAGATCACGATGTCAGCCTCCATCTGCTCCACACAATAGCGCCGCAACAACTTCACCTGCAAGTTCAAAGGGAACTGCACGGAACCCAAACCTTGCAACGTCCTGTGAAGTTCGTGGTTCGGCATCTGCAAGCATCGTTCGTAGAGGTTTGAAGCATGCTGGCACATGGTGATGCGCTGGTTCAAAAGTAATGCCTCCTTGCATTGTTTCTCCTCCAAGTTCGTGACGATTTTGCGGGCCTCAAAACACTGGTCATTGCATGGTGGGTTCGCAAAACAATCACATAGGTTCAAAATTTTTGACCCACTGGTGCAATGTTGGATCAGGTTTGAACCTTAAATATGTATATAAATATGTTTCTATTTTTCTATCTTTCTATCTATCTATCTATCTGTCCAAAATTCCAAAATTAAAAATATATATATGATATATATATATATATAAAAATATAAGTATATATAAATATAAATTATATTCAATTGAATTATATTATATTATACTATATCTTATTATATGATATCATGTTATATAATTCTATATCATGTAAGACACATAATACATGTGCAATTTGGGGCGCCATATCGTAACACCAAATGCCGCAATCAGCACATGTGTTACAGTGAATGTTAGGACCTGGCCTATTGTAGGACCAGAATTTCTTTTCTTACCAGTCTCACCATCACCATTCCCAAACTCATACTCCTTCCTCCTATAGATTCGTAGTCTCAATCAGGTCCTAGTCCTGGTCCTAGTCCTATAGATTATAGATACATCGTCGTTGACATAGGTCCTAGGTCATCGTCACAGTCATTTGGATAGATTCAAAATAGATGCAGAATCTAGAAAGGGAGCTAGAAATGGCAGCACATACCAATTCAATTCACATTTAACTGCAGTGCTGACTGCTGAATTTCAGCCCAGGCACTCCATTCAAAGACCGTCCCAAAGCCTCTCCCCTAAGAACGCGCTCCACATCCAAGTTGGACACTGACCGCACATCACCTCCAATCTTACTTCTGATGTCCAAAGCCAACTGATCCTCTGCCACTGGGTCTTCACCACCGCCACGCACAGAAGGAGAGAGCGACCTTGGAGATTTCGCTGGGTCTGGGAGCTGTTTACTTTGGCGCTCAGCAGTGCCGGGTTGGATGCGAGCAGGTTTCTTTGCAGTTGAAGCTTTGGCTCCAGGAGCAGTTTTCCGTTTGGAAGCCTTGGCACCCTTTTCTTTCTTGAACTCTCCTGCTGGTGTCATTTGGGATTCAACCGTTTCAATTTGAGCAAAGTCAAACTGGTGAGCTAGTTCCCTTTCCAACTCCTCCTCAAACTCAGAAGGCTTGACATCACCACCTGCCACGGTCTGACGGGTCTCCTTCTCCTGGCGAGCGGCAATGATGGCAGCTGCTCTGGCGTGCGCCTCATAATTTTGGGGTTCTTCTTGTCCACCTTAATGCCAGGAGGTGGTAAGGGCTTCCTGGCCTCCACCTGCTGCTTGGCTAGCACCTGATATCTCTCAAACGGTTGCTCTTTCCTCAACTGCTTCTGGGGTTCCAGCAAAAGCTCTTGCAGCTGGAGCCTGTTCAAGGAGTAGAAGAAAGCGGTCCTGAAACCATGCTCGAAAAGGTAGTAAAGAGTCGGTTCACCGGATTCGGAGCTCAAAGTGACCTGCTTCAAGTCTGTGTCAAAGGCCTCTGGGGGCAGTTTGAACAAACTCAGAACTTCCTCCTGTGTCAAGGCAATGTACGGCTGTTCCAACCGGACACCAAGGGAAGCACTGCTGTCAACAGCACTTCTGATTTTGAACGGTTGCGGCATGCTACCATCCAAGATCTTCAAAGCCAAGAAGAAGGAGTCACGGACAACCTTGGATTCCGCAAAGGCTTTGCAGAAATCACTCCATCCCCACTTCGGGTACATGTCATAGGCAACGCCAGCGCACTGAACACATCCATCAGCATATGCAAATTTCAGCTCCTCAAATCTGGGGGTCTGTTTTATTGGTTGGCGGTGGATTGCTTCAAGAACTTCAGTGACAATGGCAATGACAATTGACAATGGCTCAATGGCCAACTTGCTGACAAAATATTTTCTTCAAAAGAGGAGTGGAAAGATAAAAATGCCAAAATTATGTAATGTAACCATGACCATGTCTACTCTAAACTATATACTCTATCCGACTATCCCTATCTGATATCTCTGATATCTGATATCTGTATCCTCTCCATGACTCTACCCGACTCTACCCTACTCGGCTCCATTCATAGTCTATTCAATATTCTACTTTTGATTCTAGGTCCTAGGTTCTACACTCTCTACACTCTCGACTCTAGAGACTCTAGAGACTCTAGACTCTGTAGACTCCTGACTCCATTGTGAATTTCGTTGCACCCTCCACGTCAGTCGGAGGCAAGCGGCATGGACAAAGTGGGAACAACGTTCCAATTCCAACAAACGCGCAGCTGACTGGTGCGCATTATTTCTTTAAAGCGTCCAAATGCGGATGTCATGTGGCCGCGTGTAAGACTGTAAGATTCTAAGTCTATGTGTATAAGTCTTAGTCACAGTCCAAGTGAATCATGTCTGTAAGTTGTTGGAGTCGAACCACAGATTCTGCGGTGGTATCTGGCAAAAAGAAAAGTGAAAGTGAAAAGTGAGATCAGACAAGCAAAGGATGCACTTTTGGTCAGACGGTCTTGGCATATGGCACATGGCATGTGGCCAAAAAACAAATCCCTCAAGATTGTATGTATGTAGGGTCTGGCTGAGCAGAACACAGGTAAGCCAGGTCTTAGTCACTAGAGTCACTAGGCCCTAGGCCCTTAGACCGCTAACCGCTCACAAATATAGAACATAGAATCTACGGCCTCTAGGGAACCAGGTGATGGTGGGAGGTGTGAGAAAAAGTTGAGCCGTGCCCTGGCTGCTGCTGGCTGCTAGCAGCTAGCAGCAAGCAAAAGGGCAACATGTCAGTCCAAATGTTTTGCTTCAAATTCAGAACAAAAGCCTGACCTGAACAATGTTCAGTGGAATATATACTCTACTCAACTCACACTCCCCTCCACTGTTCCTCTGCGCAAGAATGCGCGCCGCTATCCAACAACATTTCAATACAACTTGGGCCGCAGAGACAAGTACAATGTTGGAGCAAACTCTAGGCTCTGGCCTCTAGACTCTAGACCCCTAGGCCCCTAGGCCCTAGGCTTCAGGCTTCAGACTTTAGACTCAGACGCTGTGCCCAACGATGCTAAGTCCCTATGTGCAGTCCATATCTATGTCTATGTCTATGTCTAGAGTCTAGGTCCAGGTCCAGGTCCAGGTGGAGCCGGCCTACGAGTCTTGGAGTTTGAGTCTTAGAGTCTTAGAGTCTAGGAGTCTATGTCATTACTGTCACTATGTCATATTTGGAGTTTATAATCCATGACTATGAGCCCAAAAACGTGTATGCCATATGGCATATGGCATATGGGTATTATGGCAGTCGCCAGAACCTATGCCCTAGCCCTAGGCCTTAGGCCCCTAGGCCTATACCAGTTCCAAAAGAAACAAAACACACAAACGTTCAATGAAATACCAATTGGACCAAAGCCTAGGCCTAGGCCTAGTCACCTAGTCAGTGGCCAAGGTCCTAAATCCCTAAAATGTCAAAGGCTTTAAAGCCTGGGGCCTGGCTCTGAACCCATGGCTTCCTAGAGACTGAAGTCCTTGCTCTGCGACCTTTTGCAAGGGAAGCACACTGCTGTGACGCCGACTTTCGGGGGTGCATCGTCCTGCAGATCAGCAGGTCAAACAATGGCCCAGGATCTGAAGTAACTATAAGACTATAGGACCTATAGGATACTATAGGGCCTATAGGGCCGTATAGGCGGAGGCCTAAAACACTGGGGGGTTGTTGGCCCTTTAGAGCCTTTGGACCTAACCTGGCCTTGCCGAGGCGTAGCCGCAGCCAAAAACCCTAGCCGTAGGCCCTAGGCCTGAACTGCTATTGTTGTTGTTGTTGTTGTTGTTGTCAGACCCGGATCCCTTTCAAAAACAGAT
>Ga0126337_10000717_pt1 | contig 18061 bp, 11 predicted proteins | sample DipCmetagenome_FD_92527 | JGI IMG/M metagenome (GOLD analysis project Ga0126337, IMG submission 92527) | Coral microbial communities from La Bocana,Puerto Morelos, Mexico - Diploria C A metagenome | ecosystem: Host-associated > Invertebrates > Cnidaria > Coral | place: La Bocana,Puerto Morelos... | reverse complement strand
TCATTATCATTATCATTATCATTATCATTATCATTGTCATTGTCATTGTCATTATCATTATCATTGTCATTGTCATTATCATTGTCATTGTCATTGTCATTGTCATTGTAAATGATTTTGTTAATAGCTTTCCATTATGTTGTTAGATTTGTTGACCATAGAGCCTCACACACCCACCCCTGAACCAGTGGGATATGACAAGAAAGATGGCCAGTGGTACACTCATGATGGAGTGGATGTCAAAGATACACAACAAAGAAAAGGTAGCAGTAGCTGTAGCAGTCGTGGTAGTATAGTAGAAAACGTACTTGTTTTATCATTGTTCATAGCAGTTGGTCCATTAATTTTAAAATAATACATGTGTAAACGTTAAGTAGAACTCTTGTTTTACTGTGTGTGTACTGATTTTATCTTTCTTAGAAATGGTAACAGTTGTGAGTAGTCCTCGCTCACCAAACCTGGACACGACGAAGGAAGTAGAGACAGAAACAGATTACCTTAAGATTGCTAAGAAAGGCGGAGGGCACAAAGGTTAGACCTTAAAAATAGCTGCAGTAAGTGTAGGCCATAAGTCTGTTTTATAGTTATTTAATGTGTTTTGTATAATTCACATAGTCAGTAAATGAGTAACAGTTGCTACAGACTTCCTGCACTTGTGAGATTCCAGGTGGTTGTTTCACTGTAAATTAACCCCTTCAGGCACTGATAGAAATGTGTTGTGTGACAGATTTGTTGACCATTGATCCTCACACACCCACCCCTGAACCAGTAAAATACAATAAGGAGGACGGCCAGTGGTACACTCATGATGGAGTTGATGTCAAGGACACACAACAAAGAAAAGGTGTGTTGAAGGACTCTGAGAAGGCAATTATTCATCTTACACATGTACTATACAGTGTTCTCTTTAAAGACCAGTACTCTGCAAAAATTGCCTGCTAGCTAGTATTCCTGGGCAAGAGAGCCACTCTTGGAGTACATAGGATTTTGTAAGATAAAAAAGAACTGTAAATTTAAAACTAGGTTTTACGTTTATTAGGTATTATGTAGTAGTTAACATTGTGACTGAAAAGTCCTCTTGAAGGGAGTCTCAGTAAAGTAAAATGTACAATGTATGTATGTATTCACACAATGTAATGGTAAAATCATTCTGCCAGCTGTATTGATTGTGTGAAGTATCTTTATTACATTTTTTTACCTTTCCCAGAAATGGTAACAGTTTCGACTAGTCCACGCCCATCAAGCATGGACAGTTCTGTAAATATTGAGACAGAGACTGATTATTTAAAGATTGCCAAGAAAGGTGGAGGACATAAAGGTTAGTTATCAGTCTCATGCAACAAGGAAACAAGAAGTCAGCATGTGGACACAATATTTGTTCTATACTGTTAAAATCTAACACAGATTTTTCACTTAAGATCTGTTGACACTTGAACCTCACACTCCAAGAAGTGAACCAGTCAAATATGACAAGACAGACGGACAGTGGTACACTCATGATGGAGTAGATGTGAAGGACACTCAGCAAAGAAAAGGTGATTGACTGTGAGCGTGATATTCAGTGAAGTTTTCTGACTGGTGATATGTTAGTTTAGGTAAGCCTATTAACTGTGTTACATGCATTTCAGAAAGCATGTTTTTTTTACTATGGTTGGTTAATATCTCTTTAGAAATGGTGACAGTGTCTAGCAGTCCACGTCCAACAAACTTGGACAGTTCAGTAAATGTGAAGACAGACACAGAATACCTGAAGATTGCAAAGAAAGGTGGTGGACATAAAGGTAAGATTGAATAAGACTGAAAAGGCCATATGTACCGGTATACCTTGCAATAACAAGGAGTCTTTCCTGTAAATAATAATCATCTTAAAACAATTTATCTTCTTTTACCGGCTATGTTACAGTAAATAACGGCAGTATATTGCAGGTTAAATAAGTTAGTGCAAAATCTTGCTGTTGCAGATCTTTTAACAATGGAGCCACACACTCCTTCCCCAGAGCCACAGAAATACCAGAAGAATGGAGGAGACTGGTACAACCAAACTAGCACAGACACACCAAGTATGTTTAAACACCCTGCAGATTATGACTCTAAGTACTGTCTGTTTAAAAAGGTCTCTACGTAACTGACATGTATACTGGTAACAGTAGTTAAACCCTCAAGTGGGAGACTTTGCTTTAGACTGATGTATAACTGTGCTTGTTGTTAAGGATCCTCAGCTCCACCAAGTCCACGTAGAAATAATAGCGATGACACAGACTACTTAATCCTGGCCAGGAGGGGCGGTGGACACAGTGGTATGTTTTTAATCACCAGCTTCTCTTTTAATTCTCATGTACATGCAACTAGACAGGTCATGCAAATAAACTGCACCCTTGATCAGATTGAAAAATGTGATACTCCATAGGAACAATGACAACACCTGAGGTGACCACAGACAAGAGTCTTTGTTTTGTCAAATCAGCATTGAAAAAGTGTCACAGTGTCACAGCAGATGAATGAGGATGAAGTTTCAAATTCAGATGAGGGACCTGGATAACAGGGTCTCAGGCACAGGAAATGTGCTGACCTACCTGGTTCAAGACAATTACATTTAATTTCTGCCGTGTTACTCTTCTACTCTTTCCTCCCTGTTGCACAACAAGCTAGCACTGATTTGTTGGGTAAATGTGACGAAATGGTTGGGATTTTTAAATGTTGTCTGTTATAATATACTCTAGTAATCTAGCACCACAGTTAAAACTCATTACTGCGATATTCTTTGAAACAATGTTTTGTCATTAGGTAATTTTTAGAAGTTAGTGGAATGAGTGGTATGTTTTTAATTCAGTCTAAGCAGGAACACGTCAGAAGTGGCAATTAAATTTGGATGATCATGCAAGTTTTCAAGTTTGACTTTCAAATATTGTTACTCCATAACAGATCTATTGACAGTACAGCCCCACACACCCACCCCTGAACCAGTCAAATATGACAAGACAGACGGACAGTGGTACACTCATGATGGAGTGGATGTCAAGGACACACAACAGAGGAGAGGTTGGTTCACTGGGCAGAAAGTAAACATGCTGTTTTGCCAATGTATCAAGTGAATACATAGAATCAGTGATATTTCAATGTTCTTACACAACGCCTACATAGAACCCAGTCGTTAGAAAGTGTATGTATGTATGTATTACACGCTGGACTTAGTCAAACACGTGTTGTATTACATGGCCATAATATGCAGGTTCATAAAAAATAGATTTGTAGTATGTGATGGACTGTTTGCAGTGCTCGCTTTATGTTTACATGCAGAATGACATCTGATGTTTGTTTGTTTTTTTGTTGTGGTTTTGTAATACTGTTGGTAAACCTCGTCTAGTTGTCACTAGCCGCCTGTGTTTTAGCAGAAGCTGTTCAAAATGCTACATTTCTCTCTAGATCAGACACCTAGTCCTCGTCGGAGTCCTCGTAAAAACACAAGAGATTCAAAACTAGACATCAACACTAACACAGAATACCTTAAAATTGCTAGGAAAGGTGGAGGGCATAAAGGTACTAACATTAACAATAATAATAAATGTAATGTAATATTAAATGAATGTTAGTAACAATAACAATGGAATAAGTGTAATGAATTAATTATTTAATTTATACTAATGCAGTACTTACTGTAAGCATAATTACAAACCGCTTAAGGTGCTTCTTAATTGCAATGCTTCATTTTAACAGATAATAGGAAAAAGTGGCGCCCTGACTAGCTAGCCGTTTATCTGTGAGCTTTGTTTGTGTTTCTATGGTAATATGCCAATCAGTTATCACAACACACAGTTATTTCAAGTGATTATTTCGTGGCAGATCTGTTAACCCACACGCCATCTCCAGAACCACAGAGATATGAAAAGAAAGCAGAACAGAATAACCACGATAGTGTTGATGGAAATAAAACGCGGGATAGGAAAGGTGTTATTGTGCAAACGTTATGTAAACGAAATTTTATCAGATGATCTCAAAAGGAAAATCAGCTAAAAATTGGAAGAAATTTTGCTGAAGTTCTTAGTATCAAGTGAAATTTCAAAGCAGTGAATTTTCGAAGTCATAACACAGGCTGTATATTTATGCATTGCGAGTCATCTACTTTAATTATTCTCCCGCAAGAAAAAAATTGTTTCTTTTGAAGGCAAGAAAACGAATAGGCGTTACTAGACCATGTCATCAACAATTCCGTAAGCTAATGAGTTCAAAACGGCCCCCTCTTCTCAAAATAATGACTAGATTTTACGTGCCGACCCTAATCCAAACTACACCTTTACCCTTGAAAACCCCCTAATACGCAGCCCCATCAACAACGGTCAGTTAAATCCTCTCCAGTTTGGCTGTTGTAGAGTGATTGTGCAAATCTAATTTCCAAAATGCATTCCAAGCAAAATGCATGCAGGTCTTAGCTCCCGTGCTGGGCATCTCAACATAAATTGTTTGCTGCTGCAGGTCCTCGTCATCAAAATGGCGGCTCCTCGGTACAAATCAGTACTGAAACTGAGTACTTAAAAACAGCAAAGAAGGGAGGAGGACATAAAGGTAACACTGGAATAATTGAATATTTTGTTTCGCTTTTAAGATTGTTGTTTCACTGAAGAACCTCATCCGCTATACCCACGTGTAATAATGCTGTATAGACAGTTATGGTAATTACAAGGCTACTTCGGTCACTTAGCCTCATTCAATGTTTATTTCCATCAATATTACAGAAAAACGAGAACTCCTTGGGAAATTTTAAATCGTGACAACTTTGAATTGACAATGTGTGTGCTTGAAGCTAATTACGTGTTTATTTGGCAGACCTTCTGACAATCGAACATCATAAACCCAGTCCCAAGCCCAAGAAACAAGAGAGTAAGTTAGGAGACTGGTACTACCAAGATGGATCTGTGGTTAAAGATACTCTCCAGAGGAAAGGTATTCTGTCCGTTTGTCATTAAAACATGGTATTTGCAAACTTAAGTTTTGTTCAAACCAATCCATTTTTTCTTCCCAAACTTGTCAGAAAGAAAAGTATAATCGAACCTTCATTGACGGCCACCTATCAACAATGACCACTCTTTTTTGTCCCGGCGGAGAGGGACGATCCATACATTCACTCGGCTCTCTTTCTACAACGGCAACGGCCTTTTAAGTGCGTGAAACTGCCAAAAGAACTTCTCCACAAAGACCAGTTAACCAAGGACTGACGAACGGTGTATTTAATGTGAAAGGTCACCAAACTTGATTCATGCCGCCCATCACTGATCTTTCTTTCTGCTTGGTGTCTGTTTTATTGCTACATTTTTACTTGTACTACGTATTTATATGTTACAATAAGCCTTTTTTTACTGCCCTTTGCTTTCCAGAATCCCCTTCTAGTAGCCCAAGAAAGACAACTGGCGATAATTCACCAGCCACTACAGAATACCTGAAAATGGCCAGGAAAGGAGGCGGACGTAAAGGTATGGAGTGAAGCAGACAAAGCCATGCAAGTTATAGAAACTGTTAACTTTGATAGTTTTGAACAACTCTCGGTGACGCCCTTCTGCGAAACAGGAACACTCCTTTTATGTCTTTGTCCTCAAGAAGAAAGATTGGGTTTTGTTTTTGTTTCTATGAACGCTCGTTAAAGTACACTAGAACACAATCATCGGTTCCACAGGAATTTGAATTTGCAAATTCAGTTTCCTCTTTCCAGTACGTTTATGGTGAATTTGTTTACTAGAAGGCATATATTTTATGACTTAGTAATACCTAAGCTGCATGTAAGCTGAAAGCCTGCCACACAAAAAGCAGAAATAAGATTTCAAATACTCCCTGACTTGGGTTACACGTGACGTTGTGACATCTGCATAACTAATAATCTCTTACAGACTTGCTAATGATGACACCAGACAAAGCCAATCCCAGTCCCAAGCCTAAAGAAGTGAAAGAAAATACAGGTAGATAAATTAGCACACATAGTTTTATAAGTGTTTTATAGAATATCCAAAACGTTATCATCTTTTTTGTAGATTCAACTCCAATTAGCAGCCCTAGGAATGGAAATGGCACAAGTAGAGACTCGACTGACTACCTCAGGCTAGCAAGGAAAGGTGGCGGACATACAGGTAAGTACAGTGTTAATATGTAGGAGAGAAGGTCAAGAAAGGCTGTCTTTTTTAACTGATTGGTCTTGAAGCGTTTTCATGTCATAGAAATAACTTAGGATTCGTGTCCTTCGCCAAGATAATTAATTCTATCCACATTGCTGTTAACTGAATCTTGTCAGGTGTTTAGGCAGGGGCTACAACGCAACATCACAACAACAGTAAAGAAAGAGAGAACGACATGTGTTGTTGCTTTCTTCGTGAATTATTGTTGTAAAATTTTTGTGTTTGAAAACTGTTATATAAAAGATATTATTTACAGACTAAAATCGTGTTATACAGTGTTTGTAGAGGAAAGGGGTAAACAAATTGTGTAACGCACATGTGCAATATTATCTGTAACACTATAAGCTCCCACGGTGACTGCTGGTTTACTATTTGAAGATAAATCTTTTACAAGGCATTGCTTGCTGTTCAACAAATTACGTTTGCCTTAAACGTGTGTGTATATCGTTTATACTGTTATTACAGAGAAAAACATTGTAAATTCTCTTGTCTCATTTGAAAGTTGTATATATTTCTTTCATTTGCAAGTACATTGTAATGCCCATTTTTTGCCCTGGAAACTACACTTGATATTGTGAAAATTAGCTTTTCAGCAATCATTGACGTAGTAAATTTTAAATGGCAGATCTTCTAAGCAGTGCTCCGCGGCAGACAGGCTCATCAGTTGCGGACAGTTTTAGTGCAATGGATAGTCCGCGGAGAAAAGGTCAGTGAGCTTTACTTCTACATAGTATCTAGACATGTCAGTATGATCTGATTGTACAATATGGGAATATTATTTATATGATGGTTAATGCAGCGAGAATATGTGAAGTCCAAACAAGTTGTATGAGCCACTCCCAGAATGGAAAATAATCTTGGGTCGTAATTAAAGCAGTTCTGTATAAAATGTACTGTTGGCGAAGAGAAAATCTCCTAAATTAAAGTTAAACGTCATTCATCATAATTTATGTTAAATCTGCATAAAGTTGTTTGCAAGGAACAGTTCAGAGGGATATAACAGTTACATTTGTAACTCTTGCCCAATAATTGTTTCAATAATTTCATTGATGACTATTTTACCAGAATCTAAAAAATACCCTGATTGTCTTGTTTTGTAGAACCCAGTACAGAATTTTCGCTGAGAAGGAGTGCAAGTATGCGACATAGGGGTCCTGTATCTGATTATCTTAGCACAGCCAGGAAAGGAGGTCACCACAAAGGTAAGTAAATACTGATTACTTAATGATCGATTTACAGTATGTCGATGGAAATTGTAATCCCTCCATAACAAAACAAAATTTTATCAAACATTGGGATTTGGGTCAAAGCGTCTGACTCGTAAAAAAATGATGGCTCAAGGTGTTATTTTGTGTCAAAAGAAAAAACATTCCCAATGGTTTTTTCGCGGATGCAAAGGAATCCGCTTTAGAAATTAGGACGAATTTATTTTCTTTTCTTTATGGTAGTCGCAAATTGTAACAAATAAGTTATTATTGGCTACAGGTAATTACATTATAGCCAATGGTAGTTCCTGTTGTTTTTCTATCTGGATTCAAGGGTTCTATTTTTCTCATTATGTGGCTGTTATCAAGCCAAGATCACACAGGTCATCAGGAGCTTTTTTATCTTTGAGAAATTCCTTTCACTCTTGTATTTACTTGTCTTTTTTCCTGTTATTTTAAAATCGTGTGACCGCAAGTTTGTTTTTCGCTTCTGAGCACGTCCAAGGTGTCATGGAAGTGTCATCTAAATGTCATCGTAGGGAAAAGGGAACTGTCACTAAAGCCAAATCTTTGTTTGTAGGGGGCTTGGAAAGTTTTCCCAAAAAGTCTTTGCGCAGAGAAAATGCCCAGACTTTGTATCTTTATATCAATAAAAGTCCTCAAAAGATATGTTGCTCTATTTTAAAGCGCTGTCCATAACGAGAGTTTTCAGCTTGACTATTCACTATTCAATTCAACCCAGTCGAAAAACAACAATATCAACTAAGGTTTTGGAAAAAAACATTCACCATTTTTACTTAATTTCCGGGCCTCGCTCTTCGCGCTCACAGAGACCAACAAATCACTCTTGTCTCTAAGAAACGACGTGTTTTCCCTGTGATTTCATTTTTTGTTGTTGTACTGGCGATCTGATTTATTGACTTATTTTTGTTTTATTTTTACTCATGACCAGACTTATTAACTATGCCAGAAACGAGTAACTTCAAGCGAGGTGAGTTAAGTACAAAATGCAATTGAAGAATGTTCGTTCTTAGTGATAGTTACAAGTCTGTGAAAAAAAAACCTAACTATACCTGAAGTTTTCTTATGCACCAACCTATTGTTTAAGTTTGATATCATGGTTAAAAAAAGCTGACACAGACCTGACCTAATGAATCTATTTGTTTTTATTCTTTTTTCCTTCTTTCCTCTTTTCATTAAAAGATCAAGAATCACGCCGTAGTCTTAGAAGGTAGGAACCCATGTATTCATTTTTTTAGCATTTCAATTATGTGTGATGTGACAGGATAAGAAAGGAAGTTAGAAGTTTGAAAATGCTTTCAAAATTACAGAAGCCTTTAAGCGAGTGCAATTTAAAAGAATTTTCAAATATTACGAGTGATTTCTTAATCCCTGTATTTGACGGAGAAAATTACATCATTGTGACTGACTGAGAGAAGGCAGATTTATGGTGAATGGTTTACTTGAACTCCAGTGAAAAATAATTAGCGGACGTTTATAACTTTCTCGTTCATAATTAATGAGTAATCACATGAAAGCTTGAACAATTAAGGATTTACACTTCTCGTGATATTGACAATTGATCAAGTTGCACTCCCATTCATACGATGTCTTATAGCTAATCAAGTAAAATGAACACGTAGAATCAAGCAGCCCTGGAATCCAAATTCTTTTAATTTGAGCTATAACGTTTCTTTATATTTCTTTTTTGTATACTGTATTTGGTTAAGTATTGAGAAAACACATATTCATCACTCCTAATTTCTTACTTAGCTTTAGGAGTCCAATTATTTCTCAAGTGGATGGACCATCTAGACCCAGGACAGCGGAGCCTCGCCAGACGCATCCAATTTGGCTGGGAGGTTCTGGGCCCGAGAGAACGCATAGTCCAGGAAAAAGATTTATTAATCCGAATTCAAGATTTGCACCATTTGCTTACCATGAGGGGTCCCCAGGGTAAGTTTTTCTTTGGCATCACGCCATCAGGCCACTCGGTCCGGTCTGGACTACTAGTAGGGCACATTATTCAATGATACTAGCCATTACTTGATGTACTTTTGATTTCTTTTTATCTTTCCTTAGGGCTGCAAAGAACCCTGATAAGATTTAACAACAGAAGATTCCGAAATAAATAATGCTGTCAGCAAGAAAATGAACAAACGATCCAAGCAGCAATTTATTTATATAATATGTAACGTAAGCTAGATTGTATAGTTAACTTGCTTAGAGTTCGAGTAAGTATAAAGTTTACAATAAGAAGATTTAGATGTATTTAGGTTCACAGGCAATACATATAAAAGGTCCTAGTAGCAAATAAGTCTTAATTTTAATTATATTAATGCAATATTTATTTAGTTAGATATCGGCACTTGGGAAGAAAGATTTTGTAATCCAAACGAATTGTCTTTCAGTGATTATTGAATGGGAATGTTACGAGTATTTAATTTAAATCCAAATCAATTTTAGGGATTGCAGAATGTTTGCCAACCAGGGTAGGGAGAGAGCTATTCCTTGCGGTCCCTTGATAATTGTAACAGACCACTGGATAAATTTTGTTTCAAAATGTCTGCAGAAATTCATTCATATGTCCTATAGCACTGTTAACTGTTCATTTATCTTGATTATTTATTCTTACTCTGTTCAGGTAGTATATCTGTAAACACTTTTGTCTTCTGTCGGTTGGAGTCAGTGCGTAAAAACGAGTACTTTGATTTTATCGTGCAAATTTGAATTTTTTGATTTTACCTGCCGGAGTTAGGAACGTCAACAGAATCAACGAGAATCTGATGCAGAAAGTGATGTTTAGTCTTGGTAAATATTTGTATATCTGATATTTAGGTTGTACACTTCTCATATTTTGTCACATTTTAAGTATTTACTCAGTAAGAGCGACTTTGCTCCAAGTGAAAGAGTCAAGATTGACAGATTTTGTTTTATTGCTGGTCAAACAAGGCTAGATATGTGAACTTAAATAAGGGCAGTCGCCATTGTCCTGAATTTGTTAATGTTGTCAATCCGTATTTGTAATGTTCTTAGTTTACAATAGTGTATTATCTTTAGATTTAGAGGGATAGTGGAGTCCATTTTTGGTAATATCTCAGATTACGTAACGAAGTTGATCTAGGTATCCTGTAAGCTATAAGATATTTGAGTTAATTAGCTAAATATGTTAAGTTGATGTCTCTGATGAGTCAGCAGTGTCAAGACCAAGCCAGTATGTTCGTAGTTTATTAAGTTTTTAGTAATCACGTCCGAAATAAAGTCATAATTTTATCAGACTTAAATACATGTGCTATAGCATTGAAACCTCAAGGAGCTAGCACTGATATGTTCACAAACTGACCACGCTCCTGGTATAGATAGTTAAATACTGGTTTGCTGTAAGCTGTAGAAAACATTGTGAAGTTGTTCCATAGGAAGAAAGTAGTAATTAGACCAAAACCACTTTTGCATCATCTTAAAAAGTTAACAGAGAAAAAGAGAGAAATCTGAAGAAAATCTGAAGTGCAAAGCACGCAATCTCGTTCTCAGGCTCTCTCTCTTATCCCTCACATTCTCAATGACAAGGGAGGGAGAGAAGAGAGCCTGGCAACGAGGTTGCAGAGCTCGCACAGAACATGTGCGAACTAAGTAAGAACAAAGAACTGAGAGGGAATAAAATAGAAATTCAGTAAAACTGAGTTGGAAGTGTGATTTTGTGGGTCCTTATGATCCTTGATAAACAATGATGCATGAGCCACCTTAATTCATAGAAAAATCACCAAAAAAGAACGTCATCTTTCTGAAAACAATGCCAACTTTGTGAAAACAACGTACGCACTTGTAAGAGCGGCACCGAATTGACTACGAAAAAATGAGAAATTCTCGATGGACCTGCGTTGGGTCTTAGCTTAGGCCTGTTGATGAGACTAAATAATTATATGGTTCGCGACAGAAACGCCCAACAGGTACCTCCTGTACACATAGACGATGCACCGTACCTCCAGGCGCAGGCCCCAGTTGTTCGAAGGCTGGATAACGCTATCCACCGGATAAATCGCTATCCACTGGATTTGTGTTACAAAACAAGCCACGCTATCCGCTGGACAGTTAAGTGTTATCAGCCTTGGTAGTTACGTGGTGTCTCAGGACATATATTGGTTTGAGACCATATATGGTAAATGTTTACATAAGAATAAGAACGAATGAACGATCAAACCACTATATGCGGGGGCGGGGGGCGGGGGTCACCGGTAACACCACGTATCGACGTAGGTCGGTCAGCCTTTTGAACAAACCGCGCCAGGTCGGTGCCGATTCCAGGCTCTCTCTCCTTACAACAAAGGCGAAAGAGAGACCCTGGGATTGAAATTGCAGGCGCCTGAAATCGAGGTTGATACTCTAAAATGGCGAAAGTACGGCGAAGCCGTCGAAAGTTCCATCTCGCTGCTGTAAAACCCAAAGAAAAAGACAAGACTGATGCTCTGATGCCAAATGAGGTAGATAAATCATTCGTGCACATGATTATTGGATGTGCTTTCTGAAACGGTATAACAAATGTAAATAAAAGCTTAATTATTTTTCGTTGACAGTCTTCCCTTCCAGCTATATTTCCCATTGATGGACTGTTTAATCCAAAGAGATCCAGTAATTCTGAAACTACAGGTATTCGTGAAGCTCAGAAGCTTCAAGTGAGTAAAAAGGACAAGAGAAAGGAAAGACACGAGCGATTTTTACAAAGTAGGTCTTAATTATTATGATCTCTTCAGTGCACGTAGTTAGTTTTAACACAGGCAGACCACTCGATGTGTTCGTGGTTAATCAGGGTTAATAAATGTGTATAGTAACGGAGAGAATCTATGAGGGTTACGAATATAGCTCTGAAAATTGCATAAATTGCTAAATTGCTAAATTGAACACATAGGGTGATGTGCCTGTGGTCTGCCTGTGGTTTTAAAGTCTTTACATTTCAGTGCATTATCAGAATGGTGAATACATCAGATGCATACATGTTTTCCTTTGTTCAACACAGAGCTAAATGCTGCCAGACGTGTAAAAGAAAGCAGCAAAAAAGCAAATGAAAGGTCCAAGACAGTTGTTGTTGGAGACATGGAACCACTATTATCAGCTCTTCCTACTATTGATATACCAGAACTTATTAGAGGTTCAAAAAGCCCTGATAAGAGGTAAGGTTTTAAGAATTCCTGAAACATAAGGAGTTCTGATTAATCAGATCTGCTCCTTCTTGTCTAGAAATGTGCCTTAATTATCATACGTAAATCAGAAATGTGTTTTGTGTCCACAGGAAGTCTTGTTATTATGGTGACAGTCTGTACATTATGATTTCATTGTTTTCCATACTTACACTCTTGCATGTTTAGTTGACCTCTGTTTTATGTCTGCTTTTTTTTCAAAATATCTTTGTATAATATCTCAAAAGAGGTATCTGAAATACTAGCCAAGGCAAATGGACAAGTATCTTTACTTAGTGATTGTCAGGAATCATCTGATGTGACTGGTTTGCAAATGTCATCACTTTGAATTCCCACCTCTCCTTGAAAGTATAACTAAATAGATGAGGATAAAACAAAGGGTGCCAGAAACCTCACATACAAAACTTTTAAAGTGACAAACCTTGCTTTGTGAGACAATAGAGCACCTGTTAAGTTTATAGTCAAGAAAGATTTTTCAACTCTGTAATTGGGACCTTTATAAATAACTGGTGTGATTTAGACAGGTCAGACATGAAATCTTTAATATAACATATATATATTCTGCAGCAATGGAAATGAGAAAACAAAGAGCAAGAAAAGGAAAATGAATAAAAAAGCTCGGCAAGCCCTGCAGTAAGTAGATGCCTTTTATAATTACACTGTATTAAGTTTATACATGTATTTTATGTATGTTGTGTTGTTTGATGTTTAAGAGCAGTTTTTAAAATCTAGATACATAAAGTCAAGTGACAGCTTGATTTGATCCATTTTCCTGGTGCTGTTGTTTCATTCCTAAGACACGAAAGAGACAACAGGATCAGGATAATAAATAAAATTTATAGCTTATTTACACAGAAAATCACAGAACTAATTTCATTTTATTGACCAACTCAATTGTAGGTAACATCTTTTTATGTCCAAATTCTGATACAAACCCTTAAAAATTGTTAATGACTTATTTTCTTCCGGTTTACTTTAAAATCCAGAAGTTTGGAACTCATAATCTGTTCAGCTGGCAAAAGACAATGTTTGGAGTACATGTTTTACAATACATACAGTAATTTGGTGGGAGTTATTTTCAGCTACTTTCTATAACTACTGATGTATCAGATTCTATAACAGCAAGTTTGGTGTCCATCAGCATGAGTATTCATTTGCGCACCATGAGAAATGACCTGAGTTTTTGATTAACGTAATATTCTGTATGTTTTTTTGTTTTACAGAGCCAGTGAAATTGCACATTTCCAGCAAGTCCTTAAACATCCTGCTTACAAAGCCAACCCACTTGGAGCCATTTCAGAGCATATTAAAAATGCTCTACAAAAAGAACTTGAAAATGAGACGTAATATAAGGAATTTAGAAATTGAAGCTAATAAATAAAAATCAATGAACCAATTGGGTGCAACCATTATATTTACAGTCTCTAAACATGTTTATCATTTGTAAATAGTTGCCCTAATTCTCTCAAGTTTCCATGGCAACAGAAAATACTCTAAATTTCTTACTTAGTCCTCTTTGTTCTTGGCAGAACATAGCTTTAACAAGTGCTTGCCACCTGAGCTGACCCTGTTCATTTTAAGCTAGCCCATAATATAAAAAAATAATTAGCAAAAAATTTTGTCACCTGACCCCATCAGCAAAATGTTTTTCCTTACTTTCTAGCAAGATACAATAATATTCAAGTTATGTCACAGAAAAGAGTTCGAACATTTCGAATTCTATCGCATAGATAAGATTTGCGCCGACTTGTTATTTTTTTGGACTTTGCGGCAGGTGTGCTGCAGGTGTGCTGCAGGTCTGTCATCACGTGATCAATTCTGATGATCCAATGGTGCGTGCAAGGGCCTGAAAAGAAAGCCGTTTCAACATACGTTTGGGGCCAATAAAACATACATTCCTCGTTCTTTAGTTTTTCATGATTACCTTCAGTAATCGTTTAAAAACTGAGTTTCGGAGTCCCGCTCATTTCGAGCTTGCGCTCCGTGGTGACGTCTCGTTCCCGCGGTTTTGCGCAATTGATTTTTTGGAGGAAACACTGGGAAGGAGAGCCTGGTAGATTTTGATGTCGGCTACAAAGTAAAAAGCAATGCTGGCATCCTTCTACTAATGCAAAGGAAACTCTTACCTTTGATCAACTGTATTTGTATTGTTAAGACGAAGACAATTTACGTAAACTGCCTTTGTTTTTACGAGGAGGCCTTTTTGCGCTTTTTGTGCCGTGTTTGACGATCAACATTGAAAACCATTGGAAGACCTTGCCATCAAGAAAGGTGTGTCGAGAAACTGTTTTTTTCTCTTTACACCTCTGTACCTTCTATATTTTATAATGTAGCAAAATCAAGTATGAAAAGATGAATTCCCTTCACCTATATAAAGTTAAATGATTTACCTTCGAATTTTGTGTAAGAGAATTTTGAAATTAAAGTGTATTTGCTTATCTTCCGTTTTACTGTACTCGGACTCCTAATTATGTATTGTCAGGGTATTGAACCGTTTGCCATCACGCGCTGACAAATGTTTACCTTTGCTGTTTGTTTAAGCGTATTAAGTATGGTAGGAATTAGAATAAATTAGGTTTTCAGTTTGTTTTACTCTGATCGTACGCGTTTGCCAGGTTTCCACTCGCTCGTGTTTGGCTAGCTTAATTCATATATTTCATGTAAGAGAATTGTTGCTGATTGTTGTAAAACTATCGGGAAGGGTTAGGATTGTATGCAATGTTGAACGTTGATAACACTAAACGTGGTGACCCGTGTAAGTATGTTTTCGGTTTATCTTGTATAAATTCTGCGGATGTTCAGACTAATTCTTTGATGATTTAATTTTAATCTGTTCCGTAGTTTTTTTGGCCCGATCATTTATATACAGGAGATGGATGATCCGTCTGGGACGAGCTTGGGCAAAGAACGGTAGCTCGCCTGATAATCTGTCTGTGTATAAATACGGGCAAGCAGATGGATCATCCATCCATACGAGCTATCTCGCTAGTCCATCTTGTGAGACAAACCATTGTGGATAACTTGTCAAGAAGGATAATTTGTCTGCTTGCCCATATTTCAGATTTTCAGATGAGCTACTGTTCTTTGCCCAATCTCCTCCCAGATGGATGATCTGTCTCCAGTATAAATTGGGCCATTCAGATGTCCCGTTTAGGGATATGCGCATTGATTTGTAGTTCGTAAACTGAAGAATGAACTGGAGCACTTCTTCCAATTTTCAACATTTAACAAAACTTTTAAGGGTTTCATAAAAGATGAAAGGCATACAAGTATATTATGTTAAGTTCTTAAGTTATATATCCTGAAACCTCACCTCACCTTTTTTTGGCGCCCTGTTGTTTTCTCGCAGGGGGAGTAATAAACCCAGTTGAGAGAAGAGGAATTGTTAATTTGTCTCAGCTGAACTGCATCTGTTACATGTCGTCCTTAAACTATTTTAATTATTACATTTCTACATTCTTTATATAGTTGGACAAAATTTTAAGATTTTCTTTCTCTATTCATTGTACGGTTTTAGCTTTCCAAAGGCTTTTGACTTGCCTTGAACAGATTCGTCATAAGCTTGATAGTCGTGAAAATGATTACCAATTCTTCTGCAAGTACTTCCGAAGTGAAGACTTTCGAAAACTTCTCAAGGTAAGAAAAAATAGAAGCTGAGTATGGAAGTGTTAGTAGGGACTTATTTGACACATACAGCAGTTGTTATCTTGCTCTCCTGCTGGTATCAGATGTAATTTCCTGTTATTATCAAGAAAACATTGTAAGAGTTAAGACCCAATGGGCGATGTTTTCAGCCAAAAGATGGAAAATAATGACCCTTACCTTATTATTATATTGAATTTCTTTGAATCTAAGTCCCTGAAGTCTTGTAAATTATCATTTTCTTTCCATTGAAACCTAATCAGGAATCTGTATTGTATACTGGGATGGCGGGTGTAGGTTAAGTGTAAGTGACCTGGACACTGTATTGAGAAATCTGGGTTAAAACCATGCATGTTTTGGAAGATGTGTACTCAAGGCATCTGAGGTTGAGTGTCAATCCATACTGCTGATTGACCTTTATCAATATCTCTATCGACATCTTGATCAATGTCTTGATTGATCCTTGATCTACACCAGACCGACACTCATTTGACATCTCAATCGACAAGATTGACAGTGCATCGATACTTGATGGTGTGTCTGTGAAAATTAGTTGACACTTGACCAACTGTCAACTGAGATGTTGATGAAGTATTGACTGAGTATCAATCAAGATGTCGATCAAGGGTTGAAAGAGGCTACGGATCACTAGTTGACTGCAGGTGCCTTAGAATACAAAATCTTAATGTGAGACATGTACTTACTCCTCATAATGACTGACTCTTGCAATTCTCGAATGGCAGCACTAACTACTCTAACCTTGGTATCAAGTACCAAACTACGGTACTCTATTTTGAATGCATGATTTTAATTTTTTCTCTGTAAATCAATAGGTACAAAGTACTGTTTCAGGTACAGATAATGGAAAATCTGAAGCTGTGGAGAAAAGCACAGCTGAACTTGCAGAACAGGTACATTTTTTTCACAGTACAGTATTTCTATCCAGGTTTTTTATGTGGCGCGGTAATGTAATTTTGGCGTAGTTGAGTTAAGCTTATTTGCTGGCCAGTAGTTTCTCAAGGTGACCATGCTCTGTGCGGTCTTGTACAGGGATTTGCAGGGCTATTGTGTTTTGCTTGCTAGTTTGTCTTTAGTGCCGTTTGTGCCTGTAGCATGCTTTTTCTCCTTCATCTCGATCCATCCCTTTCACTGGTGACAGTAAGCACATGGCGTGGCAAGTGTCTCTACTGACTCTGTCAGTGTGACGGTGTCTGGTGGTTGCCACTCTCATGGTTTCCATAGATACCTGCATGCTCTGCTTGAGGCTGATATCTTGGTCTCACCATCCTTAAGGTGCCTTTCCTAAGCTCATCAATTGTTGATTACCGTAAGTTAAATTGATACTGCAGTGCAGCAATGGTAATGATTAAGCAGTGTCCTCTTAAGCTGTTTTAAATATCTGGGTCCTGTTGACTATTTTGTAGAAGACCTCCAGCCATTGCACACTAATTAAACAATAGAGTGTTTCTGTCGAGGAACTATCGGCTGATAGTTGCCCTGCGGAAATTTGATGTTCTTAAAACAAATATTTGCCCGAGAAGCGAAGCTTCGAGGGCAAATATGCTAGATTTAAGAACATCAAATTTCCAAGGGGCAACTATCAGACCGATAGTTCCGAGACATAAACACTCTATTGTCTTTATTGTTCAACATTAAATTTTCTTCCGCGCGCCAGTTCAAAAATTATATCGAATTATTTCAACTTTTTAAGATCAAAGTCGTGACAGCCAAATGTAAAATTTGAAAAAGAAAACTTTTAAAAACCCATTTTATACAATTTCAATTGTTTATTTTCGATATGCCCGCTTGTTTACAGCAAATTTTTCACGGACGAGTACTATCCATCCGGGTATTTTCGGCGGAC
>Ga0126337_10000715_pt1 | contig 18076 bp, 11 predicted proteins | sample DipCmetagenome_FD_92527 | JGI IMG/M metagenome (GOLD analysis project Ga0126337, IMG submission 92527) | Coral microbial communities from La Bocana,Puerto Morelos, Mexico - Diploria C A metagenome | ecosystem: Host-associated > Invertebrates > Cnidaria > Coral | place: La Bocana,Puerto Morelos... | reverse complement strand
TTCCAATCAGCAACAGGGCTGATGCGATATGATTTGCGGCCCGCCAAAATTCATTTTCGCCCGCTAGGCACGCGTTTTTATGAGGGCAGTTTGTTATTTGGCCTTGTATATTGATGATAATAATAATTAAAGCATATAAGAATTTGATGATGCAGTAAAAACTTGTCGTAATTGCACCAGTTTTCAGTTCATGGTAATCACCTTTGTTATGTGCAAATTCAGGTCAGTGTGTTCCCGGATATAACAAATTAAATCCCCTTGCATAACCAACAAATCCTGAGAAACAAGCCCTGGCCATGTTTTTTTAATTTTGCTATGAAAGATTGAACTTAACAAATGATGAAGCAGAGGGAATGGAAAAAATATTCAAACATATCCACGTCTCCATAGTAGATAACTCATAAGAATAATTTTCTTTTACAGAAAAATAAAAGGATGGCCCTGAATCTCTTTTGCAAAAATTCCCTCAACATTAAAATTTGTAAAACATTGTATTCTAACACACAAATCACTACAGTAAAAACCCGCATACAAGAACACCCATTTTCGGGGTTCAGGCTGATTGGGTTCTTATATATCGGGTATTTTAGGTGAAATCAGGCTGAAAGTGTTCTTAAGTGTTCTTAATTTGTTACTTCTAAAAAAATGTAAGGGATTTACTAACTATGATGAAATACATAACTTTGAGAGAAAATTAAACTTGAGACACACAACATTAGAAAATAAATTGCACAACCGAGCTTTTGACTGGCATTCGACACTGTTCTATTAAACTGATGTAAGAACAATTTTCAATTTTCAGGCTGAATGTGTTCTTATATATATGCTCCTTTTTTACCAAATTTCAGCCTGGGTGTTCTTAATCCACATGTTCTTGTATGCAGGTTTTTAATTGTATTTGATAATATGAACAGTGGCCAGCATACTTGTTCTTTAGTCATAAACTAAAATTAAGGGTGCTTTTTCCAGGTTAGATTAGTTCCCTTTACATGACTCATTACAAATAATTTCCATGGCTTGAACTATTCATTGTTCCATTAGACTGAAATGTACAGCTACAGAAAAGCAATACATGTAAGGACAATTTATACACAGGAAATAATGACAACATTGGACAAAACGTCAAAGATTCAGAGCAGTTCAACAAGCATGAATAATAACGTATGAGTATGACAAAACAAAGTTAACTACAACTACAAATTGAAATGCTAAAAATGTCTAGCTTTTGAAAAAATTCCTTGAGATAACCTTAAATTATTTCAATATTATTCCTATTTGTGTGTCACAATTATTTATACAAATAGCTTTAACCATATTACATTTATGAGCAACATTACATGTATGTCAAACAAGGTTGTCTACATAATTTCTACCCAACTGTTGTGTAGGTAATAAATTATTTCACATCATTTGAGCATGAGAAATTCAATAATTCTTACTAACTAATTACTGTCAGTGACTTGCTATTTCCTGTAACATTCAAACAATTCCTTACACTCACAAGGGGATAACTTGGAGGATTGTAGAACAAAATAAAAGCATAATAAGCATAATAATTAAACAATAAATATAATTAGCATGGATCATGCATAATAATATTATGTAAAATCTGTGATTTATGAAGAGAATCTAGTCATCTCTTTGTTTTGTTTGCTCACGTTTGAAATCAGCTCGCCATAAAGACATAAATATTTGAATATTGAGCACAGTCACGATTGCCATGCCAACAGTGGAAAATATGAAATGTGAAAATGGTACTATACTGCGATGTTGTATGACATAATTTGTCATCCATGCAGAGGTTAGGAATCGGAAGTTGATGAATGTCAACAACAGCATTATTCCATTGACCTGGTATAAGAGAGATTTCTTGCTAACTCCATGAAAGCACATTAATCTCCTTGAATGTAAGAAAACACTGTTGACTTCCATCAGAAGAGAACATACAGCAAATGCTATATACATCTTGTTGAAGATGGCAATGAAAAAGGCACTACATACCTACAACACAAAGAAAATTTATCAATTAATAGAAAAATACTATTTCTGATAACATTGAAAATATCATAAAAAAGTGGATAAATATAAATTCAAACTTGCAGGCCGCAACCCTAGGGTGTGAAGGATCAACAGGCTTATCTGCACCCAAGCGGATTGCATTCATTCACTTTACTGCTTCCTATTAATGGCATGTTTCTGTCATGAGAAATTAGCATACAGCCAATGCACATGTGTATGTAGTTTGACGACCTCATGCTTTTGTGTGTGTGGTTGCTTGAGTTTCATGTTGTTGTAGTTTCGCTAAGTGCAGAAACAAACTTGAGGATTAAAGTTGTGTTAATTACTTTGACAGTTTCTACTGCAGGTTCCCCATCCCCATACCCTGCCTCCCTCTGTTCACCAATCTATCTGACCCTCCAACCCAGACTTATTGCTCCAGCCATGCACATTCTACTCAAACAGTGTAATACTCACAATTCAACACCTGGATAACTTAACCAACCCAGACTTATTGCCCCAGCCATGCACATTCTACTCAAACAGTGTAATGTTCACAATTTAACACCTGGATAACTTAATATATCTTACCACAATGTGGTGAAGGAGGAGATCGATGGACTTCCTGGCATCATATATAAGCATATCAAAGAAGTCATGGATAAAATAGCCTGCAATAAAGTAGATTTCAAGAATTCACTACCAAGAAGGCAGAGTGTATAAATGGATCAAAAAAAGATCACATAAAGCTTTAAGGTATAGTTAAGTAAAACCTCCCCAGATGGCTACTTCCCATACATTGACCTATAGTTATGGTCCCAGCCAAACACAACACAAACAACATTGTTAACCTGTCCTAAGCAGATATCTGTCATAAACCAATACTTTGTCTGGTCCCAAAGGTATCCTTAAAAGAACACTCACACCAGGTTTGACTGAAAAGGGCTTCTGAGGTGGGGCATTTGTCAGTATAGTACTAAGTCAAAAGAGAAATTTTAACTGGTAAGCCAGGTGAAAAATGTAAACCCTCAAGCTCTTTTTATTTGACATCACAAAGAAGTCACAAAGACAGATGCACATCAAAGACAGATGAACATCAGGAGTTGTCAGATGTAGCTAGCTAGCAGCTACACAACTGACTACTCTGCTAAGTTATTAATAATAATAATAATAATAATAATAATATTCATATAATTAGATTATTAGATAGACAGAGATACCGTAAGGATTTTCCTCACTTTAAACTTATACGTGTAATGTGAATGGGTCTAAGGACCAGGGAATACAAACAGGTTACACAAGGTACTCACTCAGTGGGAAGCTGGTAAAAATAAAATAAACTTAGTTTCCAGTAACAAGGGCTCAGCAAGTCAGTAATGGATAATTTAGTAAAATGGCTGAAAGTTAGTGTAAGAAAATAATCACACAGATCTTCAGGAGTGAATTATTTACCTTGATCAGAAAATTCAATCAGATTAACATGGACAATTTATTTGGTGCCAAGCACAAATGAACACCTTGAATTTGTTTGTTTGGGCTTTATTTAAAATCATGCAGCAGCTAGCCTGCGTAACAAGCGTTTCCGTGGGGTTAGGGAGCAAGGAAAGTCAGGGAAACGGGATTTTCGGTGTTTTGCCCATGTGAAAAATGGCGCGAGAGCCAAAAAGAGGAAAGAGGGGGAGGGGGAGGGGAAGGAAGGAAATGCTTGCAGACATACACCTGGATTTTGAAAACCGCCTACTTGACCTTTCATGCCTGAGTGCGCACAATAAGATTTCATGTTGTCATCAGCTGTCAGAACTCTCGAGGACTTATCAAGAGATGTCCGAAACAACAAGCTCACGGAACAGAGAAATCTCGATAAATCCGAGCGACCAATGTAGTTTCTGAAATTACAATTGCAAAATTAACCCATCTAAAAGTATGAACTTCAAGGGTAAAGAAGTTTTGGCACTAATCTGCCAGAGTGGTAATACGTGGAAAGTATTTAACTGGCTCGAAATCTTGAATCACTTGATCACCGTATATCAATACAGGACATACAGGGTAAAATAATTAGCAAGTCATCTCCTACAATCCAGTATAGGAGCGTTTGCTGGACATGCCAGAGGGAAAAAGGCTGATCCGCAAATCAGTTTGAGTGTTATCGCTGTGACAAAATCAAACAACGGAAAGTTTTCTTGAAAAACTTTGGAATTTGAGCGGGAAAGGCTTCAAACATCTGAGAGGTAAAACAACGATAATCTTGACAAGTATCTGAATATAAATAATCTTCCCGAAGGCACTTGCTTCTGAAATAATGTGCAGGCTTCGAAATCCAAAGCGTTGGCTTTGCACAGTCTGCAAAATGTCTGTCTGCCACACTGTTCCACAGCGGTGCAAATCAAGAAAACCTCATAAGACTGAATCGCTTAGGAGTCACACAGCAAGTAAATCTCCTTCCATGAAGAAATGTTTTACAGAAGACAGTCAACCCTCGTTCGGTGAGGAAAAATTTAAAAGCTTTTTGTAAACAACCTTCGAACGCCTCAGAAGTTTGAGTTCTTTGATCGACACATGTCAATAAAATTTGACTATCCCAGCCAATCACGAGCTCCATTCACTGGCGAACAGAGGTTTTCAAAATCCAGGGGTTTGTCTGCAAGCGGTTCCTCCATTCCCCTCCCCCACCCCCCCTCTTTTGTTTTTTGGCTCTCGCCCCATAACTGTTCGTCATAACATTGTCAAAGTTTGCTCGTCTGTGGTTCGTGTTTCCACAGCCACTTTGACAATGTTATGATGCAATTTATCATCAATAAGAGGACAGACGCATAAAAAACTGACGTCCATTTGTTAAATTTTATTTATAAAAAGGTCACCGACCTCCAACCAAGTGAGAACAATTCTCGGAAAAATCGTCACAATATTTAAATGTAAATCAAGATTAAGCTTATGTCAACTGTTAAATGACCAAAACACATACCAGTGGACATTACTACAAGCACAAACGCCGTGTTACTCCAAGCAGTAAACATATCTGTCAACATTGCTGGCTCGTCAAAAAAGCTGTCAAGACCAATGCAAGAATCAATGGTGATTGTGTGATCAAATCTTATTTATGACCTTTCATGAAAGTAACACCAGAACAGATAAATGTTTTAACTCACCAGTAAACTGACAGGAAAGCAGAAAAGAAAGAGTGGACAAATGACACAGTTATATTTCTGTACATCCAGATGTTCCTCGGGCTTGCAGTTGACAGAGACGAAGGGATCGGCCCATAATTTGTCAACAAGGAGTGAAGAACTCGAAAAACGACAAAAAATCCCAGTATTTCATACGAACCACGAGGTAAGGATAAGATTTCATGCATTTTCTAAACTTTGTCAAGCGAAATTATGAACAAAAATCAAGAACGGACTACAAAAATCACGGAGAGTTATGCAATAATTCTCCTGTCAAGAAGAGTATTATTGCGTGACTTTCGCGCGCTCGAATCGGACGACCGCGCGCTTGGCCATGCATAATGATCTAGACTGCAATTGGTCAAAAGTCTATGGCGTGATCTCGACATCATGTTTATGAATTATGTAATGAACTGCCAGGCTATAAACTTCATGTATATACACCGTCTTAAAAACTTGTATGATCTTATAATACGATCGAGCAGATGTGAAATCGAATACTGTGCTAGAAACTTCTCTCTCTTTTGCATTCCTCGTCATGATTCTTGGAACGAGGTTGTTCAACTTCGTGCCCAGGGCCTTCTCCTCGACGATTAAAGCTAAAATGAAAACGGTGGACCCCCAACTTAGTCTCCTCCGCAGCCGTTATTTGGGTCGTCACGCAACGCTTCTCCCCCACTAACGGCCGTTAGTGGGGCCGTTAGTGCAGTATACAGTCTGCATTTGACCTTCAGTCTGCATTTTTCCCTTGTTGTGCAGTCTGTATTTTACCTTCAGTTAGCCTGTTTCAGTTCTTTACGATCAGTGCTTTTTCGCTACCAGACCCCTCTCGTCGCCTGTCCGCTTTTCGATCGTCCCCACTGACCGAGAGCCTGGAACAGGCGAACCGCCAGTCTGCATTTTTCCGTGGTCTGCAGTGTGGTCTCCCAACACAGTCTTCGTTTTTACACCGATCGATTTCCAAAATTACGGTTGTAGCATGGCCATATTCCAGGGTCACTACTTTCTATGGAGAGAGAGTGACCATCTACTTTCTTCGGTAACCTAGTAATAATTGAAAATTCTCTTCTGAAACATAGTGAAACTAATAATACTCTATTCCGATCAGAAAAATCACGGTTTCTGTCTAATGCAAAACATTCTTCGATCTGGACATAGCAACAGTTAAGTATGCAAACCATTAAAATGAATTCAACCCACTGCATTTTACCAAAGTGAGACCCAGGGAGTGAGACAGAGCTTGGTTAACATGCCTCCAGTTCATAATCAAAGCACCTTAAGTTGATGGTCAATGCAACTAGTGCGAGTGCCCTAAACCAAAAAAAAAAAAACGGCAGTCACTAACAGTTCAATATTTTTGTTTTATTGGTGGTCGGTCAACGTTACATTGACTGGAAACTGATAAAAACACAAACAGCTCAAGATCCGGGATTTTCAAAGGGGAGAGAGGTGACTAGTACCTTGGGGTTACAGAATCCGGCAACTGGGCACATCTACAGAATGTTCAAATTTGAGAATTGGAACCTAACTGAAAACTGGTTACACTAGAAACAGCAATACCAGAAATACGAAATTACAATGAGATACCTTTTGGGACTGTGTGCCTTTATTTCTGTCATAATATTCACAATCAATCTTCAAAATAAGGTTTGCTAGCTACTTAATTAACCCCTTCCCCTAAATCCACTCCTGCAGCTTTCTTTAAGTACCAGTACTCTTGACTATCAACTGAATATTTCATTCGCAAAATTTCTGCCAGAAATTAGATAAAAGAATGTTTCCTGTAGATAACGTACAATTACAGAGATTATGTCCAAAGGATTTTCTCTTATTGTTCCTTGTGAACCATATTTTGCGTGTGTGAGTAAGCGCGAATAAGGTCGTCTGCTTAGACGGTCTGATATATTGTGGTGGTTTGGCGGGTGTTTTTATGAGAGCTGGTTTGCGGGTTCATTCACAATTATCATGCGGTTTACGGTGAAGAAAATATTGCGCAATTGCCGGAAAACATAAATTTAGCTGGCGGTTTTCGGTTCTTGCGTATTTTTGTGGCGTAAATTTAAATCCTCCCGAGAAATCCGCTTTGTTTGTGAACAGCCCATTAGAGGTCAAAACGTTTTGTTCGCTGGCTACTGAATGGAGGTAGAAACAATTTGTCTTGTTTAGTCTTTCGGTCTTTGGGATATCGGTTTTTAGGACAAAACGAAACGGGTCTCTGGAAAGGGGTCTCATGAAAATATGGCGGTATGCGAATTATAGGACCCCCTATAATCAGGGACGGCGGAGCGTATTTCTAAGTGGGGGGGCTGAAAACGAGCGCCGGAGGCGCGAGTTTGCAGGGGGGTCTGGGGGCATCCTCCCCCAGAAAATTTTGAAATCTAGACGCTTTACAGCAAACTTCTTGAAATAATTATCCTGGATAAAGCGTGAAATAAACATATACTAAAACAAAAACAAAAAAAAAATGTCATCCTCCTCAAAAATGGGGGGGCTAAAGCCCCTCCAGCCCCCCCGGCTCCGCCGTCCCTGATAATACACCATTTATCTACGGCTAGAGGTTGGTTCTCAATAATAAAATATTAAGAATGCTGGCAAAACTAAAGCTTGCAAAGGCCAGGTCTAATATAACAATATCAAATCGCGCAAAAAAGTGTGCTATTTACAACAATATCAAGTCTACCTCCTTACTACTCAGTACTATCAAAAGGTTACTAAATCAAAACTCTTGGAATCACACAGAGTTCTATTTACTTCTTCCCGTGTGTAATAGGAGGCAGGACGCTTGCCTGCATTCTGGTACTACACAATGATGCGGTTCTCTCCTCGGCCCTGATGTTTATGATCTCATAGCAGCTATCTTGACTCTGGAGGGTGGCCCCCAAGGGCAAAAGAGCAGCCCGCATGGTAACAGCCATACTGGAGCTTACAGTCGGAAAAAATGACGGCACGTTGCCTGCTGATGGCAGAGATTTCTTTCTTTTTGACACCTCAGCATTTCCTGTTTTGTTGGAAGGGACGGGTGGTAGAACTAAACGATGTGGTGGTTTCTGTCGGTCTCCTTTTTCAACCGACTGCTGCTGACCCGGTGATGTTTTATTGTAGGTTTTCCCGTCACAGTGTTCCACTGGGGATTTAGCCAAAGGAATAATGCTGAAGTCATCCGGATTCAGGACATGTGTGTTGGGCTGATGTGAGAGATGGAAGACACCCTGATGAAGGGCATCTTTAACTTGTTCCCAGTACAACTCTGCCTGTCTCCGGACCGTCTCTTGGTTAATGTCGGACACTGGAGATGGGTATCCTGCAAAGCATACAAGAGCAAAGCATAAGCTGCTAAAGAAAATGCGCTACGTAGGCAGATAACTGAAGCACATAACTGGTTGTTAACTTATCGTGCGGCAGCAGCAAGTTTGTGTATTTTCTCAATTCTTTTATCGATCCGTTGTCGCTACTTCTGAACGTTTTGAATGACCGGGACTGGCTTTACATTTCCAGCCAACGTCGTTGCAAGGCCTCTTGAGTCACTTGGCGGGGGTCGGGGGGCGGGGTCTCGCCTCGCTCCCAAATAAGGGAAACGACCTGGTAACGACTATGATTAATGCATGTATTGAACTCTCTCATAAGAGGACACCCTCGGAAATTGGAAAAAGTGCCCGTTAGTAGAGCTGTCCGCTTACGAGAATTATCCCCACCGTAACAAGAGGGAAAACGGTAAAAAGGGGAATTGAAAAGTAGAGCTGTCCGCTTACGAGAATGTCCGTTAGGGGAGAGTTGAACGTATTATCTTTAGGTTATCTTTATGTATTAAACGTGTAAATAGCCTACCATATAGAGAATTATATTCGTCCATCTTGATTGAGCAGTCCATGGTCTCTTGCATTGGATTATCCAGGAGAGGACTATGACGCATGGGTCCCCTAACCTCTCCTCCCAAGGTAGCAAATACTTGATCATCTTGCAGAACTTGATTGACGAGTGAACTCAGGACTGATGCTACATATGGTTCCCAAGAAGAGTTGCCATGGTAACGCGGGGTACCAAGGATGCCCACGATTGAAATCCATTTTGTGCCAAGGCCTTTGCTACATTCTGGTACATCTAAACGAAATAACGATAGAAATCAGCCGGATTAGCTGAATTGCGAAAAATGGACTTCTAGAAAAGGAACTTTCATGTAAGTCTCGATGATGAAATGGACTATGTTACTTCAAATTAAACAGTAGCTTTCTCGAATTTTTCTCGGTACCATTTTCTGTCAGAATCGATGCAATTTATATTAACCTCTGACAAGAGACCATGATCTCGTTTTCTCTTGCCTCTGATTAGTGACTAATAACACTCATTAATTACCCTTCAAGGTCCCAATGTAAAATAAACTTAGATGTTGTCAATATAAGGTGATACATGACATTCTACCCACACTCATTGACGTTCAAAACTTTTGCCAATGAGGCACATTCCACATTACAGGAGCATACAGTCCCTAAGCCCTAAGGTTAGTTGATCATGGCAAAAACTGTCTCGCATGTACTGCCGTAATAGAAAAAATTGTTATTCAACTTACCCAAGCTGGTGGTTTTTACAGCTATTGCTTTGGTTTTTTCATTTTTTCCTACATTTTCCATCTGAAGAACTTTGCCAACATGGACAGCTTGTTTGCGGTATTTTGGAGTGACCCAACCATACTTGCCGTTCTCAAACACATTGATCAGGCATTCACTGCAGGCGTAATTTTCAAGTTTTCCTTGCCTGGAATCTTTTCGTAACACTGCCTCTGTGATAATCACATCTCCGATTTCACATGGCCTGTTTGAAAGAGATTTACCAAATCCGAGGAAGATGCCAGCCTTTGGTTTCAGCGTCTTAATGGTCTTAATCACCGGCGATCCTGGTCCACGACACCTGAGTAAGAAAACAAGCCTGCAGCCTATTTTCCCAGTGTAAACATAACCAGCATCTCCAATAAGGACGGCTTTCAGCTCTTTTAACATGCCCGCCACTGTTAAGAATATTTGCTCATGTTCTGCAATAATCAGCGCGTTAGCGGGTATGTGAATTTTATCAAAATCAACTTTGGTGTAAGAGAGCTCATGTGGTGACATGACGCACACTGATGGAGGTCTGTTAGGCAGCCCCGCCATTACACGGTCTTACAGCACCTATCGATAAAAGGCAAACAAGGATGAACTATGCTAAAAGTATCCGATCGGTATGAAAAGTTAGTGTCGCAAAAGGAATTTGAATTTGCGCGAGTTTATTCTCGATGAATCTGAAAGTCAAAAACGAAAGAGTTCAAATGGAAATCGTACACGCAAATACTTAATAACGGATTGATTATGTCTCATCAGCACTTTCGAAATGAAAAGCTGCGAGTTGCCACAGTAACAAGGAATTAACAATAACAGTCAGAGTGACATGTGACCTCAAGAATTGCCCTAGCACTATTAAATGTAAATGAGCTCCACAGCGTGCATTCCTTTTGATGAAAATCAAGGAACTTAAATTTGTGATAACTTGACTAAACTACAACGGTATTTCAGCAATCTGCAAGATTAACTAACTCTATCTCTGCTGTATTTTTTATCACAATCGATATCTTCTTAGATATAATCCCCTCAAAGCTCATTAAAGGAGTCAAAGCTCTGTCAACAATGTGGTCTTCTTAGTGTTTTCGAGCCAGCAATCTACCACTAAATTGATCAAGTTAATCAAAACGTTTCATATGGACGGAGTTTGTTTAACCGCTTTGTTTTAACAACGTTGGCTCAGAGAGAAACTATCGTATTTCCGGAGCGAAAATTTCAAGTGCAAAAATAAAGCATGACGAGTTGATTGTCCGTGAAATGTTTGCCATGTATGATATAAATTCTACAAAAAAGCTTACAATATAACGTGACCGTCTTTGATATTAATCAAACTATTTCAGGAAGGAGTCCGGAAAAGATCTTTCACCTGATTGACGTCCAAAGTAATGAACTTAAAAGTGTAATGTCCTGCTCTTGGAGTTTCTCGCAGCGAGACCCACGCTCTGGTACGCACCCGCCCGTCTGTTCCAAAACAACTGACTATTTAAGGCTCGATGAATGAGTCATGGTTTAAAATCAGTCTTTGCGGTTTGCCTCGCATTGTATGACAGGAAGTCCTAGAGGGGCAGGCCGAGGGACTTTCCCTTCCTATTGAATATTACAAGTAATGCCATTCCCAAAACTTTTGCCGTAAGATACCATTGCAGTTTAGGAAATTTCTTCGTTAAAGAACAGTAATACAATTCATGGAACTAAAAGTGATTTAATTCATGACAAAATAATTTCGCTCTGACAAGGTATATATTATAAAATTAACACATTATGAAAATCAGATTACGACACATTTCAAGTACTGTGTCATTAATTTAAAAGTGATAACTGTGTCATTTCCTATTTTTAAAAGGAGGAAAAAGATCGCGCGATTTATCGCACCGAAATTCAACGGATTTTCAAGGGCAAAATCACACGAACAGATTAAAAAGTCGAAACGTTACTGTAGTTACTTGTCAGGCACAAATATTGTTTGTTCATAAACAATAATATTTAATTATAAATCAATTCCATTTGAATAGAGGTTTTTTCATTCAGATTGCACTTTCCGGTTTTATTCACAAACTAATGCAACCATGACAAATTCAACTTATCTTCATTATCTTTATTATAGAAGTTCTAATTCCTCGAATATTCACAAACCAAACACATTTCATCGATTGTTTAATCTTCATCCTGTTTAATCTATCTTAAGTATTTTGTTTCCGGTCATATTAGCATATGAAACCCAACATCTACAATCAATCATGTGATAACACAATGCCGCTAGTCTTGTCAGAGCCCTTGTCGCACTAATCCCCGAGAGGCGCGGGCGGAAAATGCAAATTGACAGGCTACCACTACGAGAATTGAACTTGAGACTAAATCATTTCAATGGTCAACATTTTGACTAGTACAATTATCTTCCGAGTAATAATCCCCGAAAGCCGCGATTATATTGATAGTATAAAATTCCGAAATTAATGACCCCTAGGAAAGAAACGACTTACTTTCCGTAAGAAGCGACGGACATCGCTCGTAATTTCGGGGGCTCGTTAATATGACTATGAAGACAACAGAGTAAAAAGCTGGATCAGCCCAAGATGAGTGACGAGAAAAATGCTTAAATCTGAAAGTAACGGGTGTCACTTCTTTCGGAACTCTTCTAAAGGCCCAAAACATTTCAAATTGTTTATCTTTCAACGTTGGCCGCAGTCTTCCTTTTGTCTTTTTGTTTTGTAGTATACAAGCCGCCTTTAATTGATATCGTATCGCTGCTTTTGTTTCTTTTTGTTGTTGTTCTTGTTACTCCGCTATTGCTCTTTATTCAAGGTCCCTTTCAATCACTTTTCAGAATAATCCAGTTAAACTTGAAGCCCACTTGTAACCATCACAAATTGCGTCATATGTTTTTCCTTTCTTTGCATGTTTTCTGAAGCCATATTCCACCAGCATTCGCTCTGTTAATCTTCAAGACGTAGTTGTGTTTGTGTTAGTAAAGATTGTCACAGGCTGCTCCATATTGTCTTGAAGAGTTCTTTTGACTGCCGTGAAAAACGAAAACAACGTTCTACTTAGTTGTAACGTTGTAAAGTAGCTAGCACTCTCCAAACAACGTAATTGGAACACATGAACGCATTCTTCACAACGAATCAGTGTACTCGTGAAAAATTATCAGGCACTGATTTTGGCCCTCAACACGGCTACACAAGCATAACTGTGAGCATGATGTCTTATCTTTTTATTACATTTTTCGAAAAGTACTTGGTAGAGAACATTCAGAGAAAGTTCCAAAAAGATCCTTCGACAAGTCAACTTTTATTTCTAAGTAATCAGCGTAATTTCCAATTATGGAAAAACCGTGAAGGATTGATCATTCGGGACAGTGCATGCCAGTTCAATATCGGGAAAACTTTGGAACGGCAACTTTGCAAACTGATTAGCTGATTAGCAGTCTTTTCTCGTAAATCTAGGTCATTGTTATTGCTGTTATCAAAAAACTCTTTGCAAGAAAGCCTCCTATAATTTTTTATGCTTTGCACTAGTGTCGGTTAACAAGTATGGAATTCTAAAGAATGATGGATTTCTCAAAAATATTGTTCTTTCTCAGTCATTATTAAAAGGTATGTTGTTTTCCATTTCCTATATTAAGAAATATCTTTAACACATTACAAGGACCTTACATGTTTCTGTGTCCACTCTGTATGGTACATAAGTCCCAATATTTAGACTGTTTGCTTGCCGTCCATCATTTGCAAGTGTCTTGGAGAGTAAAGCAGACAATCTTTGAAGTCCAATTGCAAGAGCTTCAAAATTGATCACTGAAGAAGCTTTCGTTTGAGACACACCCTTCCACTGTAAGAAAAGTGGAAAAAAAGAGAAAAAAGAAGCGTTTTCATAGCAGCTATTTTAAGGTGACTCAAACCAGTTTCCAGCACTTTGTATAAAGTGCAACTTATTGAAACTTTAAGATGGCTCTGAAATCACTTACACTCACACTCATAGAATTTTTTTAAACTTTGCAAAAAGCTGCATCATATAATGCTTATCACAAGATAATTAAAATGATAATTAAAAATGGGATCACCAAGCTCATTATTTTAGTTATAAAAACTTAAAGCTTTAATCAAGGGTGTTTTTAGCAGGTCATATTGTTGCTATGGTTACCTATTGTGCCACAAAATTGACATCAACATACTCAGCAATGATCGGGAAGATTTTTGAGTTTGGCATCAACCAATATAGAGTGGTTATAATGACCCTTCAAATTCTATCTCTTGAGCCACCTTAAGTGTCTCCTTAAATTTCTGAAGGAAGGTATAAGATACATGACTTGATTGCAGTCTGTTAAGATGAAATATTATGGTATTTTTACACATACTTTATGCACTACATATAAATTGATAACAACTTGGTCTGAAGTCAGGCTGAAAGTCCAAGAAAAGTGTCCCATCTTTCGTCTTTCATTGTATGGTGTCTCTTTGTCCACTTGCCTAGCTTCTGGAAATCTTTTGAATATTCGACGTGCCACAACTGCAACATGATAATATGTTTTATTACGAACTGGATTATTGCAGAATGCAATTCAAGAGTTTTAATTAGCTTAGTCATCATTTGTTATGAGTCATTATACCATGTTCTACAAAAATGGTAACTAAAGCTAACACATAATTTTTGGAGACGTCTTTATTTTTATTTTATTTAAGTTTTCTATAATTGGGGGCACTTTTAATAAAAAACAATTATTCTACATGTGCTTGTAGGATTTTAGATGATTATAGCCAACTCATAATCATATCCAATTGTAAGTAAATACACTGAGGTTTTGATTAAATTACATAACTCAGTTACAGTTCCTAAATATTTTGATTTGTATTCTATAGTACTAAACATCAACGACAAGTTATACATACAATCATTAGGGATGCTGTGCAAGCAGTCACAAAAACACAGGATTACATCACATTCAAGAAGGCTATCTGGGCTTCCACTAGCCACTAGCAAAAAGAATAATTATTACAAACAAAAGTGTTAATGCTACATATAAGTTATTAAGAAGTGAAGTAGTATTGACAAATACAAAATAGGTGCAAATAGCTGGAAGTAATGCTTCTAAAGAGTTATCAATAGGTGGCACTCTGCAAAAATTACGTGCTTATGATTCTAAATGATTTTAACATTTTAAAGTTTCTTCTTCATAGATTCAGGGGTCTGTATGATTTCCAGAAAAGCTGGTCCAACAATAACCAGAGATACCTCTTCTCTTTCAGAGGTCCCTCACTTTTGAGTTGACAGGACATGGATGACTGTGATTGGTGTAGTTGATTAGTTTTGGTATGACCTACTCAGGAAAATATGAGCAAGCCTGTCATTGGCTAAAACTGCCAAAGAAAAGCTGTTAGTGTGAAGAGGCATTATGCAACAACCTGAATAATGCTGCAAAACAACTAATTCTATAGCTTCTGAGCAGGCTCTTTCTCAGCCCTTACGGACATGGTCAAACCTTTCCAGCCAGAGCCTCTTCACAGGCTAATTCTGTAACAGCTCCTGCACAGTTAATGTAATGGTAGTTATTTTTCCTGTGAACAAATTTCATCCCCCAGATTTTACACTACACTGGCATCTGTTCAGTGTCTCTCAAAGTAGAAGAAGGTACTTTGGTTTGGCTTTCTTCTCATTCTCTGCTCTGCTCTCCTTTAAAAACTTTTTTTTAAAGGGGTCGCATGGGGTCAGGGGGGCATTGGAATAGATATATTACCTGTACCTGGAACAGCTACACAACTAGTATTGTGAATTTTATTCCCAGTATGTTTATTAATTAACTCACTTTGCCTGTTATCATCTTTATCTTTAAAATACGATGAGACTCTTTCTGTGGGCAACTCCATGTTTACCATGAAACGTTTTAGTGGGTCAAATAGCTCTTTGCAGTCCCAGAAACGTCTCTTTTCCTCTTCTTTTCTCTTCTCCAACTTGGAATTTTGCTGTCTTCTCTTTTCCTGCTCAGTTTCCAGTTTCTCCATACTTCCCCATTTTGTAGTAGCCAAAGATTCTACTTCAGATAACTTGAATAGTTTCATAGGAGCTGGGGAGTACAGATTTAAGCATAATTATTAAGCTTTAAGATAAAACCTGAAAGAAAGTCTTCACTTTTCAAACAGTTGATACTAACCATAACTTTTATTTAAAGGGTTTTCTTTTAACTCGAATTCTAATCCTTCTAACTCGTTATCTACCAGCAGATATTTCCTTTTTGCTATCCCTTTAGAGACTACTTCTTCTTTAAATTTGTCGGGGTTCGAAAAATCCGCCATTTTGATTGTAACCGCGTCTGACTGGCCTGGTAGTGGTGGATACCAGTCCTCCCAAGTGACGCCTGGAACTTTTGATGCACGTGTGTTGGCGTATGTTGCCTTGTCGAGAAAACGAGTTTTAAAGTCTTACAAATTCATTTTGCCAAGTAGTTTAAGAATGGGAAAGGCACGAAGAGTAAGTTATTAGCTTGCATAAACTATTTATCGTAGTGGGTGGCTGGTAAATCGGAGAATGTGAGAGAAATCTTCATTTTTCTAGGACTTCTTGCATGATCATTGGTCAAAACCACATATGAACTGTTAATGTGTTGCATTTTACGGATTTTAGAAGAAGAGAAAGACCCATCAAGATGTAACTGAGGAAGAGGTCAGCAAAGTGCCTCACAGTTTTGTTATGCACCGAGGTGATGTTGGGAAATCTGTTCTACAGCTTGAAATAGACATGAGACATGTAATGGAACCATATACTGCTTCTAAGTTGAAGGTAACATGGAGTCCTTGTGGTGTTATATTCTGTGTGAATAGACCAAGCACCTTTATTCTGGTTATCTATGTTTACTGCGTAAAGGTATTTGACTTAAAGAACTGTCCGACGTTATTTGTATTGCTTATCAGACAGTATCCTAAAAAACATAATTTGCAAATGTAGTTATTAGTTAAAAGTTCAAGTCTTCTTCTTATATAAGTGCCTTTAGTTAGAAGAGGGGTGTTCCCCTTGGCTAGCTAAACTTTGAGAGATACATGTAAATAAAGTTTTAGTGATTGATTGATTGATTGATTTATTGATCAATACTTAATCAATAAATAATTATTGAATGTACCAGTTTTACATCTAAAAATATCCCTCTTGTGTTTTAAGAGACATTCACTTATTACAAAACCTGCAATAATCAGTAAAATTGATTTGTATATTTGTTGTATCTGTCAATAAATGTAATGCCAGGTGAACAAGAAAAATGTTGTCAAGGATTTTGTGAATGTGGCTGGACCTCTTGGTGTGACACACTTGGTGATGTTGTCTAAAACTGAAATGGGGACATATTTGGTAAGTGTATATATTGAAAATTTAAAACCTTAAATAATAAATATCAATCATTGAAAACTAATAACAATTAGTTATAGGCATTACAGTGATGCCTCAGATTATTGTTGCTTTTATGTTGATTCATTAATTTATTTTCTGAAGATTAGATTTATTTAGACTGTCTAATGCACATGTGTGTGTAACACTTGAATCTCTTTCTTTTGTTTTTTTTTTCTCTAGAGGTTTTGTCGCATACCCAGGGGACCAACACTGACTTTCAAAATTCAAGAGGTACATATACAACAGCCAAAAACATAAATTATAATACACAAATAATAGGTGATAATTTTTTAAGTCTAATGTTATAGTGCTTAGTTTTGGTGAAATATGTGTCTTAAGTTTTGTTTTTTTTATTGCAGTATTCTTTGACAAAGGATGTGGTGTCTTTACTCAAAAAACCCAAGACATTTGGAAGTCAATTTAAAAGCCCACCCCTGGTAAGATATAGATAAGATTCAGTCTATAGTTAAATCTCAATACAATTTTTTTGGTATGGAAATTAAACACAGTGCATGACAGTAATATTTTTACTTTATTTCAGTTGGTGTTGAGTGGTTTTTCCACTGACAGCCTCCCAATGAAACTTATGACTACAATGTTCCAGAACTTATTTCCTTCAATTAATATCCAAAAGGTAATGTGAAAATTATATCATTTCTACATTTTTTACGGCTATTTTGTAGAATGCGAAATAGGAGTCTAGTAAGCGAGCGTAAATTCACTCGTTTGGTCATTCGGTCGGTCGGTCAATCTTTGGGTCGTAAACTTTTGTTTGTATTTCTGCTGACCAATACACAACTTGACTTGACGAACAGAAAAATGTCGTCGAATGGTTCAGCAAATGTGAAACATAGTGAAGCAATGAGTGATGAGATAGTTACTGCTATGTCAACAGCATGTGGTGCGAGCATTTTCTTATTTCAATTGTTTAAAAAAAACCTAGAAAGCATTTGTTGTCCT
>Ga0126337_10000714_pt1 | contig 18098 bp, 16 predicted proteins | sample DipCmetagenome_FD_92527 | JGI IMG/M metagenome (GOLD analysis project Ga0126337, IMG submission 92527) | Coral microbial communities from La Bocana,Puerto Morelos, Mexico - Diploria C A metagenome | ecosystem: Host-associated > Invertebrates > Cnidaria > Coral | place: La Bocana,Puerto Morelos... | reverse complement strand
TGGTCTGCGATGCAAATTGGTCAAGATAGCTCTATTAGTATACATCATATAATATTGGGTTGAGTAGATGACGTCATCAGTCATCTCATTTGCATATTTTACGTTTTTTTCAAACACAAATATATCCGGAACTAATGAAGATATTTGGAAACGGTAAAACGGCGTTTTTATTCTTTCATGGAATTCTATGTGATACAACTAAAATATCAAGGGGTAAAATTTTGATCATAGTACCACTTTAAAATTCAGCCGAACGCAATAGACCTAGGCCTGAGGTACTCTGGTGAATGAACCCTACAAACTCTGTAGTTATTTCCCAGAGTGTCATACTGAGGTCTATTGTTTTAGGCTCAATTTTAATATATCAAATTGGTCTACTGCACATTTGACATTTAATTTTGGCCCGTCTTGACCAATGTTCTAGTTAATAGGCTGAAATACATGTAAATAACATATTCCATGTCCTTGGTGTCGTTCAGTTCATTTCTTCAGATATAGTTGAACTGCAATAAAGCATTTGACAAATGATATGATGTAATAAAATATATTGGCACATTGTGTGGGAAAATTAATTGCTCTCCAGCCATCAAACCTTGAGGACTTTGATTGTTGATGTTATCTTTACTAGCTACGCAAAAGGATGTGATATGATGGCTCAAAGACATTATTTGCGAACAATATTTTTTCAAACAAGTGCACTCAAAAGCAAGGTTCATATTTTCAAGTCACTATAATATTTTCTTTTTATTATGTGTGCAGATAAAGTTACTGTTTGTGGAAACAATGGCGAAAAGATATCTGTGGAAAAAACCCATTTGGGTCCTATTTGTAGTTTCATATGAATAATTTTTTCTGAGTGGTGGATTTTACAGCAAAACACTTGTGTCTAATATAATAAATTATATTACTAATTCTCTATATCATGCACATTCATTTTTAGGGTCGTGCACCAGATTTGAAGTACATTGAATCAGCAGCGAGACACATTGCTGTGGTTGCAGATGGCGAGAAAATCGTAGTAGAAAAGAGCACAGTCCCTGTTAGAGCTGCAGAAAGGTACATACAATAACTAGCTTAAGGAGATGTAGTCAGTCAGTTTACTATTCTGGTAAATTCATGTAAAGACAGCTACAAAGCTGAGATTTGAACTCTTGACTTTCTTAGCAGATTTGAAGAGTGGAGAGTTGGTATTCCATAAATGGATATTTGCTATCTAGACATCAAGTCACTCTGACTACCTCAGTCTGTACAAATTGTAAATCATGTGAATTACATTTCTGTTGCAGCATCCTAAGAATATTTGATGCAAATGGAAGCAGAGGAAAATTCCAGGTTAGAATTATTGTTATCTTATTGTGAACTAAGACTTTCCAGAATGAACCTTGGGGCCGGTTGGCTGTTAAGTTTTTAGATATAGTCAAGTATTGCAGTGGAAAGCATGAAAAAAAGTAAGTTGCCATTAAAAAAATTGGTTGCATTCATTTTGATGACCCCAGTGGTTTGCAACCTTGAGCTCTGTGGTATCAGAATGTTTAATTTGCTTTTCATGAGTGCTTGTTTATGTGTACACAGTAGCCTGTAGATCTCAAATATGGGTAATTTGAATTTTAGGTTTTGTCCAATCCAGAGTTTTTGGCTGAGGGCACGGCCATGAAAGACTTGATGGAACCTGATAGGGTTTTGATCGGTTGGTATAATTTTTAAATTTATTGAAAAATCATTCTCACAAATGATGAACATATTGTTTAGATTTAGGCTAACTTTTTCAAGATAACCACAGACTACACATATGCAATTTTATCCATTGTATTAAAATTTCTCAGTCGTGATTGTCCTTGTTCTTCTTTGGTTATGGATGGACTTAGTTTTCTTTGGTTTAAATGCAACGGTTATTTTGTAGATTAAAATAATTGTTTTAGTTTTTGTGATATCCAGAATAATCAAGGTCAAGGTAGGGGTTAAAACTCTTACTCTGGATATCACAAAAACTGATTAGAAACAATAATTGTTTTATTATACATTGAACAAAACAAAAAATGGAAGTCATTGTTGTTTATTTTGTAGGAGGTGAGCAAACTAGGGAAGGATACAAGGCAATTGAAGCTTTGTCAGCAGTTTACGAACACTGGATTCCCAAAGAAAACATTATTAAAACCAACACATGGTCCTCGGAACTATCAAAGCTGGTTAGTAAGCTGCAACTAATGGAACACTCTCATTAACATAGCAATTAGCAAACTATGCAAATGGCCATATTGTGTTATCATCAATGAAACAATTAACTTTGATCTGCAACTCAACAAATGAACTGTGCATTACATGTGCATATTGTTGTTATGGCCAGTTTAAATTGCAACTTTAAGAAAATATCCTCTTGTCTAAAGGAATTATTTTTTCTTAGGTAATCACCGTCAATATGTTTTATTTTCTGCAGGCAGCAAATGCCTTTCTTGCGCAGCGAATCTCTAGCATCAATGCCATGAGTGCAATCTGTGAGGCCACTGGGGCAGACGTGTCTGAAGTAGCTAGTGCAATTGGAAGAGACACCAGGATAGGAAACCATTTTCTTAAAGCCTCAGTGGGTATGGTGTTATCCTTGAAAATCCACATGTATGGTAGCATTATGGGGGTACGGTGGTCCCATGATTGGGGTGCCCTCCTCCCAAATTGAGTGGTTGAAGCTTGAACACTGGCCAGTGACACAGGGATGTGTTTTTTTTTAAGTCTCATGGCATCTCTCCTTACCAAGGTGTATTTAATGATTGGGTACTGGCAAATGTTGTGCTTGGGGAATATGTACCTTCTCATCCAGGGCCCAGGAGGAGTAGTTACTTCATGTTCCTAATATTCCTAGTTGCTTCATGTTACTGGAACCTGAGAGAAGCACCAGCCTGATGGGCCACTTGGCTTAATTTTGCAGACTTCATTTACCTTTACCTATGCAGTGTTTGATTGTTTTCCGATGGTTGTACAAAAATCTATGCATGTGTGTACAATAAGTCATCCATGTGTAGTGGAAAAAGGGCATTTTGGGCTAAAATTGAACATTGCCAAAACAACTCCAAATTTCACATGCTGGTTTGTTTAGTTAGGTATAACAATTTCCTGTCTTGTTTTTTCACTAGATTTTGCTTCGTTTTCAATGTATAATGTATGCAAAAAATGTCAGTTTTCCTAGCCACATCTGTTTGTCAAACACAAAAGAAAAGAAGTGTTTTGTTTCCCTGACACCAACAAAACATTTTTAAAACATTTCTTTTGTTTCATGTTCAACAAGTTAAGAAAACTGGAATTTTTGCATATATTAATCTCAAAAACAAAGCAAAATCTACCAAAAAAAGACAAGACCATGTTTAATACACCTAAACAAACCAGCCTGTGAAATTTGGAGCTGTTTTGGCAATGTTCAATCTTAGCCAGATATCTCTAATGCCCTTTTTTTCCACTGAATCCTTCAGTTGTAGACTTGAGAGACCAACATTTATCATCAAAGTTGATTAGTAGAATTTTTTAGACATTTAAATAAAAGATTAATTGGTTCAGTCATAATATAAGAGTATTGTTACAATTATAAACTTGCCTTTTGTTACACATTTTTCCCTACAAACAACAGGCTTTGGTGGAAGCTGCTTCCAGAAGGATGTCCTCAATCTTGTTTACCTTTCTGAAGCTCTGAACCTGCCTGAAGTTGCAAACTACTGGTACCAAGTTATCGCAATGAATGAGTATCAGAGACGGCGATTTGCAAATAGAATTGTGAACTGCTTGTTTAACACTGTTACTGATAAGAAGATTGCATTGTTTGGATTTGCTTTTAAGAAGAATACAGGGGACACCAGGTATGTCATTTTTGTAATAAATTTTTAGTACTAATATTTAATAAATTTAATGCTTTTTCTGACTCACATCTTATAATGAACAGAAGGACAATGTTTAAAACATGAAATGGTGAAATGATATTATGGAAAAGGAAAAATGTGGGATACATGTGTCTGTAAGGGTCAACCCTGACAATTAATTAATTAATTAATTAAAAAGTAGCAGGAGGAAATTGGCAGTACTGATCCATGGTAAAGAACACCAATTGGGGAAGAGTGCTGGAGTGGGTTGTCCCTAGACTGTGTGTTACAGCCGAAAGAAGGTTCTGTTTTAACAAGATTTTGTTGACAACTGGGTCATTGCAAGATTGTTGGCTTTGTAATTTCATGTAATATACATGAACAATGCCTGCCGCAAGTAAAATTTCAGAATAGTAAATGATTAATTCTACTTCCGGTGATATCTTTCCTGTCTCATACATGAGGTCTATCTACTAAATGAGCAATTTCCTTTTGTTTCTGCTCTCTTTCGGCTGATTTGGCTTAAATACTCAACACTCGCGTTTTTGAAGGGTCAATGCTGCTCAGAAGACAATTAGAGTACTTTTGATCTGAAGGAGAAACATTTCATGAAAAAGACTGCCTTTTTATTCAACATGTGAATGTGAAGAGGGCTAGGTCAATTTGTGGTTAATTCAACCAAGTAGTGAGCCAAATGTTTTATCATTGCTCTTAAACCTGGAACAGCACATCATATTAGTCTCTGGAGTTTGATACGAAAGTTTTCCATGAGTACTTATTTTAAAACTGGTGGAACGGAACTTGGAAATGTCCTATACTTTGTATAAAAACATATGGCATTGCTTTGTTATAGGGAATCGGCAAGCATTTATATCTGCAAGTATCTGATGGATGAAGGGGCACGCATAACAGTGTATGATCCTAAAGTTGAAAAGGATCAAGTCATTTTGTAAGTAAAAAGAATGTTTTTTAACAGGTTAATGAGGAGGATGCAAACATTAGTTCGAGACGCACTCAGCTGCTAATTACTATTGTGGCATACAGTCAAACATCTTAAATACACCAGAGGCCAGAGACCTGCATTACAGAGGTGGCTGTATTATAGAGGTCAAGATTATATGTCGAATAATTTCTAGTTTCTCTGGAACCAAGTAAACGGTGGGGACAGCGACATGTAGCAGGGAATTTTAAATAGTGTTGACAGGTGGTTGTGGATGCACTGTAAGGAGTTAATGACATAGGTTTAAAATAGTTTTTGTCTCCATCCTAAAGTAAAAAAGGGTTTTTCCATTCTTTTTGCAAAATATTTAATATCTCTGTCAGTCTTCTCAATTTGAACATCAAAAGAAAACATGTTTTTGCTTTTTTTTTTATAAAAAATTCACTAACCATCTTATGGAGTTGTCCATAAGGAGAAGTTGAATTGTATATGAGAGCCATTGGTACGAGCTTGCAGTTGCTAGGTGTCCTTAAAAGAATAATAAGGAGTTGCTCTACAGTAATAAAAGTATAATTTGTTTTCATTCCCTTAACTGCTAGCCTAATGAATTATGTTGCTATTTTTTTGCACAGGGAGTTGACACATCCATCAATTTCAGAAGATCCAGAGAGAGGTATTTTGTTGTGAACCAGTAAATTTTATAGAATAGCTTTACATGTAGTCTGTGCATTGCTTTCCATGAGTGCAGATAATGAATGTGCAAATTTTGATTTGTGTTTCCATACTTTTCCCTCTAGTGGAACGTCTGATAACAATTGCTAATGATCCTTACAAGGCTGTAGAGAATGCACATGCACTGGTCATCTGTACAGAGTGGGATGAATTCAAGGTTTGCTTTGCGTTCTTGTTCAAGTTTCCTCTTTATTTTTGATTTGTCAGGAGCTAAAATTTTCAAAGACAATTTTTCCTCAGCTCTGCTCTGGACTTAAACTTTCTTTGCTCTGATAAGAAGCAGTACTTGATACTCGATAGTTGTTCACTCGCCTGCAGCTCGTGATTTACGAATTCTTTTGAGTGTTCTTGTCCAATACTGGAAATACAGGGCCTATTGACAAACTCGGATGATATACTGTAATTGTGCAGAGTACTCAAGCTTGAAATGAGCTCTTTGTTAAATCGTTTGACTTCAAAAATTCCCCCCCCCCCCCACCGAATACTTGCAATGAAAATTTGTTGTCATTTTCTGTACATTTAACGGTTCTCAAGCGATCAAAGAACGTACTGCGACTCGATTGCTACCCGGGGCAAACTCCCAAGGAAAGAACGGGGGTGCTCATCGGAAATTTTGGACTCCTCAAGGATCCTGTTGTGTGGGCGTAGCTTGGAAAGTATTTTTTACCCCTAAGAGATACTAATTCTGAAACAACACTCTTTCTCTTGTCATGGTTTTTCAGCTCAATGCTAGGTAACACAAAACCGGGTTTTTAAGCCCTTTTTGTATGCGAGTCCCCTGGATTTTTCATGGACATTAATATATTTTCTGTTTTAACAGACGTACGACTACAAGCGTATTTATGACAGTATGCTGAAGCCAGCGTTTGCTTTTGATGGTCGGATGATCCTGGATCACTGCCATTTACATGACATTGGATTCCAAGTTGAAACCATCGGCAAAGTTGTTTCGTCCGGTTATATGCTGCCACTAACTCCCCCACTAGCACCCCCTAAGGAAGAGAAATGAAGTACTGCGCCATCCTCGAGGAAAAATTGAATATTATTATTTAGCAATTATCTTTGAGGGGTTGTCTATTTCAAACAAATGTTTTTAATAGTATTTTATCCTAATAACTCACATGTACGTTGTGGCTTGTTATGATAGCCTTCACTTGGTATACCAAATCCATGAGATACATGTATTTAATACAAAGCAAGCTCGGTGTTTCTCAGTGCCTTCAGACCCCCGAGAAGCCAGAAGCCAATCAGATTGCGATTTTTGCTAATTGGGAGGCACTGGCTATAAGCACATGCACAAGCTTCGTTACTTTAACGGGGTGGAAGAAAGGAGAAGTGCCAGTTTCTGAAAGTTATTTTCTTAAGGGAAGTTAATATAATTTGTCAATATTACCGTAGTGTAGTAGGAATTTCGAAACCTCAAAATTCTGACCCCTCGGAGGTTTTTTCCGCAAGGGACTTCGCGGAGAAATATTCTGACAGATTATTTTTGCGTATCCCCTTTCTCCGACGTATTTATAAAATAAAACACTGGAATCTTTTCAAGTTACGATACATTTTAGTTTAATTTCATTATTTAAACTTCTCAGTCTTGTACGAAGGATGGGTTTTGAAAATCATTTAGCTATAAAAGCTGCGATCAGATATTTTTTAGAAATATAAACAGGTGAAAAGCTGAAATGGCTGTTCTTTGGAAAATGGAAATATTTATTGAGTAAAAGTTATTGTTCGACACGTTGCGTCTGAACACAAATACTCGGCAATTTGGAAAAGTTTACTTGAAAATTACGGCAGAAGGTATGTACTGAATGGGAGCAATTTAATATTTTAAGAAAGTGTCGGCGCAAATTCGGTCGTTTGTAATTGGATATGCTTTGCATCAAGAAACTCTTGCCTACTTTGAATATCTAGACGCACTCAAAACGTGTGAACCTTTTTTAACTAGCAGAATTCTTTCCCGGTGTTGCTTTCTTCTTATTACTTCAATTATTTTTCGAATAAGTATTCTTATATTTGTAATATCTAACTCAAGTGATACGAGGTTGGGAAAACGTTGAAACGTCGTCTGGCTTTAGGGGCTTTTTAAAATTTTATGTTTCTAACATTTTATCGCAGTTTTTATAGCTATATCAACTTAACTGCAAGTAGCACTTCTGTGCGTTATATTTAAATACAAGACTATATCTTTTATACACCATTTTAGGAAATAGCTCAGTTTGCGAGCTGACTCGGTAGTAAGTGTCAAGAAACGGTAGAGTTTTTTAACTCAATGAGGACAGCGGTGACTGGTTTGTAGAGCGTTTTTCCAGCATGAAATGCTTAATGTATTTGGCGGATACTGAAGAACTTTAATTTGGATGAAAGGAGAGACCGCCTGCAGGGCGATGTATGGAGCTAATTAAAATTCTGGGTTATGTTGCATTTCTTGAAGTGCCTTGAACATTTTAATGCAATGAATAATGGGTTTTATTGATAGTTCTATCGAATTCTTAGCACTTGCAATATAAAGGACAGGGCAACCACAATTGCACAATTATGAAATTAAAACAATTCTTGTTATTAAATGTTTCACCCTCCATTAGTTGTATACTTGTCTAATTTTACTTTAAGTTTGGATAAGTGTTTTTAAGAATCTAAAGTATATATTTATATCAAAACGCCTGCCCTTTTTACTAATTCTGCTTTCTGTTATATATCAAAAAAAATGTTAATAAATAAATCAAAGATGCCTCATTTTGTAAAACTCTCAAGCTTGCCAACCAGGAAAATTCGAAAGTGAACGAAAACGTTGATTGGTTGGAAAAAACGCGATTGGTTGGAAAAGCGGCATTAAATGGGGGCCTGGATTAAATATGTCGTTAACTTTCAACTAAGTACGGTACAGCGAGTTCTGTGTTATTGCTTTGGACAGCTCTCTCTAGCTAGACACCTGTCACGGATCGAGAGATTATACATCAATTGCTAAAAATTATATTTCCACTTTAACCCCTAAAAATTCTTTGAATAAGGATTAAGAAATTCTAATTACTGATCTTGCCTAATTCTTTTAGTTAAGAGTATTGACAAATTTGAAAACGCAGAGTTTTGGATGTGCGTTTGATGCCGAAACCTCGGTCAAGGAAATCACGGTTATCGTATTAACCGTTCTCGAAAAGCTCCGTTTTCAGAATGTTTCCGTCCATACTGAAACGAAAAAGCCAGCATTTTCAAATTCCTCCGGTTCTAAGAGCGCTTGAAAGAAAGCAGCGTTTTCAAATTTATCTGACGAAGTGTGTACAGGGATCTTAATCTGTTACCATTTAGAAAAATAATGAAAGTAACTGGGACACGAGTGTCGAAATGTCCTCTTCAATTGTATTGTTCAATATATCTGTTATATTTATCCATTGCTTGAACCTGAAAGTAGAGGAGAAAAAATGAAATTAAACTATCGAGTCAGAGTGAAGGTCTCATTATTATACTCTAGCGAATTGGCGGTTTAAGCCAATTTGAGTGACGGTTTACTGGTACATCGACATTTTACTCAAGGTCGCAGTTCTCGGTTTAGCGTGCTTTTGTGGCCGTCAAACATCTCGAGCAATCTTCGTGTTTTTGAACAGTCCATAAGAGGTGAGAACGTTTTGTTCGCTGTGTGCTGAATAGAGTTAGAAACAATTTGTTCTGTTCTGAAGATCTCGTAGTGTTTGATAGGGGAAATACGATTAGCAAGCTAATATATTGTGAAGTATTAGTCACGTACTGTTGAAAGATGTCTTATTTTTATAACTGTCACTAGAAGTGCGGTTTTGGTTTTAAGGAGAAAACGGAAGCGGTTTGTGGTTTCGAATGAACGAAATATGCGAAATTTACTACCCTCTAACAGACCCTCTCGGCCGTTGCATCTTAGCGGTAATGATTTAGTAATGATTTAATAAGATTTTTTCCCAATGAAACTTGATCGCCAAAGTAACCTACCAATTGCTAGCACTGTAACAAACACTGGATCGTAGCCTTTATGGGTATGCAGCTCTTTCATACACACGCGACACTCGAAAGCGTCGATATTCTACAAAGGAAAATAAATACTAAACAAAAACAACAACAACAACAACAACAACAACTTGTGATTGTGCGCAGTTCAATGAAAAGAATACCGAGTGTTCAGTAAAACACTTTTAGATTGTTGGTAATTTTACATATGGAAGTTAGCAAATATAGTCAATAATATATGGATCGTAGTTCAAGCGGGATTGAGTTCCATAGTCTTGGAAACCACCACAGCAAACGTTCTCTCGGTAATGTCTTAAGCTGTCGGGATCGCCAGAACGTGTTATGTCCGTTGAGTGGTGTGGCGGGGCTGCAGCTACAGCTGAACGAAAGCGTTTAAGACCACTAATTCCTGAATGGTTTTGTAACTTACCTCGACCCAAGCTGAAATGCTGTTGAATTCCGCAGGAGTGTTGCCTTGAAGCGTACTGTGGCCGGCGGAAACTATGACAAATGGTGCTTCGTAGAACGTCAGAGTAAACATTACTGTCTGTTTGGACAATGAAGTCTTACGTATTACCATTACCTGTGATGAGAGATTTTTGCTAAGGGTGGGAGGGGGTTACCTAAAACTCTTTGGGTAGAGGTGTGTGGCTAGTACACTGAAACCCTTACCCTATGCTACACCGTTACCCTATACCAGACAATGATCAACTTCTATGCTAGACTAGCTATTTTCCATGCAGAATCTTTATCACTATCGTAGTTCAACGTACGCTGACTAGAACATCATTTTACAAAGTCACTTTCAAGTTTCAAGTCCTAAATTACACCGGGTCAAGAACTCCATTTCAGAGTAAATTATTTATAGACATAGGTCTAGGAGGTGGGGGGTCGAGGGGGGTAAGCCCCCTCCTCCACAATACCGAAATTATGTAATTTTTCGATCAAAACGCTCATGATTCGGACAACGCCTGGAGAAAATATTACAAAATAGCGCCGTGGGAGTGATTTCTTAAACTCGTAAATTACAGATTCTACTGACCAGATCGAGACATCACTGTTGGTAGAGGTCATTGAGTATTCATCTTTAAATTTAACTTTTTTTGGAATTATAGCAAGTTCATTTTAGATATGGAAATTGTGTACGTTTTTGTTTTACATGCAATTTGAGTGAGTTTGCACCCCGAGCACAATACAAGATCACCGTCCCCCCCCTCCCAACAAGTAAAACGGTGCCCGCGCGCCTATGGTTATAAACAGTCTACTTTCTGGTGATTATACCCTATTCTAGACTAAACTGTCTGATTTTTATACCTTATCCCAGACTGCCTGAAAACGATGTCCTTCACAACGGCACATACCCATAGATATGGGAGTTGCCCACGGTTTTTTGTAGCATTGACACTCTCAAGTAAACTGCGAGTAAACGGTTGGCTAATGCAAAAGCAATTACTTTTAATTCAGGGTACTGCAAACAGCTCACTGCATGCACTATGTTTCCCAATCAAATCAAACTCTCTCACCTGGCAAAATGCGTAGTTAGTTGCACTTAACGACTCGAGTTCCTGGCTGTTGCTGAACGTGACGTTATGCCAGTCAGCTTCCATTGCCTCGGGGAGTTCTAGAAATGCCATCCAGTCCTAAGGTTGAGATAACAAGATGATTATTGATTAACACTAACAACGAATGATGGGAAAGTGGTACGAGATACTAAACGAACACACTTCGCCTTATCTGCTTATGGTCACGAGATACGAGACTCCACCTCGTTATTTCGCCTACTTTATTCTCTCCGGAACACAAGCTCAGTAAATCATTATTCATTAAAGAAACCCTTTAACATGGCCGCCTCGTAAATACGGCCATAATTTTGTGGCCAGTTAGTTACCGTATTAACGAGGTCCTACTGTATGCATGGGATTGTTGCCATATTGTAGCGTAACCGTGCTACACTTGATTGCCTTATAGTCTGTAAGGCCCTATGAGCCGTCTTGCAACGGGGGATACGATTTAGTTTTTATTGGTACCAATCGAGAGCTCGAATCTAGTTTCGCCGCAGACTAGATCAATCCAAACTCGTTTACCTGCAATAACGGTGTATTTTTAGCCTAATCGCTTTGCAGTAGCTCAAGTGGAGCTAAGTAGCTTGGAAGCCTCGTTCTGAGGATGAGGTTGCGGACTCAGTAATCAACGCTAAAATTCACCCAAGGCAGCCATGAAAAGACTGAAAAGTAGCGAGTGTTTGTTAAGTTGCCACACTACTTACCACGATTATGTCTTCATGCAATCCGTCAAAATTTTGCATTTCTCGAGAACATATTGTAAATTTTCCGACTTCGACATTTTCGGCCCACACAGTCGCGGCATCGTGATTGCGGTTTGCATACGTATGTTCACTGGATACCAGAACATACGGAGGCCGAGAAAACTTCCCCTGAAAAAAAAGAAGATTATAAATAAATATGCCATGGAATTTACCAGCAGTATTTTCTTATCAGGGGAGTCTGGCATCAGTTGTCAGCACTTTCAAAGACTTAAATTTTGATCGGTCATTTTAGCCACTCTATTATAAATTGTCAATTTCTAATGACACATACCCCAAACTTCACTTATAAATAATGCGAAGCACTGATGTGGAACCTTTCTTTTAGTGATGCCACACAAAAGTTGAAAGTTAGATACCCGGTTTGATACCCAACATGCGTGATAAAAATGATTAGGCCGGATACTCAGCAGAACACACCTGGGGAAGAGTGACTTCTTTACAATTTGTTCCGTCCCACCAACTTGTTAGATTCTCGTGTCCTGTTACAGATCCCACAGGGTTTCCTTGATAAGCGATAAAATCTATGTATGTGAGCCCGCCGTCTGGAGGCACGTGGTCGAGCCTCCCAGCAGTCAACACACAGATTTTAAATTGCACGGGGGTTACATTCTCTGTCCAGGCTACCGTAGCCTCGTGGGTGTATTTTCCGGATGAGTTGAAGTAGTTAACTGTGAGCTGCACATGAATAGGCTTGATTAGGAGGAAAATGTGGCTGCTGAGCGAAATTTGTCTGCACTGAGCTTCTGTGTTACTAAGGTAAACAAAAGATCGTCCTCTGTAGAACAAAAACGCTGTTGAAGGAGAAATTAAAAGAATCGAGATTAAAACGGCATAAAAATCCAGTTGCAAGCGTTAAGCCTGTTTTCGAGGGGGGAGAGGGTGGGTGGGGAACGAAACTAAAGTTTCCAACAAGAAACCAGTTTGTAAAACTTATTAAAACGAAAGGAGCTTTTAGAAACATAACAATAACTGAATCCTTCGCAATGACTCGAAACAATTACGACCAATGTTAAGCGCCAAACAAAAAACCAAATAGCAACCAGCTGTACTTCTCACGCGGGAATAGTGCGACCAAAAGGCAACGTTCTATATCAAGATTTTAACAGGACTCCGAGGCTTTCCGGACAAACTTTCATATTTAACGGTGTTTTACTCTTATCCATAAATTGTCTTTTGAGAATTGAGGAACTAATTAAAGAAACTTAACATATTTGCAATTTTGTCCTGTAAGCATTGTTCGAATATTTAACAATTATCCACCACATTCACCGACACCGAGGTGAATAATTGTTTTAGTATATACCACACAAGCTGAACAACTAGTGGACCAAAGAGTAACTTTACTTGTTTAAGTGTAACTTTATTTGAAACGAGAGTCCATTTTGTTTTTGTTCGGCTGCTCGGAGGTGATGTACTTGGCTAATCACCTCCGAGCTAGCCAATCAGCGTGCGCAAAAAGCACTATTCACTTGTGTGGTATATACTAATAATAAACAACACGTTGCTTATTCTAAGCGTGGGAAATTGCAACCAATGTGGGTAAACTGCCAATAAATACAAGCTGGTCCGCTTAACACTTTGCCGTTGTTCGGTTTAGTCTCGGCCTTGCACGAATATTGACACTTGATCAAACAAAAGTTCCCACTTACGCTCACAGCTTCTATTTTTCTTTACTCCAATGAACCTGTGTTGAGAACACGATTCCATCTGTAAGAACGCGAAGTTCCGGTAAGTGACACTTTCACCTGAACAAACTTCGTCTTCGTAGGCCGGCAGGTCTGCATCACACATGCACCTGCCGTCATTTGGACCAAAGACATGACACGTGGCGTAATGAGAACAAACAGTGTTTTGACAAGGATCCAAATCTGCACAAAAGAAGGCATAGAGAAGTTGGAAAAGACCACAAAATCCTACGGCTGGGCATGCAAACATTACATTGTCTGAGGAATCTGGGAAACAGAATCTATCAGCTACTTGCTTACGCAGCCGGTCACCCAACTATGTCTATAAACTTCAATGCCTGAGAGAAAATAAAGAGAATGACGTCGTGCGATCGGAAATTTGAGAGAGAGGTGATTTAATCCCTGGGGTGATAGAGTCTGATATCATATGAGGGCAAGAAAAAGGGCAAGGGCGGGGCTGAAATGTTTTTTTATCCTTGTAGTGGTACTATGACGAAAGTCATTTAAAACAAAAAAGTAGTCTGTATGAGAAGAAAAATGTGTTTGCCATTTTTTTAAAATATCTTTTCGTTTCAGAGATATTTAATATGAATATATGATTAATCATCGCAGTTATACACACCAGTTGTGAAGTTAAAGCCTGAAAAACAAATTCACTGTCAGGCCTGAACAGGATTCGAATCCAGGACCTTTGCAATACTGGTGCAGTGCTCTACTAACTGAGCTATCAAGCCATCTGGAAGCTGGTCACATTGTGAGTTCGTAATATACCCGTTGAAAGTGAAGAATGCAAATTAATATATATGAAGTATATGAAGGAACTGCGCAAAAGGATCTTTCTCCGCAGTCACTTCATATATTTTTTTTGCAGAGATGTTCAAGTTCTCTTTTTTAAATTTAAGATAAGTAACTAATTAACAATAACTATGACAGTTACTTATTTTAAATTTAAATTTAGTTGTTAGTTCTATTCCTAACAGTGACTTCTGAAGATGTATGTGCAGACATAGAAACGTCAAGTAAATGAGCTTTGTCAGTTCCATCATGCGTTTTATCGCCATGTTTATCACCGCAAGCTACCGCAGTTTGCGTTTTATTTCTTATAAAGCTACGATGGCGAAAGAAAAAGTGTATTTACGACATTATGCACTTACCACCAAACGCTATGTACTGTACAGTTATAGGATCGTGAGGTTTATTGATCGGTTGCAAGTCTTTCACGCAGGCTGTGAAACCAGCTTTGCCGAGATCCTATGTAGACAGGGGGAACAGTGAACCATTAAAACTACGCAGAAGAAGGACAAATTATGTGGGTGTACTACACCCTTCCCCCCCCCCCTCCCCATCCTGATACAGTTTTAAAGTCGTATTACATCAAGAGCCCATTACTGATTAGATATCTATTTGCATTCTCTATTGTTTAGTAACATTATTCGGGAAAATGTTTCACCCAAATTTATAGAGTTGTGTGTGTGGACGCTATGCTGGTGTCCTTCGGAGGGGCATATTATAATTAAGACGAACGTGTATTACTTTAGAGCTCCGTCACATTGAAATGAGTACACAAATTCATCAAGTTGAAACAAAGGCGTTATGATCGTGAGAGTGAACTTAATAAGCATGGATTTTTACGATTTTGTTTCTCGTTTGTGTGCTAAGTTCTGCTTTTGATTGACAAGATATATCGAACATTCAAATGTTTGACCACATTTCAAAACGCCTCAAAGTTTGTCAAAAATTCTTCATTGCTCGTCGTATTTTCAACTCTCTTCCCGGCGAATTAAAATGCGGTCAAACACACTTTTTTCGTGTTTGTATTCCAAATTTCCTGTGTATTATCAACCTTTCTACGGCATTAATGTTTCTTTATGGCGAGTGGCCTACAATCCTATTTAGAATAAAGAAGGAATAAAAAACTGTCCTCTTTTTGAAAAGACCCACCTCCACCCACGACGTGATGGCGTTGTATTCTGAATTGATCGCTCTCAATGTCCCCTCGTTGAAATCGTACCTAGGGCTGAGAAGTAGGACGGGAGCCTGGTAGAAAGGCCGCTTGAACAAAACTTCCTTCAAAGACAACGTTATCACTTAAATCATAACTTGATAAACTGTTATCATTTATTAGAACCCCAATGGGGCAATGACAAGTTTTAACTTTCCTTTGTGCTAAGTATGTGCGAAATTTAATCATCGGTTACAAAGGATGGCCCTACTTAACATTTTTGAAACCACTGTCAATATTTTCCATAATGTATTTGTCATAGTAACGTGATGTCGCTCTCTCACCTCGCAGAAACTATATTCAAATCTTTCTTCTGGGACTCCTATATTTTCAAACGTGATTTTTGATTTCTCAGGCATTTTCCATCCTTGAGGTGTCGTGACAAGAGCAATCCATTGCTGAAAAAAGGTTTTTATAAGAGAAAGTGAATTGGACATAACGCAACGAGAGTAATTGCATAGTTCAGGGGCGGATCTAGGGAAACTGTGCAGGGGGGGGAGGGGCACTACCTTCCCCGAACTGAACTGTAACAACTAACGGAAAATTAGTCGGTTTGGCACTTGGTTGATAAATTATTACGGGCGTAGCTTGTAGCAAGAACCGGCAAGTTTGAAAAGCAAGGTCGAAATATAGGCAGCATTTCTGGAGCACTCAGTATCCGGATCGTGGCGAGAGAGCGGGGCAGTACTCCCTATCTGGGGAGGCCCTGCCCGAAATGGGTAACTTTCTCAGGCGTTAGATATATTGAAGAGCAGGGTTGTCACAAGTTGAGGTACCTGAAAGGGTCAGTAGAGAAATCAGAGTTTCTCGAGTGTCGCCCGAACATGAAATGAACAAATAATACTTGATTTTTGCTCAACATCTCTTCCGGTAATGCCTGGTGTTCTCTAATATTATCGGCCCTAATTAATTTCATGGGTTTACAAAGGGGATGCAGTGTTCTGAAGCAAGTATGTGAAAGAGGGACCTTTTTCAATAGAAGATATACGAAAAGGGTACTTTTCTGTGATGGTATACAAAACGAAAGGGGATGAACCTCGAGGTGGAACCTCTCCGTATGAAACTTTCTAGAGTAATCTCCCAGAGGGGATATCAAAGATACTCTACAGCGACCTCACCACACGAATGTTTGCATGCCCGCCACTAAAGTTTGTTACTTCTCGCAGATACAGTGTAAATCCAAAACTTTCGACATCTTCGCTCCAAATGGAGGCGGCGTCTTTTCTTTGATGTGGGATACTGTGAACCGGAGTGACAAACACTTCTGGCACTGGGTTCAGTTCCTGGAATGAACAAAAAATAAACACAATCATTGATTATGCTTTGCTAGTAATTTCTGTTTTCTGAATCGAAGGAAAATTGTTTCTTATATAGAAGTTTAAAAGGTAAATTCCGCTAGGACATAATATTTCCAGCGATGAAAGAAATAACTGAAATGAAAACAATAGAAAAAGTAGTTTGAAAGTATAAAAGTGATATCTACTGCGCAATTTTGGCGCGAAATTTTAGCCGGCTATTTACAATTTCACATAGGAAATTACAAAATCGTCGCTGCCCTTGCAACGTTAACGTTTGGCGCGAAATTTCTCGATGAAAAGAACATGTCAAAAACCATGATTGTAAGTGTAATTTGTCACCCATGCTATTTACAGGTAACCAAATAGCAGTATGCTCGTGAAATTACTAGGATTGACAAAACGCGCGTGAATAAAAATCGTCACCATTTGATTACCCATATATATTCTAGACTACAGAGCAATAAAAAATGAGTAACGTTTTACTCTTACGTTATATGATTGTCGGCTTTGGGGAGACAAAACGATTGAATACAGATTTGATGAAAGATTCTTATGGGCCAATCATGTAAAATCATGTAAAATCTCTCTTTTCCTCCTTTAAAGTTAAAATGTTAAGACGTATAAGCTTTCTACCAAAAGCTACACTAGAAACAATTTATTATAAAACAGTAATGCCAAGCGCATTGTATGGTATAGCTGTGTGGGGCTCTTGCTCAGACTGATTTGATGAAAGATCTAGAATTAATCTACTACCTCATAGTTGAAAGAGGTATCCACAAACTTACCATGAGACATGAAGACTAAACAGAACTCATAAATGCAAACTGGATGCCATTCAAATATTTTTGTTGAAGGTTCTCGTATTTTATACGTAACGTATAGAGCTTTTTGTAAAATAGATTTATGTGATATAAATAGTCCAGTTGTTTAGAAAGCTTCTCATTTTAGTCTTAAGAAATTGTTAAATTTTTTATCTAGGCCAAGAACCAACAGGGTCGTCGTTCATTAAAACACAGAGCTGCAATTGCCTGGAAGTTTTTACCATACACTATACAGTGTTAAAACCCTATCTCCTTTAAAAGGAAGATAAAATTGATCAAGACCTATGTCAGGGACATAAGCTTCCAAAGGAATGTTCTGTAAATTATAATAAGAACCCTGAATTTAGATATTTTAATATTAATATCATGGGTGACAAATTACTCCTTAATTTTGGCGCGAAATTTCAGCCGTAATTTATAATTTCACGTGTGAAATTATAAAATTGCTATGGCAACGCTTCCGTAACCCAGGATTGTGAGCGTAAT
>Ga0126337_10000712_pt1 | contig 18102 bp, 9 predicted proteins | sample DipCmetagenome_FD_92527 | JGI IMG/M metagenome (GOLD analysis project Ga0126337, IMG submission 92527) | Coral microbial communities from La Bocana,Puerto Morelos, Mexico - Diploria C A metagenome | ecosystem: Host-associated > Invertebrates > Cnidaria > Coral | place: La Bocana,Puerto Morelos... | reverse complement strand
TAATAAACATTAAATATGGTTAATATAGTCTTCATTTTGCTTGTTCTTTAGGCCCAAATACTGTCAAGAAAACGTTGAAAATAGCATTTCCACGCATCTAAATTTCAAAATTTTCTGGGGGGGGCATGCCCCCAGACCCCCCTAGGAGGCTCACGCCTTTGGCGCTCGAACAGTAGCCTGCCGCCTACTTGCCTAGTGCAGCCGTTTACTTCAAAACTTATTGACAGCACTGATGAGTGGAATGATTTAAAGCTGTGCACTTCATGAATGAAAACCTAAAGTACATTGAAAATTACCTTGCACAACTGGATGAAGACTGACACAACAGCCAACATGTACAAGTATAGCAATTTTATTGTTTTCTGTTGAATATAATTTTTTTTCTATTTTTGCAAAGGCTAAGAAATATAGAATAATGTTAAATAATTGGATACAATCTCTCTCAAGTTCAAGATACATAAAACCATTTTAAATTTTCTGTGCTGGAGTAAACAATAGACAATAAACAAAAGTTGAGCACAAAACCACCATATTAGTTTACTTTGGCTGTAGCTTTTCCTGACAAAAAAGTCAAACTGAGTCACGTAGTATCTTCAACACTCACAATTTTTGTGAATCAACTGTTTGCTCATCAACTTCTGGCATTTCAACGGGACTGGACACACTTGACTCGCTTGCAGTTCCAAAATCATCTCTTCTGCAAACAAAGTGAGACCACATGAGGATGTAAAATTGAACAATTGGCCAAACAGGTTGTATGTAATATAAAGCTAATGAAGGCTTGGCTGTACAATCAACAGAGAGCATTTTGAAGAGCATGTATGTAAACTCTCCTTGGATGGGATGGTAAACCATAGTGGGTTACAAGGATTTTTATTAACATTTTCAACAGGTGGGCAACTGATTTTTACGGGCGGGCGAACTACTTGAACTCAGCTTCTTTATAGGAAAAACTTTCTGCTAGATAGTCAGGTGGGCAAAATCGTTGTCAATTTGCATGATGCCCAGCCCTAAATGAACCCCAGGGGGGTTACCAGTATATGGAAGTCTGGAATGTTAATTCTGGTTCTGTTTATTAATCATGATTAGGGATTACAACCCAAACTCTTACCATCCTGACTCTGAACTTTGGCAACAACTATTAAGAAATTACTTTAATAGCAACTGTTATCTTCTTACTCTAGCATTTTTCCTTTCCTTCCTCTATTATCTTTTCTTTTCACAGGTACAACTGGAGTAGGGCTAATCTCAGCACTTCTCTTTCGAGCCCTCTCAGCTCTTGCTGATGCCATTTGCTGACGCCTTTCTTTTCTTTCTTGAACCTCCTTCTCATGTTCAAGCTTGTCACCAGGCATCATAGTTAACTTCTGTGGAAACATGTCGAGATCTAAATCAGTTGTGCTGTTGTTTGTGAATCTTAAAAAAAAAAAATCATGTACAAACAAAGCAGTAGCTGACTGGTTGTAGAAAAGGAGATATCTGTATCATTGTTGACATGCATGTTTAGAGAGAAAAGATGACAGCGGAAGCATCTTTTGACTATGCAATAAATGCAGCATTGATTCAATTTTCATGTACAGTGTGAATCTACTCACTCGATTATCTGGTTTGATATTCACTCTGTGAACAACCTTCTTGAATCCATCGTAAAAATGAACTTCGTACGCACCTTAAATGTATGGAACAGAACTGTGTAATTCACAACCAAAGCTACATACATGAGTATCCCAAATTATGTGAAAGGTAGAAACAAAATCCCATAGTTCAAGCTATCAAAGAGCGAGTTTTAACTATAAGTGGAAGTTATTAAGCCAAAAGTGATCAATTCTTGTTCAATCACAATGAAATAATAACAGAGAAAGTTAAAAACATTTAATCCTATAATTCAAACCATCCAGAGTGAGTGTTTAATACACATACATGCATAACTGTTCCTAACACACTTGTGATCAATTTTTGTGAAATCACACAGTGAAATCCCCACTGAAGAGCAAACAGGCTTGCATTTACACAATTCAAGTATTTCAGTTGGAAGCTTTTCTCTATACAAGCAGTATAAGCGATAATACAAAAAGTGTTTTAACATACAAGTCATGCGCTTGTTGACTATCATAAAAACATGATTGATAACTGGCTTTGGGATAAACCAAGTACTATACCAGGCTAGAAAATGATTCACAAGTCTTAATATATATGTACATATGTCAAAGTATTAATTTTAAGTTCCCTGTCATTGGAAGCCATGATAGCAGGTGATACAGGTTCTAGGCAAGTGTACCTGTTTTCACAGAGAATGGACATCAAAATCTTCAACATGAGTGAAACAGATAAAGTAATGTACACAGTGCATAACTTGCAATAGTTTTCTTGCCCAGGAAAATCCAGTAACATTATGGAAGCCTTGCCATGAAAACTTAGTCGAAGGGCTGGTTCCAAAAATCAACACCTAACATCAAATTTGCAGGTCATTTAATGTTTTGTTTTGCTCAAATTGTCCTGGATATTTATAATCATTTCTTGCTCTTATTTAGCAATGGCTATTTTGAATGAATTAAACACCGCTAAATTTCTAAAAAACAAAATGCACTGTGCCCATTTTTAGTTTATGAAAGGAAAAGGGTGCATCAATACACGTGAACACAATGCAACTACAATTTACAGTGTACAAATGTACATGTTTTTAGCAATCAATAAAGGCAAATGCACTCTAATTTTGTTGATGTTTTTCATGATGTTATGAGTACTCCAACTCCAGGTTTATACAGTTTTATAAAAGTTTTATTATTACTCTAAAAATATAATAATTATGTAATAAAGTTGGTGAATTTGTGGTGAATAAAAATGGGGAATTTTTTTCCCTTCTACCTAATTCGGTGATCTATTTTTAGATGTATATGGGGTCTTGGACTCATAATTTACAGATTATCCCTTAACCTTTTTTATAATTAATATTAGTTTTATTTTGTGTTTATATGTACAGTAATTATTTTCAGTGCCATGAATTGTAATTAAGAAATAAAAAAAATGAATGAAGAAAAAAATAAATTAATAAAAAACAGACCTACAAAGCAGTGATTCAACTACATTCTTCTTAATTTTAATTAAGAAATAGAAAACGTACCGTGTACAGTGTTTGTATTGAGTTATGAAAACACGAGTACAAGTTTGGGAGAACGAGAAATGCTGTTGGTTTCCACAGCTCTTTCAAGTTCGCCCAAACTTTCAGGAGTGTTTCTATAACTTTATAGAAACACGAAGAACATGTTTTGTATTTCTTTTAGAAAATACCGCGATGCAATAAAGAAAATAAACTTGTTTACTTTGACCATCAAAATGTAAATTCTCTTTGCTCACGCCATCATTACATCAACAGCTCGCACTAGTTCTGTGTTCCTATCGAGTTATAAAAACACGGTCTTGAACCAATCAGCATGCATATTTGCTTTGGGTTATTTTCTAATTGCTATTTTGAGGTACCCATTTAACTCTCCCGAAATAAAGTACTGTATACAAGGGCTTCTTACCATCACTGAGACATTTAGTAATTTTTGCAGGGTAGAATTTACAATCCTGCCACTTTGCTAACACTCGATCTCCTGTCTTCCAATCCTGCAAAAAGAGACAAACCACAATTTATCACGTTGAACCTTTTTTCAATAGAATATTGGTGCCTACATACAAAAAGATTGAATCGAAATGTGCATATCTTGAAATGTGCATCATAGAAATGCATAGAAATATGGGACCCCGAATTTCTCAATTTGTACAAGAATTGTAAGCAAGGGGCAGGCTTTTAGCCCGGCTTTGTAAAGTGGTTGTCCAAAATGTACTATAGGGCCAATTTACAAGACAATCTGAAAAAAGAAAACAATTTCTTTAATAAGTGGTCGACCACAGGATGTCTGGGTTCAAAGCCTGGCTAGGGGGCAAGCAGTTGCCCTTGGCAAACATTTGTAGAAATTTGCATGTTTGCATTTTTGCTTTTGTTGGTCGCATATTTCCATGCCTTTGCAACAGATTCTTATGAAACCTCACATGGTTACTAAATTCGGTATAGTAATTGATCAAAGGTGGTTTTTGTTTCCATAAAGACAATGAAATTGACAATTTTACAAGACATCTTGAAAGTAGTCCATATGTTTTGGCTAAACACAAGTTCAATTTGTTTATGATCTGTCAGAGAATGCCAACATACAGAAGGCAAAAAAAAAACACATCAAAGGGGATGAAAAACTATAGGAAATGGCTAAAAAGGAATGGCTACAAATGAGAGAAGAATGAAGCAGACTACATCGTAGAACTGTCCACAAAGAAAGGAGTCGGGTGGTTACAACAAAGTGCAGAGATGAGTCCAAAGTACAGAGAATTCTTAATTTACTACAAAATTAAAAAAATTTGAAATCCAGATTATGCTAGAGTATAAAAATCAAAAAGTGGAGAAAGCATAGCTAGAGCAAAAGAAAAGGACATGTAGCATACGACTGAAGTGCTACAGGACATGCAAAGCTAATCAAAAAATTGCAAAAAGTATGAAAATGTAAAATGATGACAGTTGCAGAGGTTAGTATAACACAGATTTTACCTGTCGATATATTGTTATCCAAAATGTTACCATATACATGAACATTGTAAAAATGGCCTACGACAATGACAAGCCAAGTTTGAATGCTAAAACTTCTCAAACCAAATTTATTTTCTTTTCTTTCTTAAACAATTACAGACTATCTGTCTAAATTATCCCCTGCACAAGAATAAGAACAAGATCGTCACTTTATGGGCAGACTGTTTGTAATTGCTGACTACCTAATCAAACAAAGATCTATCTGGCTCTTGAATAAAAAATAACCTGCCAACATTGCTGAACTATATTCTATCCAGTTTGATTATATATACAACTGTACATTGTCACTTTTCACATCAACTACCTCTAGCAAAGACATCATTGGAAGCAATGTAGAACATTTTTATTATGTTTAATGCCCAACAATGGCAGGCAGCATACAGCTCTGCATTTTAGAAGACTCTTGTCTGGTTACTATTACAAACAGATGGCAATACTAAATACATAATTTTGCAAATAAGTAGATGAACCTCTCTTCTTTTCCTGACAATTTTACATGTATTCTCACTCAAATAACAAGCTTGTTGCAGTTAAAGCTACTAAAAAGAAAGCAAAATCAGATTACATGCACATTATAGATTTTACTTTAAAAATCATTAACAGTACAAGATAAAGTACAGTAGAAGTTCTATATCAACAAGATAAAAACAGCAAAAACAACTCATCTTAACCTGATAGTCGCAAACTTCCTGATAGAGTTGATCATCACAGGGGAACAAGTGAAGAAAGCCGCAGCACAAAGAAATGGAAAAAAAATTTTAGAAAGCAGGAGTGGTCATCTACTTGCAAGTAGAACACAAACTATTAATAATGCATGAGACATATTACATCAAATTCATCTGCATAATGTATGAATAGTGTTCTAAACAACAGTTTTATTAAAAGTGTTATGTAAAGAAAATAATTTTGGTTTGAATTGAAGTTTCTTTTTCAAAATAGAGAGTAAAGACAGTCGGGAAAAGGGGAATTTTTTTCAAAACTGAAAGATCCATTTTGTTTTAAATCGCATCACGCGTTAGAAGGATGAAATTTAGCAGTTAGCAAAATAAAAAGAAATTAATATTGGAATATTGGACAAAGCTCTCTTATGACAGCTGTGGATAATTGCATCAAATAAATTATTTCCTGTTGAGTGCTATCCAATGAAACATCTGCATTCAAGAGCCATGTCTTTTGCAATAAAATAATTTCAAGACAGGGATTCTGAACAATGTTTACATTAATTTCATCAAGCAAGGGCTTCAAGAAGAAATGCATTAAAAATATATTAAGCACACATGCACAACACAACATTAACCACTTTTAATTAAAGCATCTGAAGCTGCGAATTAGACAGATGCTCAGTTTTCGTTCAAGCTAATCTGAGAATATGGAAGTTCTAGTTTAAATTCTGTGATCTTGGTTTGAAAATAAAAATAAAACAAGTATTTATCTTGTGTCCCTGTGAGGAATTAGGCTTAATTTATATTAACTAGATGTGCACAGTGAGTCAATGCAATATGGCCTGGAAAAATACATGAAAAGCATGTAAAACCAAATGCAATACAAATGCCACTTAATATGTAGCCGCTGTACACTTTTGGCTATTCTACAAGTACAGATGCCTTCAAGTACATATATTTGAAAAGCAGCAGCTGCATCACAGGGAAAACAGGGAAAGACATCACACAATGCAATCACATGAGAAACTAGACACTGAAATGATGTGCTTTAAAATAGGGGAAATCCCTTCGAGAAAAGCCTATGCTACCACGTGTGCTCTCAGCTGTTATTGTGCCTTTTTCAATAGTGCACATAAATGATGTTTCTAAAAGGAACCTGATACAAAATCAGTCTTATCTGGGACCTGGATGACTCTTTTCATCCTGCTGATAGCAGAGTGTTGATTTCCTTATAGTGGAAAAACGTCTTGCTAACCTTTAGGTGCATGTTGGCTATTTAACCAACTACCACCCAACATTGGGTCTGCACTGAATCACTGTCAAGCCAGGAAAATTTCATGTTAAGGAGACTACTTTAGTGGTACCAATTACCTTATCAATCATTTACAAGCAACACGTGCATTTATAGGGTTAAGTAACCAGAGCAATGGGTTTGGTGACAGACAGAACAAAGATAAGAGCTATTCACACCAGAAATAAAACTAGAGAGCAAACAAGTGACAAGAATTTTCAAAAAAAATAATTTGGCTGCAATAAGAAGTTTTACTCAATCATTCACTTTTCTTTCTTAATGTCCAGCCATGAATTAATAATTCACATGGCTAATACTCGATCAATTTTTCTGATTCAGCTAATTAAGCAATAAAAATGATCCAAGTAAAAATTATCATCAAACCTTTTCATCTTTGGTCTCACTGAACAAATGTTGACGTCCATGTGGTCTCAAACGTTCACTATCAAATGAGATCCACTCATCATAACGATGATTCCATCCCTCAAAATGAATCAGCACCTTCTTCTCCTTGTCATCCACTCGACAGATCTTTGCAGAATACCTAATGCAAAAAGAAAAGATAATAATACATGCAAAGGTTAATTTCTTTGATGAACCTACATGATCAGGACAAAGGGCAAGGTCTGGTTACTACAAGTAACCAATCAGTGAAAACAGCTGATAATGTACAGTGTACATGTTCTCAATAAGTGCTAAATATAAAAATCTTGAGGGATCAAAAGGTATGCAATTTACCCCTAGAACCCCACAGGATACTCAAGAAGCTCCAGTGACCAGCCATTACTTGACCTACTCCCTGGCTACTCAGGGAAAATATAATTATATACCTTTTTTGTGGTGGGTTCAGAAAGTAAAGCACTTTGCATCCACTAATTGAAATTAACAGTACATGTACTTAAACCACATTAAAACTACAACACAGCCGTGTCACTTAGGTAAAATCACAGATTTGTGCAGTGCCGGTACTGGTGCCGGTACTAACTTCAGAAATCATAATGGTGCAGTAGTATACATATCATCCAAAATATTTCCTACTTGAGCAACTCGTAAAAGCATTGTCTCAGTACTGGTAGAAAAATATCTTGCATGTAAATTAAGACGGGATTAAAAAAAAATGCATGTAATGGAAAGCATTCCATGCAATACTACTGTACAATGTACCAACAACTATAGTGTACTGGTCGTCAAATGTATGGACCGAGTGAACTTTCTCTAATGCACATTACACTTGATTGCCACAAGGCACACATATTATAGTTTTTAATTCTAAGGTATTTTTCGTTTTATTGTATATAGTCTTATTTAGTATTTTTAATCTTAGTTAGGACCTTTCTGAAGACCACTGTATAGTGAATGAAGGCTTCCTAATAAAAGATTATTATTACTATCAGGTACAGTGTTCAGCAATATACTGATCAGAATAACAAGATTGTCACTAATACTTGTTACTGGATTTATAGCATCGTAATCAAAGTGAGCAGTGCTCACAGCAGTTTTGGTCAGGTCTTTAAATTTGTTAACCTAATCCTTCTGCTTTACAACAGCTGCCTACGAGATATGAGGCAGTGGCATAAACAAGATCATGTATTTTCAATTTATAGCTGTCCACTTTTCAATTCAGTGTCAAAAAACCAAAACCAAACCAATTACTCACAAGTTACATATACATGTAGACTACTCAAAACAATCTTAAACCATAGTAAAACCAAAACTGAAAAATTAACTGTCAATTGAAAACTGGTCTATCTTGCCATATTAACCATTAAAAAATAAGCTTGCTGCTGCATTCTGCCGAGGTACAGTTCTTTCAACAAGACCTGGCACCTATATGTATCAAAGCTTCGAACAGGAATATGTCGTGAATTGGCAAATACAAGGCAACTACAAAACCATGCCCACAAGAGGAAGTTCTTATGGGCCTCTTCTTTTGTCTTTGACCCCTCTTGCTCCAGGTTGGAAATGTATTTCCCTATTTCATGAGGATAGCAAAATAGTCCCGAGGCTTAAAGGAGTTGGAAGATGTTTTTCTAACATAATGGCTGGTAATTTTAAATAGAAGTAAAGAAGTATATACAAAGCAGTTAATCTTGGAAACATAATGAGAAAAGCTTCAACTTCCCTTGCTCCACGTTTGACATGTACATGTATTTAATTATGAGGATAGCAAAGTAGTCCTGAGGCTAAAAGGAGTTGGAAGATGTCTTTCCTAAATGATAGCTGATAATTTTTAATAGAAGTACTGAGTTGCTCAGAGGACAGGAAAAAAATTAAAATAGCCACAGCTCAAATTAGCTTCTGTTTAAGCCAGAAACATCTATATGTACCCTTGCCAAAAAAATATATTCTATCAGTCCTCAGGCCATTGCTCTTGATGTTATCTTCCTCTACATAAAGTATTAGATTATATTACAAGCCAAAGGTTTGACATTTTCTATGATAACTTGAATACACATGTTATACATGTAAGCACAATGGTGTTTGTTTACACACAGTACAATGTATGGCCCATGAATATGAAGTAAATAACTACACAACTCTTTGGCCAGTGAAAAATATGAACCAGTCCATCTGTGTTTAAGTTTTTGCCCAAGCTTTACCTATTATCTTTGTTATATTTGGCATTATTTATGATGTACCTCTTGTACTGTATATTACGAGTGCAAGAAGCGAGATATACATTAAAAAAAAACTTTAAAGATAAAATAACGTCTTAGACTAGCAGAACTATTCCCTTTAAAATTATTTTCCCTTTATGTCGAACACAGTCATCCCCAAAAAGTTAAAAACATAAAAGTCAACATTCGTGATCAATTAAAGAGATATTCAAAATTATATTGGTAGTTCGATTTTCAATTTGAAAAAGCAAAAACTGGCATTTTGCTGTCAGTCGAAAACCATCCCGTTCTTATTTTGTGCGATCATTAAAAAAAACGCTGAATTTCCCGGTATTTTCAACTCGAAACGATGACATCATTGTCGGCACTCACAAACTTAAAGCGACGTTATAATCATTTTAGGCAATTTCAAAGGACCTGTTTTGTGAAACAGAAAACGACATGATTCAAAGCTACAAATAAGAGGGCAAAAAAAATAAAACACAATGGGTAGCCTCAAATAGAGTTGTCACAAAAATTACGTGGAACAACGAGAAGAAATCATTCATGCATGCAACCGCCAAACAACGTTTGAGTTACCCGCGCTCTTCTCCAAGAAACACAAGCTTAAGAGAGCAAAACATTTCGTTTTCTGAGGAAATAATGCTACTCACCAACTTAAGGTATAATCCATAGCCTCGAGCCGAGCTCCGACTTGATAAATAATTTTATTTTTCGACGAAGTGGGAGAGGTTTTCGCCGACATTTTGACCTTGTGTTTACGATACGTTCTACACTACACCATCGCCATCAGCTCGACAACAATCATTGCACGAATGTAGAGATCCGAAAGAAAGGAATGCAGCCCTTTAAAACTTGAAACTGAAGAACTGATATGTCCGTGAATGCGACCGCGGGCAGAAAGGTAACGAGATCCGCTTTCTTTCTCGAATCAATAGAAACAACATGACTCAAATATCCACGAGGATTACAAATTTAACCACAACACCTTGCGACCGCTAGGTTCTTTAAACGGAGGTGCTTGGAGGCATCACGCAGAAAAGTCCGTTTCATTTTGCGGCCATTTTGGAGCAAAAATAAGAGCCTTAGTTTTTTTCCAGTTATTAACAAATTCAATTACAACAAAAGCTACATGTGCTTAATATCATTATCTACAACATAGTGCTTAAGACCCAAGAGGAATAATTATACACCTGGACCTTGAAACGCTAGCATTGTATCAAATTTATGCAAAGATATTAACCAAAGACTCTGACACTCGTACATTTCATTATGAATGAACGTCAAAAACTCTACTTATGAAAAAACTTCAATTTATTAAAGAAGAAAGTGAGACAATGTTAACAGGGTAAATAGCAAGACATATTTGTAAATAGTTGACTGTTTTCATGCCTTTTATATAAACAAATCAGACAAATTGCCAAAGATCTGAGGCCTATATATATCTAGCAGCTTGCAATATTGCTCACTCCTGCTTTCAAAATTATAGTTTCCTGAAAAGCTTCCTACTTTGGTTATCACTGTTGCCTTTTTGCGGCATTTACACTTGGGCAGAGAAATTGTGGACCACACCCATATATAATGTTTTTGTTTTAGCAAATTATACACTGCATCTATGCATGCCAAATCTCTCAGAATATCCAGGGGTCTCCCAGAAACAGACTGAACCCCTGATCTCTCATATGGGTCACTAAATGGATATAGTGAGTAAAGTACATTTTCCACACTTATTATGGCTGATTTTTAACATTTTTGGGGGGGAAAGTTTTGGAATATTTTTGGGCAATGTTATAAGGGCCAGAAAGGTAATATTGGCAATTCCATTGAGTTCAATTTTTCTAGGAGGGCCTAAATCAGTTTAACACTCAGGTTTGCATTAGTACTAGTCTTAAATGTGATTTTGTTCAGTAATGCAATTAGTTACTACAGAAAGGCCAATGATCATTCATTCAGTCAGTAACTTTAATTTGATTAAACTAAACAAAATAAAACTGAAGAAAACCTGGTTTTGGATATTGAAAAAAAGATAAGTTATATTATTCCTCGGTAATTTCTTAAAATGAAATCTGGATGACTACAATAAAATATATCAAAAAAAATAATATCTAACAAAATTATATGTATGTGCATATGGTCGGCTGTTGTACTAGTCTGCTTGGTTGTAAAAGACTTGAAATGCTTTATTATACTGTATGTAAGGAGCTAGATTAAAATTCAGTGTTCTTTATGGAAGAAACAATTGAATTAAGACTTAAGAGGTTCTTGAAAGCTGTTGAGTAGAAATCTGATCAGTGAAGACAATACAATTGTATTTATTTATTGAGTACTAAAGCTTGACATTAGGCTTCAGGGACTCAAAAAAAATATTGCAAAAGGAACATTTTTAAAACTTAATTTCTTTACCATATATCGAAAACACTGGAAATGGGTTCTTGTATATAAACTTATAATATGAGACATTTTAAGTACTTTTTATCAGTAAATTTAGTTCCTGGATGACTGCACATGATACTTGAACAAAGGTTAATCAAGATAACAAATACTCCAGTCAACCATGGAAATAATCTTAAAGCCGTATTTTAGCCATAATATGCTTACCAAAAAATGTTCTGTTGAAGTAATAGAAGCTTATGAAGAAACTTTTTAAGCTTATATTTTTGTTTCAAAAGCACAATAACATTGGAAAACACCCTTCCTGATTTTTACAGTCACAAACATGTCTCTGTAAACGTAACTATTAAAATTAAAATTATAACTCTCACCTCCACTAAACTGTCCCCTTAAAAGTGCGGAAAGAATTTTGTAGATGCGTCTAAAAGTCGAATCCAATAGTTCTTTTTTTTACACTCACAAAAGGAGAGTTTTTTCCCCTGCCTTTATTTATGAGCCCTGCATAAATTGATCAGCGGAGATGCATCTCAATTTAGAATCAAAATTGACCAATCAGAGCGAGACACGAGAGGCCGGCCCCTTTTGAAGCTTCATAAAAGTTTCCTTATTTCCCACGTCAGACAAAACTTTCTTCTTATCTAGTGTGGAGTTTCTGTCGCTAGTTTCGCGATTCTCCAATCATGAGGTCTTTTTACTGTAAGTGTATTGCTTCACCTCTTTTTCTTTTAGGTTTTAGTCGATTTTCGAACTTGATTTTGCTTTGTTTTTCAGGTGTATTTTTGTCGTGTTTCGTGACCCTTGCAAGAGCTCTCTATGGACCTCAAACCGATGTGGTACAATTGACAGCGAATAATTTTAGATCTATGGTGATGGACAGTGATAGTGTATGGCTTGTGGAATTCTTTGCTCCATGGTACGTTTTCCCGTCTTGCCTTTTTTATGTTTTCAAAGTATTCCATATAGTAAGGCACACAATTGACACGTACGTATCAAGAAATAGAAACCATCCATTGCAATTTTTCAGAAATGACATGAGCGCAATTTTGATAAAATAAGCTTAATATTTTTCGAATGAATCTTCCTGAAAATGAAGTTCAATTTTAGACTACTCCGATTTCGAGGAGAAATAACGCTGAAGCATAAATTATAACCTCGTTTGGTTAGCTTAATTGATTTTGCTATCTAGCTGATTAGTTATAATTAAGCTCAACAGTTTCCTTTAAACAGCTCAAGTGTATCAAGACAGTTATGTAAATGAAACTGAATTTTACATAAATTAACGATGAAATTTCTTTTGGGAGGGCTCAACCTAGCCTATCATTTAAACTGATAACTGTGTGACCGCGTATCACAGGTGGATATCTGTAGTGCTTAGATTTATCAGTGAAGTTCACTCTTAGGGATGGACCATTATTTTTTTGAGGGGGTGGGTGGGGGGGCATATTAGGCAATTATCAAAAATAATCAACATGATAAGGTTTTGTTTAGCTTCTTGCATGACTCCTTTTCACATTTCTATGTAAATGTAAATTAAAGATGATTTCCAGTCCATTGTTTTGTTTCATATAAGGCCTTACAAAATGTAAATATTTTGCAACTACTTACATGAAGTAAATTCAAAGTTTCAAAACAACTGCCATTGTGGATGTGAAGTGGTCAAAGCTTCATCTTTTGTTCGTTCTCTTGTTACTTGATCAAACAACTTCACAGCTGTAAAAATCAATGAAGCTGTTGGAAAGTGAATTTGAAAGGTTTTGAAGTAATGTATCTGGTTTGTGATGAGTAACATTGATTTGCAGTCCATTGAGTGAGATTTATAGTGTTCACAAACATTAGAGTGCTGAGACTGTGCAGTATGGACTGGAGATCATTTGAATATCCTGATTTGTAAAGATGTTGTTCTTTTTGGAAACTGAATTGTTTAGGTGTGGCCATTGTAAGGCATTAGCACCAGAGTGGACGAAAGCTGCTTCAGCTCTCAAGGTACAAATAAAGAAACATTATCAAATTGATTCTTAACATATGGCAAAATCTGGATATGGAACTCTTGGGTTTCCCAAAGTCATTATTATTTCTTTTACTGAAAATTGTTCCTCAATATATTGGCATGTACTTGTAGGAGCAAAAAATAACTCCTGACCAGTAATTACTTTTTGTTGTTTATTAATATTGACATAACATCACTATATGGGTGACGACAAAGTGTAATGAAAGTCATCATCTGTACATAGGAGGGATTCGTATTGCCTTGATTTCCAAACTTTGAAAGAATTCCATTAAATGTAAGCAGGATAGTTAATAATTTTGATTGCAGAAAAGGAAGTGTTCAATTATGGCTAAGAGGGAGTCGGCAAAGGATAACTGTTATAAAGATATGTAAAGAAAAATCTGAAAATGGGTATGAAATTTGCCCTTGATTAATGTATTTCTTTGCCAGGAATCTGACTTAAATTATCTTCTGTATGTTTTGAAGTAAGTCCTCTGTGTTAAGAAGGCTTTTAGTAGTAATTGGAAAAGATGGGGAAGGGTCTACATTTAATTAAGCTTATTTGTTGAAAAAGTCTAGATATTGATGATCTGTTCTCTTTATTTAAAGTCCCCAAACATCATTTAAAGTGTATCAACTATTAGTATGTACCAATCTTATATCTTCCCTTGTTAGGGTATTGCTAAAATTGGAGCTGTAGATATGGATGATCAGCAAAACCAGCCATTAGCTGGCCAGTATGGTATTCGGGGATTTCCCACAATAAAGGTATATGCAGGTCAATCTCTTGTTGTCAGAAATTTAATTTTATGTCCAGAACTCCTTAACAATTTTCACATTTCCCCTGGGCCAACCACAAGACACATAAATATTTTGGTTGTCCAAGCTCTTGCTGCAGCTGAAGCCAACTAAGTAATACATGTAGCCAAATAGTTAGTTTTATCAAATTTAACCAGAACATTGTGACTCTTTCCTTGAGGCTGCATAGTCCAACAAAATCCCTAAAGGGTCTTTCTGCTTGATCCAGAGAGTATAGAGTATGAAAAAGTTTCACTACTAAAATCAAGAGCTTCCTTTTCCTTGCTAAGCAGGCACCATCACTTCCAGTGGTGCTGTTCTGCGTTGACAATTTTTAGAATCATGAGCCAAATTGGCTGTCGTTTTGTGTTTCATGTTTTGATCTCATAAGGCAAAAACTGTTGTTTGGCTTCCAAATGCAGATTTACCCTTGTACATTTCTTGAAACATACAAAATCTTTTTTTGTTTTAGCTTTCTTGCACCTTGGCTAATCCTGCTGTAGATTCTGAAACACCCATAGCAGCACTTTTATCATCTTACTAAATGGCTTTTGAAATTATATATCTTAATTTTTTAATCATGATTCCAGGGCAGGAAAACATTATTTGCGATTATATTTGTTTTCCCAAAAGCACTTGCACTTATCAATGGGGATTACAATAAGAAACTTCTTCAGGCTGACAGTCTGTATGAACTTGCTTGACCACTCCTAATTTTCATGCACTATGATTATTTGATGGTCTACTGTTTATGTCAGGTTTTTGGTGCCAACAAGAACTCTCCAAGTGATTACAATGGTATGATAAAAATAGTAAGAGTTGTGCATAGTCTGTGTTTGTGATGTTTTTTGCATATTGTTTGTTCTTAAAGTATCAATGGATATAGAATATTTACTATAGCCTGATTGTTGATGTGTTTCCATAGGTCCCAGGACAGCTCAAGGTGTTGTTGATTCTGCTCTTAGTGCTGCTAAATCCATGACAAGCCAGCGGCTCTCTGGAGGTGGACAGTCTGGCTCTGGTGGTGGAAGAAAACAGGTACTGCCACCTGTACAGGTGTACTGAATGTGACTTTGTAACCAGGTTTTTAGCCAGATGGATGTCCAGGCCTCCTGTGGATGACCACTTTGTAAAGAAAATTCTTAATTTTCCATATGCTGCCTTATAAATTGCCCACTTCTCAAATCCTGTCTAAAAGACTGTGTGTAACTCTTCTATGGTACAACAAGTTTTTAGTGAGGAATGAAAATGTTTGAAAATAAAATGCAAAATCATGACAAACGAGAACAGTCTTTCCCTCTATGTTGTGATGTCACCAGCCCTAAGCTCCCCCTGAACATGCAAAAAAGGAACTTGGATTATATATACATCCATCTTGACCTCATGTTTGGTCAATAACCCATATGTATTGCAACTGATTCCATAACTATGTTCTTTATATACAGGGTGGTGGCAAAACTGGAGACAAAAAAGATGTCATTGAGTTAACAGATTCTAACTTTGAAGAAGAAGTTCTTAACAGCAAGGACCTTGTTCTTGTCGAGTTCTTTGCACCTTGGTAAGTACATATGCATGCAATGCTTTTTTATGAATTGAAATCACTCTAAGTTGTGTTGTCATCTTTATGTTTTTTGTTACATTACAGCTGCATGTGGTAACCTTAGTATTGAAGTGATCGTGTATTAGTAAACACAACTGTATGGTATCAATTGTGTATGTGCTAAGATTTCTTCATCTCTAGCAATCTTAATAAATCAATGTACACAGCACAATTAGTGCTTTTTTTAATTTTCTGCACTTGTAATGCTCAAGGCATGTGATTCTTATAATATATAATGGATTTTAAATTTCCCTATTTAAAACAAAGGTAAACCCCGGCATGTCCATTTCACATTAATCTTAATATTTACAAGATTTTCCATTAAAAGTGTTATTGCTAGTACTGACATTTCCACTGAACATTTTCTTTGTGTTATACCTGTAAAGTTCAAAAGTATGTTACTTTATAATATTGCTATGGTTGTTATCTCCCAGGTGTGGTCATTGCCAAAGGCTTGCTCCTGAGTGGGCTAAGGTGGCCTCAGAACTGAAAGGCAAGGTGAAAGTTGGCGCTGTTGATGCCACTGTTCACACCGTCATGGCTAGTAGGTACCAAGTACAAGGCTACCCAACCATCAAGGTCTTTGCAGCCGGAGTCAAGGACTCTCATAGCGTAGAGAACTATGAAGGTCCAAGAAGTGCTACAGACATAATTCAGTTTGCTCTGGATAAGCTTGCTGATTCAATTGAGGCACCAGAGATCCTGGAGATTGTAAATAGTGAGGTGTTCAAGAGCAACTGCGAGGATAAACCAATCTGTGTTGTTTCCGTTCTACCACACATTCTGGACTCGGGGGCAGCGGGAAGAAACAATTACCTGAATATCTTGAAAACAATGGGAGAGAAGTACAAGAAGAAGATGTGGGGATGGATTTGGACGGAGGCCGGTGTCCAGATGAAGGTTGAGGATGCCCTCGGCATTGGAGGCTTTGGCTACCCAGCAATGGCAGCGGTTAATGCTCGCAAAATGTTTTATGCTACACTGAAAGGTCCTTTTGATACCACTGGCATTGATGAGTTTCTGAGAACTGTGTCAGTGGGCCGTGGGTCAACATCTCCCATCGTGGGGGGTAAACTTCCCAGTGTCGAGGAAACAGCGCCTTGGGATGGTAAAGATGGAGAGTTGCCAGAAGAAGAGGATATTGATTTATCAGATGTAGACTTTGATGAAGATGAAGACAAAAAGAAGGATGAACTTTAAATTGACATCTCTGTCTTGGTTGACCTGTTTACTACTAACTACAAGACTTGCTTGAATTTCGACCTGTGCTTTATGTGTTCATGCGTCGTTAATATTTGCAAAAGTCGTGCAACTGAGGTTCATGTTTCTCATTTCTACAACGGAAAGAGAAAGTAATGGTCTAGAATTGCTAGGAGTTTCTTAACGTCTCACATAAGTTATCTAGTAAATTTTTATCACTATTGGTTATTCCCAGTTGTTCAATAAAAATTAAATGCTGCACTGTTCTTTGATCACATTTTTTTTCTTGTTTTACAATACTTTTCTGAACGATTTACTGTTACTATAATTGCTAATAAAATGATCAATTATTACACGCGCGCATTGGATTTGAGCTGGCTATTATCATCTCTTCCAACAAGCGCGATTGGAATTACTGTTTTATTATAAACACCTCCAAAACAGAAAAAAATAGACTAATTGCTTTCGCGTTTTGCTTTTTTCGTGCGTCACTTTTCGCGCTGCGGCCCATCCGACTAACTGAACTCGACTGGAAGAGGCAACATGTCAGCACAACGATAGTCGAGAAGACTCCCATCCCGTCTCGTCCCGACCCAACTACCATCCCAAGCGCTTTCATTTGTTCCACGTTTTGGAGAGAGGGTTTAGATAGAGAACTTGATATGTAAGAAATTCGCTTCAAGGCTGCCCCATGTAACACGCATTGAATGTGAACATGTTTCGTCTAATTCAAATCAACAACGTTCTCAAGTCCAGTCGCGGCACTCGCCCGTCTAAGGCCCAGACCACCAGATACTTAAAAAAACGTCTTAAGCCCGGTCCCCACTAGTGACACAAGCACAAACACAAACACAAGCACAAGGTTCTTGTGCGCCAGTGAGGACAGCCGCGACATAAGCACAAGCACAAACACAAGAATATCAAAACCTTCTGT
>Ga0126337_10000711_pt1 | contig 18107 bp, 14 predicted proteins | sample DipCmetagenome_FD_92527 | JGI IMG/M metagenome (GOLD analysis project Ga0126337, IMG submission 92527) | Coral microbial communities from La Bocana,Puerto Morelos, Mexico - Diploria C A metagenome | ecosystem: Host-associated > Invertebrates > Cnidaria > Coral | place: La Bocana,Puerto Morelos... | reverse complement strand
TATGCGTGATGACGTCAAAACCTTTTCTGGTTACATGAAAGCGAGGCTTGGTGGTGAACGCTTCGCGTAGTTTGTTTACGATCAAGGAGAAATATTCAGTAATTGTGGTTTATTCGTCGCTTTGTTTCGCAATGCTTCACCTGTGTATTACCTACGGCTGAACAAATTTTTCAGGCATGGAAGTCAAAAAGTCCTGGCATCGCTTACCACTGCAAAATAAATAGTTGCTATCCAAATGGCGCGCGAAAATACGGCGAACAAACACGCCAGTGAATGAGCACTCGAGGATATGTAGATATCACTTTAAAGCTGAATGCTTCACAAAAAAGCCGGGTTCTTCTCGTGCCAGCGTAAAGCCAGGGTCAATTCCGACTAAGTTTTGCTTTGTTCAAGAGAAAGAACCGATTAAGCCCCCGAAACATGATGCGACCGCAGAGAGAGCTGAAAGGGTAAAGAAGCAATATGAACTTGCGCGCGGTCGAAAAAGAGCGCGAACTAAAGCGGCAGAGAACGTCGAAAGCTTGTGGAAAGCAGTCTTCCTGTTGCTCAGATCGACTTCAGTCAGCCAATTATACCTCGACAGAAGAAAAGGGAAATCGAAACCAAGGGAATGAGGAGGATCTTGTATACCAGTTTGTTGTTTTACTGTTAACAGTTTTCAGAATATCCCACTGGATAGTTGCGATGGATACTTTTCTACAATGATCCAAATGTTCAAAAGAGGATCATTCATTCGCTGCGAATTTCTCACCTTGGCCACAGCAATTTTGCATGCGATTTCTTCCCCTCTGACCAGCGAAACCATCCAACCTTTTCAATGCCTTAAACTGCCTATTTCGGTGTAATAGCTTGTCTCCAAAACTAAACAGGAAAGCAAGTCCGAGACTTCTATAGGAGGCAAACATTCTGAGTTGAACTTCTCTCTCGGTATGGCCGCTCGATATACGCAAACCACAGAAATTTTCTTCAAATAGCGCTGTCGGACGTATCATTCGAGGATTTTACCGTAGGATAAAAGAACTTGTATCCCATCCTGTGATTTTGGGTCGCTTTCTTGGGAAATGTCCATTAGAAAGATGAATTATTTGAAGACTTTGATCGTGAGCACCCAGAAGTAGCAGAGATTTGCTTACAATTTCACACCTCGCATGGGCACCAATATGGCGGAAACCTAATTTGCTTAAGCTTATGACGTCAGCTGAAAACCAAGAATTATAAAAGTACTGCGAAAAACTTCGATAGCTATGTGACACAGACGTTGTGTCAAAATTAAGTTATTCTCGGAATTTTTTTTTTTTTTTTCGTGTTTCCTTGCTGTAACTGCCTTTGTATCTCGAGCTGGATGCGTGGAGCTGATTGCTGACCAATTTAATTCAGGGACCGTGAGAAACCACCCTGATGGATTTTCTTGGCTGGTGAAGAACCGGGCTGACTTCGGCTCAGCTCAAACTACTAAACTCCTTGAGGGTTTCTTCGCAAGGACAGTATTGTTGTCACTAGCTGGCGTGGATTCTCTCGTCTTCGTACGTCTATCATGAAAGGAACCAAGGTAAAACTAATAGTTTGTAGGCCATCCTCTGTAGCTGTACGGGATGCCGTCGGCCTGTTCAAGCTCGCCAATATGTCGAACAATTGCCTGACGTCTTTTATGAATACACTAACACTTAATTTCCCTCAGTAATAGCGGGGTCAGAGGTTATGGAAAACGGTTTGCTGAGCGGCGCAAGCCAAGGAACGATCATTCGCGTCTCTCATGGATTTCGTCGATCAACTTTAGTAAAACGACTAGCGAGCCATTTTGTAAAAGTTAGGTAAAATCTCATATTTGAAATTTGTATATTTTAAGGGAAACTAATTATTGGGTACCTACCGAGATATAATTTCATATCTCGAACTTTGTAGCATTTTTGCTGTTACGTGGACGACATTGTCCATAATTGTCCGTATTTTCTCTCTAGATAGCTCGCCAAATATGCTTTTTTCATCTATTCTTTTGGTCGACAACTACGCGCGCTGCCAGAGAACGGTTATCGTAAAACAGGTAGAAGATACAGCTAATACGCTCTACTAGCCTACGTACTAAGAAGTAAATTTAACTAAGCGCGCGCTAATGACCGCATCGCGAACTTGACAAATTAGAACCCTTTACTCTCGTTGCTCAGTTTAGGCTAAAGAAGAAATCGCTCTAATTCAGACCTTCAAAAAACCGAAGCCTGTAGGCCCATTGTTCCTCTTTATCCGGTAACACGGACTCACTTGCAACTCAATACATGAGTTTAAAATCTACAAGACCATTATGACCTGGCCCTAGCTTTGAAATGTTTGTACTCAAGTACAACTTTTTAATTTGTTCTTGTCAATGGCCGAAAGTCCAGCATGAGCTTTTAGGTTATCAATTATTAACGAAAACTTTGTTGAGTTGCTCTTTAGCTCATAATTGATGGTATATTCCCTCCCTAATGAGACTGATTGACATACTGTGCAGTATCTCACAATATCTTTGACTGCCTTAACAAGAGTGTAAATTTCCAATGAATACACTATCGTGTATTTCCACATTTTACAATTCCTTTGCGTGCAGAACTCTTAAATTGTACGCATTGGTTCGCATTAACCAGGTATTCCTATTTACATGAATGTTTTGCGCAAAATATTCTTAGAGTCTCTTAAAGGAAGCTTTTTGTTGTTGGCGACATATCATTCCAGTCAGCCAAAACACTGTTAAAAGATCTAAGAAGTCCCCAGTTGGTAACAGATTTTGTGGTCCGAATGTTTTCCTTAGAGCGGGTGTTATAGCTATGATAGTCTTGTCATCGTACAATGATGTTATTTCTACTGTTGTCAAAGCCACAGTCGGAAGGTTCCTTTATTGCCGTCCTCCGTCGATGTCCAGTATCAAAGAAGGAAGATATAAACCAAGGCTGTATATCTCTGTTAACCTATTAGGTAGAGTAAGGCCGCCATCTTGTGCGTCTCCATCGTCATCGTCGTGCGTACTCGCCCACGAGCAATACTGTTTGCAATGGTAACCACGAGAAAACAACTTCCTCCTCAATTTGTAAATTTCCAGTTACGTATAATTGTGCCATGCCCTGACACCTCATTTGCGGTGTTAGAAACTAACTCGCTTAACTATGATTCTCTTTAAATTGTAAAAACAAAACTAAACAATATAACTTTCAAAAATGTTTCCGTCTCCCTGATAACCAGGTTTACCAATGCACGATCTATTGGTGTTTACACACTCGGAGAAAATAAATTAGGTCTTAAAAATCATTCCAACACTTGAGTGTAACACAGCGAAAAAACTAACCTTCACATTGAAGCCCATCTCCATGATAACCAGCCTTACAAGAACAGTTGAACGATCCGTTAGTGTTAGTACATTCTGCATCATCATCACAGCTGGATGCCCCTGTGGCACACTCGTCAATGTCTAGAAAATTATATTACATTTATTTAACCATCTTGAATCAGCTACTATACAATTCAAGAATTTCACTTCCACCAGTTTGCTGATATTAAAATGTTATATAGAGCTTGTAAACACTTGAGTGCAACACAGCGAAAAACTAACACAGTACTAATCTTCACATATAACCCCATCCCCGTGATAACCGGCCTTACAAGAGCAGTTGTACGATCCGTTAGCGTTAGTACACTCTGCATCATTATCACAGCTGGATGTCAATGTGGCACACTCGTCAATGTCTAAAAATTATATTACATTCAATGAACTTTCTTGAATCAGCTACTATACAATCCCAGAATTTCACTTCCATCAATTTGCTGATATCAAATATTATAGAGCTTGTAAACACTTCAGTGCAACACGAGGAAAGACTAACCTTCACATTCAATCCCATCCCCGTGATAACCGGCCTTACAAGAGCAGTTGTACGATCCGTTAGCGTTAGTACACTCTGCATCATCATCACAGCTGGATGTCCCTGTGGCACACTCGTCAATATCTAAAAATTATATTACATTAGTCTGGAATCAGCTACTATACAATTCAAGAATTTCATTTCCGTCAAATCTTTACCCCCGAAGATATTTCATTTCCCAAAGGAGGAATTTCCTTATTTGGGGAACCCAGCATGGCAACCCTGATATGATGTGAAAATTAAAACGGTTTTAACTTTAACTGGCAGCTTCCTCTTACCAGTTTTGCAATCTTGACCCGTGAATCCTGCGTGACACAAGCAACGATATCCTTTAGGCGTAAAGCCAGTTTGGCAGGTTGCTTTATTGTCGCATGGGGTACTGGCACAAAGATTCTAAAAGCAAGACGAAATACCAAGATAGGAATTACAAATAGAAGTGAATAAGTTATCAGAGACTAAGCAAAATCAAAGAATAAAAATGTTATCTTAAGTTATATAGTACTTTAAATAAATTATTATAAATAATATGAATCGCTAACTTATGGAGAAAATATGTTCATGTTATAACAATATTTCTAATGGTGTAATTTAATCATCAATGTTTTCGAATGAATGTTAGCACCTGTCAAAAGAGGTAATTATTTCCAAAGCACAGACTCTGTCTTAAAATTCAGCGGCAATATGCCATGTCTGCCATCATGACCATAACCTTGATAACTAGCTAAACCTTGTAAAAAGTAACTGCAGGTGAGCCTGAAATATCTATCGTTATCTTGTATAGGATTCAACGAGCATTCAGTAAAGGACAAAGATCTCAAAGCCTTTAAAATCTTCTTCTAACTTGCTCTTACCTTTGCTCCATAGTACACATAATTTGGGTTTTCTTCCAGGTCTTCCTCGTGTTCTTCACGAGTAGCATTGTTCAATTCGCAATTGTGTTTTTCATTTTCACTTATTGTCATCAAATTATAGCTGGCACAGTTGTGTTCCATGAAGCAAAGCGCGGCACAGAATTCCTGATCCATAACGTAAGCATTGCGAATCACATGCCTCCTCAGTCGTTTACCCCATAACGTTTTGGCTGCTTTAAACTCCAAATGACGTTGACATTCGTCTAAAAAAAGACGCAATTTTCGCAGTCATATTGACATGTGGCTGTTTAAATCATGGCACAGCACATTGTTATTGTAACATTACCAGTAAAACAGACAATGGCTGGTAAAATTCCTCTCAGTATACATTTAACTATGGACAATCTTATTGGGTGATTTATTTAAAAAAAAAAATAATATACACCAATTGTTCAAGGTTTAGGTTATCCGCGACAAGTAATTTAACTGAGTTGTGTTGACACGTTTTTAATAAGTTCCTGAGCATCAATTCACGCGCCTAATAGATATTTCTGGAAAAAATATTGTTTTCGGCACAGACCCTAATTGAAGCTTCAGTTTTTGTTTTGTGCACTTGACGCTTTAGTTTTCCCAAGTTTTTGATCGGACGCATGTTCTCAAAAAGTTTGACTATTCGTGTCGGTGTGTTAAGGTTTGCTCCATTGGGTAGATTCTCTTGGCTTCTCTTATAAGTTACACCATTCACTGACAAACCCAAACGAGTCTCCAGATAGGATATTTCAATGTGGTAGATAAAGAAGAACATGGTTTGGACATGAATGAAGGAATACCCTTGCGATGTTGCTAAAGGCCGTTTGTTCTAGAGAGAGAGACAATAGGAAAAGCCTAGAATAGCTGGTAAAATGCCAAAAGAGGAACTTAAGTTGGCTCGATTAAGTTTTTTTTTTTTCCTGAACCATACTTAGCATTTTCAAGTGGCGATGTATAAAATACACTATAGTTTTTGTAAAAAGATTGAAGGTTGGTTGAATTCATGTTTTCTTCTAAGGTAATCGATATTTCCATGGAAACTATCCATTAAAACAAAAATGAAAATCGTAAAAGCATGAAGTATATTACGAACCAGATCTGTTACAGAAAAGCTAATGCTAATTTCTAAATAACGATGTATGGGCCAGCAGAATATACAAAAATATAAAAATTCTGTATGTTTGATTTTAAATTGCTCCAAGAGATGCAAAAATGTTCCTTGAAGTTATGTTTTAAAGACATGAGGGTTTTGTTGGCTCTCGAGAGCGAGACTTTTTTCTCCACATCACTGCTATAATAAATGTAAGGTTTTTTTTGGAAATCTTAAAAACGGTTTTATAGATTTTATTTTTTTAGAACTTCAATCATCAAAGGTTATTAGCATCGATACAGTGAAGTATTTTATAATTTGTTGATAAAGTTGTCACTCAAATCGACAAAGAAAAACAATAGTTTCAACATCCCGATATAATGAAAAAATATGCTGAAATAATCCGACCTATGCTTGCAACATTCTCCCTTGATCAATACATTTCGCTTCACTGCCTGAATGCTAATTTGCAGGATGTTTTTATTTAAAATTAGGATCAAGGGGACTTTTGGCCCTTCTTTCCTTGCCAGCTAAAGAACTGTTTACAAGGAATTAAAGAGCTCCACACACCTCAAGAGAAAAAGAACAGGAACGTATTGGGGAAAACCGTAAACAGTTTTCGGGACAATAATTGAGCGCAAATATCAATATTGTGAATCAGTTCAATCACTGATAAAAAGGATTATTATATATTAAAATATATATCCCATTTGTAGTATTGATAAGAAAGGAATGTTACACACATACATCTGATTAGTTTAGTTATTCTATCGGGGGTTGTAATATAATTTTTTCGTTGGTTCGAGCTCTTACTTCATTGAAATATTGAAAAGTGTCCATTGTTTAATATCATACTTCAATATTTTAACACATTATATGGTTAAGGTTCTTTTTTCTTAAACTATCGAACCGTTTTTAAAGATTTTATAGAAAGCGCTTAAAATCGAAGACTGTGTGTTATTTGCTCGGATATGTACACGCAAATCGATGTTTTATTATCCGTCGAGTCTAATAAACATGACTTGCACGTATTTCGAAAAGAAGGACGCGTTAAAGAGGAAGGAATGCTAACCTTTAGAACTCCTGGCTTGTGAAATCCAACAGGACAGAAAGATAAAAATACTTTTCAAAGTCAGAGAAGTAGCGGCCATGGCTCTACAAATATAACTGATTTACTCTTGTCAAAGACCATGGAAACACACAATGTTAAGCTATAAGTATAGTAATTTATGTTTTGTTGCAATTACTTTTAACAAATACGGAGAGACCGCTTTGCCAAGCAACTAATAACGAAGACACCTGCTCAAAGGGTTAAATATTTATGTCTTCCGATTTTTAGTTTAAGTGATATGACAGTAAAATTGATCTATTTTCCTCAGTTTTCGGTGATTGAGATCAATTACGCAGAGAAACAAAACGCACTCGTTGTGTACGTATTAGTGGTAGAAATAAGAGAAAAAAAAGGCTCAAACACCTACCTTATTTGCCTCGTTTGGTTGGACCCTTACGTCATGAATTTAGGAATGAGTTTTCAATTTATGCACTCATCAGTTAATTGAAATACAGTACAAAAAAAAAACAAACAAACAAAAACTAAAGGAAAAAACTAAAGGAAAGGAACGAGTTAAAGATAAGGAATGTGCTTTGTAAATGAAACGTAACGTACAAATGTTTGTGCGTGTCCAACAGTCGTTGTTGATTAGTTTGCACGGTACGGTATAGGTTTCACAAATAGTTTTAAGGATCAATATGACGAGACAAGTACCAAAAAAAACTTGTGAACTAAAGGAAAGGAACGCGCTAAAGATGAGAAACGTAACGTACGAATGCGTGTGCGTGTCCAACGCTCGTTATTGATGATTAGTTTGTTCAGCAGCAGCATGGAGTCATTGGAAGTATTTGTTTTTCTTTTTGTCAAAATAATATGTATACCGACTTAAAACCTAACATGAAATTACCGCCTAGATATCAGCCTCGATCACAACCCGTAAATAATATTTGATAATATTACAGCTTGCCATCAGCCAAGGCGACCATCAAAGCTAACTCACTCACCATGTAAAGATTCCCGAACTTAAATAAATGTGGACCCTAACAGGATTATTAGTTCATCAGTAAAACACATAAATCGTTTATTAGTTTATTATTTCACCCTCATGAATAATAAAAGTCGACTGAATACTACAGGAAAACAAATTAACAAAGTCAGCAAATGTTTTCAGTGCCTGTGATAAATGCATGTTATTCTTATTACTGGTTTACAGTCTCGCGCCACCAAAAATGAAAATCGTAACCACTAAATAACATTCTACGGGTTGAAGATCTCCTCAACAAAACCGTAACTCCCTTCATTTCAAACTTTGCTCTGAAAAAATTCAACTCGAAACCCCCTTCACTCATTTATTTCGGCTTAATTAACTCTGTGTCGGCCCCTTTGAAGCTGACAATAAAAGGACTCCTTCGCACGTAGCCGAAATTGAAAACAACACAACAATTTCAAATAAAAGCGTTTACTCTATTGCGCTAAAAAAGGTCTTCTTACCCACCAACCGCTGACAGCAAAAGTATTAGATATGGTTTTACTAAAGACAATATTCACAGAGTGTACGAACTACTTTTCAAGATAAAAAGGGGCATAAAAGCAACAATGTTTCAATATACGATTATCCATAATGTTCCTCCAACAAAATTCAGTCTCTTTAAAGCAAAGATATGTGGTGATGACATATGCCCACAATGTCTCGCTGACAGGCATCCTTAAATCATGTTTTTGCACTACCAATTAACTTCAGCCTTCCCGAACTTTTTCCAAACATGGTGGACTAGCAAAACTAAAGAAAATGTCACATTGACAGAGAGTAGGATTCTGTACGGAATTTCGAGAATTGAAGACACCTTTACTCTTTGAATTACTCACTCCTTATAGCAAAGTACTCCATATGTAGAAGCTGCTTATGAGAAAAAAAAGCTTTGCTTTGTTTCTCTTTCTAAGAAAAGAAATCAATGTACAGCGGCTAATAGGATGTAAGTACAATTCTTCCAATTGTTCATTCATTCGTTCATTATTTTTCCATTCACTTTTATGTTCGCTTGTTCGTTACTTCGTTCGTTTTCCGCTCGTTCGCTCGGTTATTCATTCCTTCATTCCTTTGTTGTAGTCTTATGGCAAGGCCACTCTATGAAACCTAGCACACTGATCATAAACCATTGATGCGCTCTTACGGATTAAGCACAGTCAGCTTTGCGTCGCTTTGCCAAGATATTCCAACTTCCGATGGAGTTGCTCTCGGCTGTGCCTAGATCATCTCTTATGCTTCTTGATTACTCTGTAAGCGTCCCAGCATGCCGCGTGTATCCTATTAGTTTCAATTGCTGTTGTAAAGACACTAGAGAACAAATATGCTGTTAATTTAATACTGTATTTATGTGTTTATTCAAGACAGAGCTTAAGAGAACGACCGAGGTAAAACAAAAACCAAAAAAAAACAACGAAGCCTCGTTGGAGTCGCCATAAAATAACCAATTAAATACTTTATCATCTTAAAGTGCGAAATTGCTGCTTATCTAAAAGGCTTTCGAGATTTTTTGTATTACGCAAATAAAGAAGGTGATGATCAAGAAGGAGATGTCTTGCAGATGAAACAAGTTGTGCCATTGTGCATGTGCAAATAACCCAGATGAACCCTAGCAGTAATAACTAGAGGACATTGTGCATGTGACAGTAAGCAGATGCTATACGTGTTTATTAGCTGCCAAAAATAATATCCAAATTGTGAGCTCGTACTCAGAGCGAGCGCTCCGGGTTTGAGCCCTGGCCGGGGACACTGTGTTGTGTTCTTGGGCAAGACACTTAACTTTCACAGTGCCTCTCTCCACCCAGGAGTATAAATGGGTACCTGCAAATTGTTGGGGAAACCTAACAAATTGCGGGGGAATGACCTGCGATGGACTAGCATCCCGTACAGGTGAGACCAACCTGAACTCATTACTTGTCTCAAGACTTAACTCGGAAATGAAATTATAGCTTTGCAGTAGAATAATGAAATACATCTTTAACTTAAAATTAGCAGCTCCACATGATGCTTATATACATGGACATATAGATGTAGAGTCTGAACATCACTCCTTTATACTAGGACTGCAATTAAATGAAACAACTATAGTCCATCCAGTAAAGGAACACAAAAATAGAATGTGTTTATCTGTCTCCATCAACTAAACAGAAATCTTGCAATGTTTATTTGAAGTACAATTCTAATTGTTTCAGCCTATGGCTGTTTAGTTTTTATTCAATTCTTAAAATGGTTGTTATCATCCTGAACTTTTATATGTGCCCCGCTGCTGTAAAGATAACGTTATTTATAACTCAGCAAAATAATGCACGTAATGTATGTATATGTATATATCTGCATGTGCGGCTGTTGGCTACAATGTCTCCTCTTAGCTTCTATGTTTTATATTATGGTAGTCAGCATTTCAGTGGACTAAATAAGAAAGAAAATGTAGCTAATAGGAGCAGTTTTCATATTGTGTTTGGTTGTTTTGAAATCTATTTCAAATATTAAAAAAACATTTATTCACTATCAAATGATTTTACCAGAGAACGTATTGAGCCATCTAAACAGTGTCAATAAGCAACCATAGTTAGACACCAGAGCCTATACATCACATTTGACCAAAATATATTAATTTTCCAGTTTTTCACAGCGGTACCAAAAAAAGCCTTAAAATGATTAATTTCTCTTCTCTTTTTACTCAACTATATTTTCTACTTTATCCATTACGCCATGGCCGAGTTCCCTATTGCCTCTGTTTCAAAACGAGTCTAAATGTGAAACCATTCGTATGAAAATGTGTTCCAACTACAGGTTCATATCATTTTCATGCAAATTAAACCAGGAGCCCAGGGGCTCCTGATTAAACTCATTTTCATGTGAAGGTTTCGCATAAAGACTCGCTTTTAAAACAGAACCACACGAAAGCATTCATTCATGAGCTGGCTCACAGGAGCCTTTAAAAAATGTACCTTAACAGTTTTATATCTCGTCTTATTTTCTTGGATTTATTCTTTCTCCCCGCTCTTTGAAATCAATTTCTTCTCCATATATATTAATGCACGTTATTTTTTGCTGAGGTAATTGAACATGTTTAAATATTTTGCAAGCAGCGAGGTCGTCCCATGTGTTTTGGATCACAAGGAAACACAACCATTTTTGTAACTGAATAAGGGTAATTTTATGGATTATTTTGAAGGAAAGGACTCTCTCTTGTATTAAGAAAAACTTTGGCTAAAGCACACAATATCAATTCTATTGAAAAGTTCAAGCGAAATTAAAGAGAAAATTTCTCTGTAGGGCAAAAACAACATAAAACATTACATGCATTGTATTTTCTTTTCAGATTGCTTTATTCAACCTTAGTTGGGAACAAACGATTGGATAAAGACTCGTTAAGACTCACGTGATAAGTATCAGTGAAGTCACTTAGAAGACATCTGTTTGACCTCATGTAACATGGAACAATTTCTATCAGTTATTAGAGGTAGGAATAGAAAACATTAACTTTCGTTAAGTGAGAATAAGGAATTGTATGCAGCATTCAGTAAGAGAATCGAATGTTTTTCTCAATTGGATTTGTCAGAAAACTGAAATGTTAAGACAAAATCCGTTAGGAGATCGAGTGATTTCAGTTTTTAGTGGACAAAAATTTTGCACCAGAAAAATTTTACGTGTTTTACCGTCATTTTTACATTTTCTTGAAGCCAAAGATATAAATAATTGTTTAAAATAACACCAACAATTTCCCCAGGGGAATTCGAGAAAATTAATTTCAAAGTTCAGAGAAATAATGCAAACTGCGGTAAAATTTCACAAAAACCTCAGAATTTGTTTCCACATTTGGTGTTGTTAGATTTCTTTTAAGAAGATATTTTTAGAAGTCGCACAGAAGTTCGAGTTTGAATGAGCTTGATCGCCCGAAGAAAAGAACGACTTCATGCGTTGCGGATATTAACTCGAAATCCGCGTCTGTTGTAGCTCATGGTATCAAAAAGATCCATTGTTTCCAATGGCATATAAGTTTGCTTTAGGCCTGGAGTATTACTAAGAGATGATGACCATTTCAACTACTTAATAGTTCTTATCAATCCTCTTTACGATAACCTCCGCTACAAAGACATTTTGTCCGATCGCTTAATCGCTCAATCGAGTCCTGTGGAAGCTCTTACCAAATTGATCCATTTCAAAATATGCAAAGGACAATGAAAAGCTTTGCTATTATTGAACTTTGTAGCATTCAATTAGTTGACTTAGTTAAAGCGATGAAATAAATTATTTACAGCTTTTGCTGCTTGAAAAGAAAGTTCATTAATAATAAACATGTTCGTTCAACGAAGTGTATTACGCATATTTCCTTTTTTTTACTTTGATCCTAATATGCTTCTTCCAGAAAGACTAGTTTTTTTGTAGTAGTATTGATCTTATTACAATCGGTTTAGCAAATAAATTGAATATAAAATAAAATACCGTAGAATTTGAAATTCGTGTCAACTGAAACCATTAACGGACAGGTGTATTTGAAATATAACTTCCAAACGCCCATACATAATTTTCTTGTTAGTGGAGATAGCCTTCCATAACAGCTAAAAAGCATCGATAAAAAATGTGATGCCCGTGCAGAAATGAAGAATTTAAATCTAATTTAAATATCGTCAGATACTCAGTGACTACTCTTTTTTTTACACAATAACTTCGACAAGAAAGGCAGTTCTATACTGGGTCTTCGTTTCATAGCAACGAATCAAAACAGTCTTTCCAACTGTTGATTCAGTCATTATCGTGATTGGAATGCCACGGGCCGTGAAACGAAAAGACGACTTTTAAGCCAGGTGCTCTTTGCATTCTGCGTTGTATCCTAACCAAGTTCAAGTTCATTCTATCTTCATATTCTGAAGTTTTATTCTGTCGCGCTTATAATTAGGCGACATTTACAGACGCCAAAATTATCGAGTGGAATTATCGAGAATGATCGGATCAGTTTTAGCAACCAATCAATTCATCCCATGCATGGCTAAGACGAAGTGAATTTGAATTTAAATAAAAAAATTAGTTCAGTTTCAGTTAAAGTAGCTTCAGAAAGTCATGTACATTAGAGGGTGCAATATGTGAAGGATATACCATCATACAAATTAGACATTTTCAATTTAACAGACCATGCCTTACCTTTACACCTGCTGTACCTGTATCTTCATTTTCTCGTCCTGTCTGCTGATTCCTGTGGCAAGGAGTTCTGAAGGTTAGTTTTTTTTATGTTATAAGTGAAATTTTTGTGACTGATGTATATCGAGAAACAAATTCAGTTAATTTTTGTATTTGCTACATACTAAAGCGTGAAGTTTACAATTGAAAATCGAGATTTCAACGAGATAAATATATAATTCTGCCAAAACATTTAGATTACTTTCGGTCACCAATCGTTTTCTATGAAGCGATAGCTGATTTGGCCGAACAGAAGGAAAGAAATGCCTTTGTCATATGTATAATTTTCAGATGAATGTCGTCAGTTGGAGTTTAAAGCAGTGCAAGTGTTCCGCGGCCAGCGTCTGAAAAACCACTTGATTCGCAGCGCTGAAGTCTTAAACAAGGAATTGTGTGGTGTGTTATGCTTCATGGAATCGAAATGTGTTAGTTATAATTTGATGACGGAAAATGAAAATGGAAAATACAAGTGCGAATTGAATAATGCTTCCTATGAAGAGAACAAGAGAGACATGGAGGAAGATTCAAATTACGTATACCGTGGAGCAGAGGTAAAACAACTACTTCAGGAAGGGTGATTCTAGACTTAAGGTTTCCATCGTTTGATTTCAGTAACACTCTTCAGCCAAGGATATTCTAACAGGAATGTCATTATTTTGTGTCTTCTGAGTTTTCTTTTCGGTTTTCAGAATGCTTGCGCCAATGCCCCCTGCAAGAACGAAGCAACTTGTCAAGCAGGGTTTTGAAACAAAAAATATCGCTGTAAATGTCCTTCAGGATTTACGGGACAGGATTGCAGCATTGGTAAGAAAAATGTGGTTGCAACTTATTAATTGAGCTTCTCTGACAATCAAGGCTATTGAGGCGCGGACTACTGAGTTGCATAATTATCCCAATGTACTTTATCTGCTTTATGAGCTATTTACTAATCATTTAAAACAAAAAGAAAGAGAAAAAGGAAAACAAAAAACAAAAACAAAAAAAACCAGAAACAGTGTTTCATCACATTGGCCAACAAAAAGGCGCGTTCATTTAGATTGAATAATATATTCTGAAAATGAAAAGCCAGCGAATTAATTGATTACTCTCCGCTCAAGGCCAATTCGAAACTGATATATTGGAATGTAATATATTTCATTTAGATGTTGACGAGTGTGGCGCAGGAACATTCAGTTGCGATGCTGATGCTGAGTGTATAAACACCAAAGGATCGTACAACTGTTCTTGTAAACCTGGTTATCAGGGAGACGGAAAAACATGTGAAGGTGAAATTTCTCGTTGTCAAGGCGGCCCAGACTGATATCATTACTTGCGCGTTTAAACGGTTTTTTTTTTTTTGTTATTGATGTAAACGATTTCTTGGAATTTAGATATCGTACTGATATAACAAATACCTTGGTCTTATGAAACCGTTATGCACATGCCGTGAGACAACAGCATATTTTAAATATTTCATTTTTCCAAAAAAATATCGAAGTACCTCTCAAATTTTACTTTGTCAAATCGTTGTCAAAAAGTGCGATTAAAAATGTTTGGATCACTTTAAGATATATATTATATATGTATCTCTCTGAACCTGAATAAAAGCTCCGGTCTACTTTACCGGGGTACCGTTGTAAAATACCAAAATGTTTGGGTCACTTTCAGACTAAATTGAAATAAAAAAAAAATATGTAGCTCGCTGAATCTGAATAAAAACTCCGGTTTACTTAACCGTTATGGAATACCAAAATGTTTACCTTTGCATTACGGCTATTTAGCGTAACAGGGTCTAAAGCAGGTGTAATTTAATTAAGTGCGCGGGAAATTTAACAGCATGTTCATTGTTGACTTCATTTTCAGATGTGGATGAGTGTACAATAGGAACACACAACTGCATTACTGATGATTTGTGTAACAATACTAAGGGATCATTTGATTGCATCAGTGAGTAAAATTCGCCCTTTTTGTGTATGAATCAAGTTTATCCGACACAATACGATTTTCATCTTTAAGTGAGGAGTCAGCATCCATTTTACATGGTGTTGGAAACGAGTTCGGGTCTAGGCTTCGTCGAAGTAGATTTTGTTTTTGCTTTCACTCTGACAGTTTTTCAGTTTGTCTCGAAAATGAATAATGAGTATAAATTAGTTCCAATACTCAAAAGTGTCTGAGACAGTTTTTGACAGGAAGACAAGCTATTAGTATTTGAAAATAGCTTCACCATCCATGCATCAAACAAATATGGCCTACTGCGTCTAGTACATATTCATCCCAATATCACTCTCTACACAGCAGAGGGGCCCTCGATGCAGGTGGATTCCACACAAGAAAACACACACACGCTTTCAAGCAGCCATCTTTCTTGTGTCATTTTATAATCCCATCAGTGCCTCAGGCTGGGTTTGCACAGGCAACCCAGTTACAATCACTACACTTACTATCAAACATGGTTATGCCTAATACTATTAGCCTCCTGACCTTTAGGGGTTGATAAATGTTGTACTTAATTCAAACCGTTTTGCATTTGTTAATTTTCTTTTTTTTTTTTTTAACGCAGCTTGGTCGTGCGAGGAGCTCTACGACAAAAATGTGTAAGTAAAAAAATATGTTTTCAGCACGTGTTTTATTTATTTAATTCGCCATGTATCATAGCAGGACTGCAACTAGTTTACGTAGCTGGACACGTCACGTAGCAGGCCCCCATTGTATCGAAATAAACCTCGTGAAGGAAAGCGAGGAGGAATGAAACAAAACGGTAGTCGAAAGCAACTTGACCGGTGGAAAAGGTATTTGGTGCACCTGGAATTAAGTACAAACAAAGGAAGGAAAATTACGGTTGCAATTAGAACTTTTAACGTACTTCTAGATAAGGAACAGTTTTAAGAGTGTGTCCATGAGAGAACTAGACAGGAGTCGATACAGCTAAAATCACCCACTTCGCTCAACGGCCAACAACAAAATGATCCTTTAGATTTAAATTTCACATGGCTTTTCTTTTTGTAGAAACAACAAAGACAGCGTATCAAATATTCATATTTAGGTGTCAAATGGGAGTAAATGTTAAAGGAATAAAATATTTTACCATAATTATTCACTGACCAACCCCAACATATTGTCACGTTTAAACGAAATCGCTGATATATTCTATATTCTCTTTACTCTCAGCTTCATCTAAAGATGTCAACAATTTCCCCTTTTTCCTATGTAAAAATGAACCGGCTTCCTGCACTACGGATAAAATTAATCAATCAGGGAACACGGAACACTTAAATAGACTAAAACAGAACAATTAACATTTCAGGACAAGTGGTGGTGGATGGAAGCTGGTAATGAAGATTGACGGAACGAAGGTAATGTGAACTGTTTGATACACATTACTTTTACATGTTACTTGCCATACCCTTGAGGGTATATAGTTTTTCTTTACTTTTAAAAGCACCGTTAAGCAATAATCCGTAGCAAGCTGTAAACACAACATTAACCTTGAAAACACTGACCTGCTATTCGTTTTCTAGCAAACCTTCCATCACAATTCCCATTATTGGAGCAACCAAGATACCTTCAACCCGGAAGCGGGGGAAACTGGGTTTGACACACAAGAGACCAAACTGCCAACCTACTGGAACACTCGATTTTCGAAGATCTGTCTTGGCATGAAGATCCCTGGCGAGGAAACCGTGAATTTTATCACGCTTGACCAGAGCGCTGACTCGCTGTACTCATTGATCGCTGACGGGATCTTGCGTGCCACATCTGTGGGCCGTGACACGTGGAAGAGTCTGCTTGGTTCCCAAGGCTCCTTGCAGCACAACTGCAACATAGAAGGGTTCAATGTAGTAAGTACCGGAGTCAAGGCAAGAATCGGTATCATTGCTAACAACGAAGAAAACGAATGCGACAGCTGCGATTCTAGAATCGGGTTTGGTTCAGGGGGGTACCCTGATGACACCAACACGTGCGGCATTGATGCGCAAACCTATGTAGATAATGGAGAACGGCACATCAAGGTCATGGGATATATATTAATTCAGTGACATCAACATCCACTTACCCATTTCTTCGTGTTCCGTTATGGCGTTTGTAACTTTGAAATGAATTGTCAGTAAGTAGCAATCTCAGTACTGTTAGTTATTTAGTATTTTTTTAGTTATCATTGTAAATTGTAGAGTGAGTATCGTTAGCTAGTTATGGTTAATTGTAAGTTAAATGTTAGTAACATATTATTTGTAAGTAACTCTGACATGTCATTGTAGAGTAATGTTTTGTAAGTAATTATTGTTATGTGAATGCTAATTAATAAAAAAAAAGAAAAAATGGTCATTTTTCGTTAGCTATTTATTGTAAGTAAAATAATTTACAATTTTACCACAACTGCTACTAATCTTGCAATCTCATTGGCTAATTTTGCATTGTTGATAAGAGTCCATACCACGCTGCTCGCGTCAATGTGTAGCGCGCAATGCCTTTTTATCGACAACGGCAAATTAGCCAATTAGATTGCGAGATTAGTAGCAATCGTGATAAAAAATGATGTGAAAAAAAAAAAAGAAAAGAAAAGAAAAGCTAAAAAGTGATTCTTTTCCAATGTAGATAATGCCTTGAAGCAAGCACCATCAGCCTAATGATATTATGCTAGGAAACTCAGTCTGTTCGACGGCAGTTACTGTTTTGTAAATTACGGTCGGCAAGTTGTTAGAGGAAAACAAACCAAACAGTAAATATTTGTTTTAAATGTCATCTATCATTCTTTCAAACAGCTATTCTTTGATTGAAATATTCCAATTGCGACCTAAAATATCGTCTTTGATTTTGAAAGGAAAGTTTAGTAGATCACTTGCACTGTGTTGTTCTGGATCTCGATTCGCCAATGTGCTTACACTGTAAGGTAACAAAAAAAATGTGAGATGAAAATGGGTCGAAAGAATTGCTGATAACATTGTGTTATTTTTTCATATTTCCTTTAGCTTTGATCTTTACTACCAGATGGGAGTGAATGAATGAATGAATGAAT
>Ga0126337_10000710_pt1:5000-18109 | contig 18109 bp, 10 predicted proteins | sample DipCmetagenome_FD_92527 | JGI IMG/M metagenome (GOLD analysis project Ga0126337, IMG submission 92527) | Coral microbial communities from La Bocana,Puerto Morelos, Mexico - Diploria C A metagenome | ecosystem: Host-associated > Invertebrates > Cnidaria > Coral | place: La... | reverse complement strand
TCAAATTGAAAGAAAAAACACACGGAATTTAAATCCTACACTATGGTGTAAGGTGGTGGAAACATTCCTGTTACGCTGACGTTACTAAGGGTATCTGTTACGTCCCCCTGAATGAGGCCGAAGTGGTAGCGAAATTATACACAAGCATTTTTTTCCCTCTCCAGAGAAAAAAAAATTGTTTCGCAAGCTGAGTTCGTTGCCCAGTCCCTCAGGTAATGTTTGTGATAAACTGATTAGTAATCGAACGCTGCTAAGTATCCATTTCTGTACTGACATAACTAGTACTGATATCGGTGGAATCGTATTGACCTTATTGAAGTTCTTTTGTACATACGCTGAATTTTAGCAGAGATTGGTCCGTTTTTCGGCGTGAGTGAGTTCGTAACACCTTCACACTAAGTTTTCAGAACTATCCACAGAAATGATCAGTTGATCGTAAACACTTTCAACGCACAAGTTACCATTCGTGACTTTTAATAATCTATGTTGATGCGGTTCTTTCATTAGGAAAACAGACATTTACATGTCTGACGTGTATGCCCCCAAATCCAATACTTAAAATGTCCTGTAAAATGGCAATATTTTAAACTCGAATTTGAAAATCGAATAATTGTCTATTAAAAGAAGAAATATCAAATGCAAAACTAAAACTTCGTTTAACAAATGCAGTTTATTGACCTATATTTGATCGAACATTCTTAAAAACAACGTGCCTTTACACGGCATCCAGTGATTTAAAAGCAATCACGTACTCAAGAAATTGACATTTGACCGAAAACAAGGTACACGTGTTGTTGAGCATCTGTCCAATTAAAATCTGAGATACCAAGATATCTCTCTGTTCATACCATCCACATGATTGCGTGAAATACGCATCAATAATCAGCATTCAATAATCAGTATTCAAAAATAAATTTCCAATCTTAGAGCCGACTATTTGTGTGCTAAGCAGTTTTAGGCAAAAATCCATGCATCGTGCCGATCACGTTGAATCAAGGAAAACATGGGCAGATATTTAACATAGTCTGTTTACATCCCCTTCTCTTTTTTCTTAGTTTTAAACGAGTTAGGTAAGCGAGTGGAGTGAGTAAGACTAAGTGTAAGCGCGCAAGTGGATTAGCCGAGCGCGAGTACGAAAGCGGGGTCTCTCAAAAGAGACACTTGGGGAAAAGCAGGGATGAGCGCTCTGATTGGTTGATCCGGCCAGCAAATAGAGAGCTCAAATTCCAGCTTTTAAGCGGGAAATCTGCCTTCCTGAAAGTTGTTCTAATTGTCGTGCCATTTAAATCTCTAATATTCTACGTTGGACACTTTGCCTCATAGGAGTATTACAACAAAACATCAGCTTCCATTTTTTCTTAGCTACAATAAAAAAGCTGTAACATCTCATACGGCAAGAAACTCCTCGACATTCAGTTTCGCGTTTTTGAGTTTCCCTGTAAGACCGAATGCTTTACAGAAAATAGGACCGTAAAAACACTGGACTTCGTTGCATTTGCGACGTTAACTGCCGGTACATGAAAGCGGCATATAAAGTTTAACGAGGTCACCGAGGCTCCGTCCACACCACGGCCAAAGGAATTTGAAAACGGCATTTTCACTCTGAAACCGCATCATATATTTTCCGTTTGCACTACGCTTGGGAAGTTTGAAAACGCAACAGTCAACGGTCATTTGAATAAAAGGCGGGAAGGGAAAGCGAGGCCATCGTTTTCGAAAAGCTCCGTTTCATAACGTTCTCCGTCCTCACTAAAACCTAAAGCCGACATTTTCAAATTAAGTTTATCCAATTTCAGTTAGCGTTTTCAAAAAGCTTCGTATTCGTGACGGATTAGTATAGAATAAAAATAAAAATGCGTTTTCAAATTTCTGCAGCGTAGTGCCGACGCGGGGACTAATTCAGTGACAGCGGAGTCTTTTTCGGAGCTTTTGGACTTAAGACAACTTTCTGCTCTCTTCGAAAAGTCAAATAATGTGAAAGAGAATACAATTATCATATTTAAAAAATGTTTTTTTTTCAGTCATTAATGCTATAATAGAAATATTGATGTTAAAGAGATTTCCTTCTAAGGAACCCGTAACGAAATTTGTCGAAACGGTGCAGTGTTCTGTATACCGGAGAAGAAATCGGGATTTTGTTTAGAATTGATGGTAAACTAAATAATAATATAAAACACAAACAAACCTTAGATTAAAAGCACGTGATGCAGCGAAACTTAAGGCCCTGGTTTTGTGGGAAAAGCGACGAGGGGAATTAAACCTGACAGTGCGCTTTGTGGTATTCGGCAGAACCTCGAATTTAAATATGAAATAAAGTTAGGGGAAATTAAAAAAAACTGAGAAACTTGTGATCTATTCGAATTACTCACAGGTTCAAATATAACTGAAGACGTTGATTATATCTGTTCTGTCAAGTTCATATGCAAATAGAAAATTAGTTACTTTTCACCTGTAGAGCAAAACGTGTATACACCGAAGTACATGCATTTTTCCTGACACGAAATATTTATGCATTGTACTCGTTTATTAGTTGTATTTAATTGAAGTCAACCATAATTCCCAAACAAGATAGAAGTATTTGTGCTTGAACACATGCAGTATAAAATATACAGGGTGCTTTCCTTTTTTGATTTTTTCGGTTTATTATTTCTAAGACAATATAAGTTTGGCGGAGATAGCGAGCGAAAATTAGTCCATTGTTTGCCGAGAACAGGTTATAGGCAAACTGAAGCATTTCCTAACAAAAAAGGTATATTTGTGTTCCGATGTTGAGGATCTATTGTCTAGCCGACCTGATTATGGCACAATGTAAAACGTACCAAGTTGTGAATTTTAATATTGGCAATTTTCTTTCAGAAAATCTAAGTTTATTTTATATTTTGTTTTAGCAAGAATTGCCCAACGGCTATTGATTTCTGGAAGACAGTATTAAATGGTCAAGGCAGCGAGCTTCAACTGTCACCGAAATATAAACAATGTCCTTTGCCTGTGAGATAACGATGAAGTTCGAGGTAATTTTAAACAAGGCTCGGTCGAATTGAAAGTTACGAAGTCAACAACAGACGAACAAAGACGCAAAGAGGTGACAATTGATATCACGCCATACCCGTGCAGTCAAAAAATGTTATCTAGTGGGTGACACTTAGGTTTGAGGGTACGCCGTAACACATTCAAAATATTGCACATACCCCGACGTTACGAGTTCAATCTTCGATAGATCCAATTGGTCTTTGTGCAGAACTGAAAGCCGGCCGCCCATTACTTGTTCACCGCTGTGCCTGCATAAGGTTTCCCCGCTTGAAAGTGACTGGCCTGCGCCCAATCGTTCCCTCTGCCGCCTACACAAAGGAAGCTACACGGACCATAAGCTGCACAGGCAGCTACTCAACTTAATGAATAAACATTTTTTACCTCGAGGGGGTCAGAAAATGGTAATAAACTTGGACAGGTGTCTTTCTTCCGCGTTGCCGCTACAGGTTGTTTGCGGTTTATTTAATCGTCTCGCCACCACCAAATAGCTGGAGATTTTTGCCTTATCTCTCCGCGGTCGAAAAGGTTTATTTAATGATTCGCTGCGCCTCCCCAAAACTTCAATTACATCTCCGTTCCATTCACGAACCAACATCTCGTTGATAAAAAAAGCCAATTTAACTTTGTATGTTATTAGACGCACGTGTCACGCCAATAAAAACGCAATAAACGAAAGCGACGCTTAAATAAATTGGTTGAAATTTGTCGACGCTTTTTAATATAAAAATTTCATTTTATTCTCTAATTTCCATTCGCCAGTAGTGCGCTTGCACGCACCATGTTGCCCAGGAAACTAAAATCACGTGGTTTTTCTAATTTTATACGCTCTATTTACCGAAAACAACTTCGTGAGCAGCCAATAACGAGCTCTTGTTCAGTGTTGAAACGGCGCTTGGGTGGGAAAAGACCAGTTGCGGCCGCTAGTGTTTCTGTGTCTAAAGATTTGGAAGCGAACATCCGCTTTAAGGTAGAAACGCAAAGAAAACTCTGCGAGCGATGGGCTCAGCATTGTCGCAACACAGCCGCTCGCGAAATGTCCCATCAACTTTTACGATCTTTCAAAACAAAGTCTCGCGAGAGCAAAGGAGGTAAGCCAAACCGGAAATTAATCGTAGCAACAGGGTCGAAATAATTACTACCTAGCGTTATTATGTAGTACACAGCGTTTGGAGGAAGAGCAGAGCTGTGATAGTTTCCCCGTAGAGAGTCAAACAGGACACTTAAAACGATAGAGATATATTTTCATGTGTAAATTAAACCTGAACAGAAAAAACACTTAATAATATTTTGATAAAATTTGCTAATACTTTTGGCTGGCTCTAAAACTTGACGAACAATGACTGAAAGAATATTTTTAACAGGTACACAAAATTAAAATTATTAAATTAGCGAATTCGTGACTTAAAAAACGGTAAAAAGGGGAAATATTATCGTAAAAGCAGCATCGAAGTGACACGTGCTTTTTTACTCTTCAAATTTTCACGCTGTTTTGGCACCAAAAAATTAAATTCCTTCTACGAAATAACATCTGTCAATTATCTATTAGAACATGACTACGTTTCGAAAAGAAAATTAAGAATATTTTAACACAAACACGGCATGGATAATCCAAATAATTAAAACAACCTGTTGTTGACATCGTCGCGATTTTTTTCAAACTGACTCATAAATGAGAGATCAGAATAAAATATTGTGTTATTTGTTATTTCTTTGTTTCGATGAATAGTGCTTTTTTCCTTTTTTGTCGACATTTTGGTAATGTCCGTCGAGCGAAAAGAAAAGAAAATGTCCATCGATTCGCTCCTGAATTTTAAAATGTTTGCCTATCGACAAAGCGACAACAACAAAACTAATACGGCCCACCTGGACGTTGAGATGTAGCTGGTGCACTCGCCGCATTAACATAATAATTGACTCCTGCCTGAAACTCTGCCGATATAAACAATAAAATATGACTATCTCAATTGAACGAATCGTTTTAAAGAAAGTTAAAAATTTAAGCAACTACCGAACGTCGACACCAAGGACAAAGTCTGTTTTTTTATACTTTATGCTTTACCTACGAGCTCCAGAGCTATTCAGTTTGTTTTGCCGGTATCAGATTATATAATCACCAGCCGAATGTGTAAATATAACATTTAATTGCAAATAGAAACGTGGCGATTTTTCCGTGTTGCCTCACGTTCTTAGCGTAACACAGCAACAGACTGATTACCGGCTTTTCCCGTTGCCATGTTTCTAATGGAACTGACTACAGTATACGGAATCAAAATCAGTTACAAACGTAATTCGAGAAAGTCGGTTTACTGTCATTTAACGCGTCATTTTGGGAACGTGTTTGAAAAGTGACCAACTAGCCAATCAAGTGTTGATTACAAATAATCAAACTGCATGTAGTTTTCAAGTCAGGCACGCTCGTAAGCTTATAAGAAATGATCGCAAATTTGGCTTTATTAACTTTAAAATTTGAGTTACATGCACAAAATACAGTGTTAAGTAGTTTTAGATCAAACATATGAAAATTGCCATAAATAGCAATTGCAATAAATGGTTCGGAGATCTGTTATCAGTTATCCGCTATCGTCTTATTTTATGTGATCTAGATCTGAGATCCGCTCGTTGCGTGCAATAGTATATAGGATATCGACTTGGATCAAAATAGAAAACACGCATCTCCCCGTATCACTCAAAAAATAAATCACGTATTTCTCCGTGAACATGTTCTTGTTGAATGTTGTATGCTCAGTTTAGAGACGCACAATTTTTGTTTTTTTCTAGCTTGCAGGAGATTTTGACCCTCAACCATGCACAAACGGAGAAAAACAGCGAAAGATATTGTCATTTACCAGATGCTATTTTGTTAAAGATTTTCTCGCACTTCGTCATTGACGACTTACTGCGCGTGTCTAGAGTTTGCCAGCACTGGCGCCGAGTGAGCCTGGATCCTACTTTATGGCAGAGAATTGATCTGTCCTCCTGTCAGTACACGCGCCTTCGCGACAGTAACATTATTTGTTTAGTTTCCCGTGTTACCTCATCTGCCATCACGCACATAGACTTGTCGGGACCTGGGTGTTCCCGCATCACGAACGTTAGCTTATTTCACATAGCACGTCAGTGCCACAAGCTTCGGAAACTTTACATCTGCAATCGTAACCGAATCACAAGCACTGGGATGGAGATGATCACCCGATGTTGTCCTTATATGGAAGTCCTCGGAATGTCGAAATGTCCTCTGATACTTAACCGAGGACTCGGTTCCGTGTTACGACGCTCAAAGCTGTTACGCGAGCTTGACATAAGTGGTTGCTTGTGGGTTACAGATGCCGTTGTTTTAGAAATCGGAGAGCTGTGCAGTTCCCTAGTGTATCTGAGCATCGAAGGCTGCAAAAAGGTCACTGACGCCGGCTTAATTTCCCTGGCAAATTCATGCGCCACCTTAAAACACATCAATTTGCGAAACACTAAGCGAATTACTAACGCTGGAATGGAGCAATTTTTGACCAAGATGCCCGACCTAGAGGGATTGGAAATTGGTTTGGTTCGGAAGGGCAGAATGACCGCCGCCATTTTGAACCAGGTGGCCACACACTGCAGGAATTTGACGTTTTTTGATTATCAAGAGTGTTTTCCTTCTCCTGTCGAAGACGTTCTTTGTCTGATCGCTGAGAAGTGTCAGGGCTTGCAGTTTTTAGGTGTTAGATACCAATACCAGACTCTTACAAATAACCTAGTCCTTTCGTTGACTAGACGGTGCCCGAGTCTCGTCAAAATTGACGCAAGTTTGCGATTTTACATATATACATGACCATTTTCACAGATTACAGAGATTTTACGGTACCAAATTATTTTCCAATCAAGAAATAATTCGAAAATAACTTTATGACAAATTAGCAGAAGAGAAACGAGGTCTGATATTAGGCCATAAAGGCACATCGATAAAAAATAGATTAGATTTTGTGCAGAACTTTGCAGATCTTTTTTGTGGTTCAGGCGGACAAGCAAGACGAACGCACTCACCCTACTGTAGATAGCTTATGACTGGTTTACTTCTAACAGCTCAATAACTTGAATTAACAGAGTTTACAGAAGCCTTAGGTTTTTATCAACAGCTAATCTTGTTGTTATTCCTGACAGAAAAGAAAAGAAACTTACATTTTGAGGTAAAACTGATGAAGCAGCTCTACAGACGGGTACGTCTAGTGACTGTTGGTTAATGTACGGCTATGTGAATGCGCATAAGTTACCATATCAATTTGAGACACTCACTAGAGAGGTGAAGAAGAAGCCGCGGTGGTAGCAGCAACGAGAATGAACAAAACAATGGTTGTGCACCTGCGCTTTAGATCTTTGTACATGAGGGTATGGTCGACGTGTCCGCTCGAAACTCAGACATTTCTATGATGGAAATTAGATATTTGCGCATGATAAAATACCTCCGACTCCTCACGTTTCTGCCTAGATAGCTATAATGTTGATCATCGTTTACAGAGGACTTTGATATTCCTATAGTTTCATTCCTCGAAAACCATATTGAGAGAGACTTGGAAACCGACAGATCGATAGCTATAGACCCTGAGAAAGAAGTTTGCATTTAAAAAACTTATCTTTATTAATTTCTCCGTATTGTTTTTACCTTGACTTGGTGTTCTAAAATGAAAATTCAAGTATTCATTAGATCAAACTTCCAGTAAGTCCTTGCAAGTCCGTTTTTACACATTAAGAATAAACCTTTGGATGTCTTCGGTTATGTATTGGTTCAGTATTCAAGAATAATACTAAAACTATGCCACGCTAGCACGCGTACGTTTACTCTGTATTTTGTACTTAGTCCACTTGCCCCTGGCTACTGAAACGGCATAACAGTTTATCGTAATTAAATCATATTTTCGCATATTTCGGACGGGAACCTCAAAAGGTCCGTCGCGTAAACCGTCGTCGAAGTTGTGTGCACTAACAAATTGTACGTTTTACAGACACAAACGAAAGCGTTTGTTTTAGTTACTGTATTGATTTGCCCTCAATAATGGTATTTGAATTGCGCGGTCGAAATACCACGTGACAACAACCTCTGACGTTACTTTGGTGCCAAAATCGTTCTCACAATGGCGGATAGAAAGGAGAAGAGGAAACCGCGATGGCGATATTGTGTTGCTGGTGCCCCAAACCAGCAAAGTTGCCTAAACACAAAAGTCACGCCAAGTATACGAATGTATTAGTTCCCCTCAGATCCGGCTGTTCGAGCGAAATGGGTCCAGTTTGTCCGAAGACACCGCCACGACTTCAAGGATCCACATCAAAATACGCTTTGCTATGTTCGGCACATTTTGAAGAGTCGTCCTATGAGCGAAGCTTGTCCATTTTGAGTATCCTGGCCATCTTTGTCTTTCAGTAGCAGACCAACTTGAAGGACCGTTCTGTTAGTCATTGCCACGTAATCGTCGTGCTGTGTTATGCACCTCAGCCGTTCGATCGAACCATCGAATGCCATTTTCGCTCATGCATTGGTGACCTCTCTGCAGCAACGAAACTCGCGCGAACCAACTAAATTCTTGTCCGAGCATTGTCCACATTGGCACCTAAAAGTTCAAACGCGCATTTGAAAAGGTAAATTTTAATACTAAACAAGAACAAATTTCACTTCATGACTTAAACGACGAGCAGGCATCACGAAATTATATGCTGTACGAAGGCGCGAACCAGAGTACTACGCGAACCACAGGTTTCACTCTGAAAGGCCACTAAATATTTTCCGTCCAAATCGCGCCGGAGGAATTTAAAATACGCAGCAATTACCGGCTGGACTTGTGATTGAGGAAACTCGGCCCTCATGGCAACTAAAAGCCGCTGTTTCCAAATTCAAATTCCTCCGGTTTGAAGAGCGTTTCTCGAAGAGCTTCCTTTTCGTCACGGATCATTCTGAACAGTAGGCCTCACCGTAGAAAAAAACCTGCGCATGCGTTTTCAAATTTCTGCGGCTTAGTATAGACGCTGCATTAGATTCCTTAAAATACGGGTATGCGACAGTCACGGGGACAGACAAATGACGAGTTATAATCGTGTAAAAGTGTCATTTAGGAAATGAAGCGTTTCAAGGCTAGAAATTAGCCATCTCGTCCAGGAAGATTACCTTAAGTTATTTCAAGTAATAAGACACTTGGTGATATCAAGAAACATAGTAGTAACTATGCAAAAGGTAATTGATATCATGGTGACATCAGTTACGAAAATAAGGGAGAACCAAAACACGAGTGAATGTTACAGTCATTAAAATACAGTTACGCGTCAATAAAGATGATTATAGGCTCCATGCCCGCTCCATGTTTGTAACAGCTCTTTTAACAATCGTATTTCAACTCCACAACGTTTGAGCCAGACATTAAAGAAAACGACAGAACGTACTACTAAAAATCCAGAAACTGGAAGCAAGAAAAAAAAAATGAGTCAGAGAATTATTTTAATTTCCAACGGATTTTCTTTTTGGTCGACGTTAGTTTGGCGTATTTCTGTACTGAAAAGCAAACTTGAAGTCAAGTCACAATCTCCTGTGTCTGCATTGAACAGCCGAATAATTCAATTTCCCTACGGAAAACTGTTTTTTTTTTGTCTTTTTAAAGAAAAGACGATTCAACCGATTCATCTGAAAAAGCTGGACCTCACTCATCAGGCAACTTCAACGACTGACAGTTGAAATGAAAAACTTCATGGCAGCCAAAAAACAGTGACAATTTAGGCCTTTAGGGCTTAAAAACCACAACAGCGAAACGGAAATAAAGTGGATTCCTGATTGATAGCTAATGGGTATCGCTGCCTTTTATTCTTCATGTGGGAGAGCACAGGAAAATACAGGAGAATGTAGGGACTGATACAGTGAATATAGTAGTATTAAGTAGTAAATGAAGTACTTATCGCTTTTGGCGTTTGGTTACCGCTGATTAAAAACGCACGGGCTCCTGCTCGTTTCAAACCCGGAGATTTTATCCAGCTTTAAAGGAGCTTTAAAGTCGGTTTAAAGACATTGCTGACCATAGCTCACAGCAGAGACATGTCTGCCTTCCGATTTTTGTGTGTTTTGAAGTTCAGACCCTGAAAGAAAAGGAACAAATGAACAATGGAGAAGGGTTTGCGAGTAGTTCGTGGCCCTGATTGGATATGGGGTGATCAAGATGGAGGTGAAGGAGGTGTAGGTACAGTCGTCGATAAATATTGCGAAGCTGGTGATGGAGACAACATGGTTTTAGTTTATTGGGATACTGGAGAGCAGGGGCGTTACCGAGCGGGATATGATGGGAAGTATGATCTTCTTGTGTTCGACAGTGCTCCAGCAGGCAAGTGTAAATAAATTTATCTTGAGTAGTCAAGTTGTCTTATAACAAGGCTAGATTCCCATCAGTGTGAATTGAGGTAAACTTGGTTCGAAATGCAGTGTAAATGTTATGGACGACCCTACATGTACTATGTGGAATAAATCCAAATAATATTTAGACACCCCACATAACATTTTCTTGAAAGATTTTACTCATTAAATTAAATGATATTACGGCGTTAAGTTCAGCAAACAACAAAACACAAGATTTACAATGCAATAAGCTTATTGATCGGCGACCGTTCACGGGAAAACATACTTATAAAAGGCTTATCCGTTAAACGGCTAAAAATATTCACTGTATATATTTAATGTCTAAAACAATGTATATGCTACAGGTCAAAATTAAATTCAGGTTAAAATTATTTTAACCTGGGTTGAATCTCAATTTCCTTTGTCTTGTAACCCTAATTATTCATAATCAATGAATAAGTAGGGTTAAGAGACCAAGGAATTTAATTTTTACCTGTAACACGTACTGTGTGTATATAACATTCACTTTATATGTTGTAGTTAACAATAAATTCAGGTAAAAATTAAATTCCTTTGTCTCTTAACCCTAGTTATTCAACCGTTTCCAAATAACATTCAACCTGATAAAGGCAGCTACCTGTCGCGACTGGAACTAACCAACAAATGCAATCAAAATAAAGCAAATTAAATGTAACTTTTCCACGGTTAACATTGCAAGTCATGTTCGTGGACATATAGCATAAGGCTAAAAAGAACTATTAAATATACCTTATCGACCCTCAAAATTCCACCGCAACAAGCAAGCGCATCAACACGCGAGACAAAACGTGAAACTCGACTCTCGGTGGAAACAGAGCACATGGTTGATGAAAATGACGTTATTCGCCCTTGGATAAGTTTTCGGGCGGGTCAAATTGGTGTCGATACATACATAGTCCAAAAATGTCGATTACGACAATATTTACCGTGTACATTCATATACAGCATTCGCTTCATTATAATCGCGTTTCATATATCATCACCCGCTCCAGTAGTTTCCAACTGAAGAGGCTATATTCAGAGAACAACCCTCTTTGATTCAGCTATTACACCATGTAAATCCAAAACTACCCTTATAATTCTCACACTTTTACGCTTTGCTTAATTTTGTTGTCACAATTACGATATTTCTACTTATTTTGAATTCTACTTCCAACGCGTTGTAAATCGATCCACTGAAGAAGGAAAATCTGTCGAAACATGTCTTTGAGCTTTAAAAGTTTTGTCGTTCACTTTAAATTGTTGTCTTGCCTTTCATTATCAAGACCTTATGAAAGCAACTTTACTACTTAAGCCTAGTTTTGGCGGACTATTTTTCATGCTTCTGGCCATGAAAACGCAAATAATTGAACAAGTTCAATGCAAATCGCCTGTTCGGGAGTCCCCGATATGCTAATTAAGCTAATGACTGTGCTCGCGTGTTGGAAACAACTTGACGAATTATCAAAGTGTTTTGTTTTGCCATCTTTTTTTGGCATCGATTTTTGTGTAGCAACACTGAAAGAAGCAACAACTATATTGACATTAGCAGAGCAATACCTTCAAACGTATATGGAAACAAAGAAAGATTATGTGGCAAAAGCGACCTTCGTACGTTGAGTTGTTTGCTTAAAACATTATGCAAATATAAGGCGTCACTATATGGACATCGTTATTTTGCTTTTTGCTCATGGATGACTTAGTATGAGTATAGGGGGCAGTTGGTAGTCTTATGGCGTTCACTCACTCGATTCTGATTCATTTATTCATTAAACATTTTCCCTTACATCCCCTGCTAAGGAAAATTTTTGTCCAAGAGTGTTCAGTCGTCTTTAGCAAGGTTTTTTGACAAGGGGGGACTAGAAAGGCGTACATTTTGCCCGCTAAATGAACAGCCTGGAACGAGTTTCTTTAGCACATTCAAAGATTGTCGAACGTCGGCCATTTTGGTTTCATGTGTTTTTCTTTCGTAAATATTCTTTTTTTTTTCTATCGGCTTTTGCTCACACGTAGGCCGGCAAGCTGGTAGAGGTCAACGAATTGATACACGACACCCGCCAGAAAGTGAGATTGTGCTAAGCAGAGGGAAATCAAGCTCGTAGTTTTTTATGCTTTTTTGATGGTTTCCACTCGCTTTCTTTCCTTGTGGAGCTCACGGGCAAGCTTCTTGTTAAGATCTGGTTTTATTGTATCGTTATTGTTTTATTTTGTATACATACATTGAAATTCTGGCTGTGTTAGTGATAAATAATCGGAAGTTCTTTTCGAAACCCGTGATTTAATTTGTACGCTTATTTTAAAATACATGCCAGTAACGTGAGATTTAAGTTGCCTTATCTTTTAGTTTTGTTGTCGTTGACAGTACTTTCGACCAATAGTGAAAATTTCTTCACAGATGGTATGCAAGCCAACCTACATGTACGATCAAGTAACTTAAATATACTCTGAAATATTTTAAAGACGGACGGACAGATAAAGTCTAAGAGACTGTGAAGATCTACGTTTTACGAGAGAGATATACTGTACAGTCAATTGTGTCAAACAGAAGCCGGACATATGGTGGCTAGTGATGTAGAGTTTGCTTTTACTTCTAGAAATGAGAGATCATTTAAACAAATTGAAATCAAAACTTGAAATAATTATGTTCTGTAATCAATGCAAAGTCTATTGGAAGAGACATATCTGCAGTCCTTTTTGAAAAATTACTGCAATGATTGTGAGA
>Ga0126337_10000710_pt1:0-2500 | contig 18109 bp, 10 predicted proteins | sample DipCmetagenome_FD_92527 | JGI IMG/M metagenome (GOLD analysis project Ga0126337, IMG submission 92527) | Coral microbial communities from La Bocana,Puerto Morelos, Mexico - Diploria C A metagenome | ecosystem: Host-associated > Invertebrates > Cnidaria > Coral | place: La Bocana,Puerto... | reverse complement strand
CTAAAGGGTACCGGCTAATGGCTAACGCTTACTTTCTCCGTTCTAACGTTTTGACATTCTAACCTAACGGTAAAGTTAACGCGTCCAACGTTTATGAGAAAACTTTCTAACGGGTAACTAACGGCTTGTTAACGGTTTCTCCCGTTTAACTGATAACTGATTTAAGTATGTCTTCCCGTTAATTATTTTATTCTGTATTAACAAAGCTTTGAAGCTCGAATACAATCATACTACGTTAACACGTAATCTAGCAGTGTTAATAAGAAAGTAAGCATTTTGTGTAAAAACCATAGGCTTTGATATTTTTTAGCCTTGGAAATAAATTATTTTTGTTTTGGCTAGCTAATCAAACGCATTATTTGTAACGTAACTTAGACAGCTGTTATTTACAACCCGGAGAATGAATCAAACATGTTTTTCTTTGCTCAAATATGGTGACCGTGACCGTGACCGTGACCGTGACCGTGACCGTGACAGTGACAGTGATTGTGACCGTGACAGCGACAATGATAATGATAATAATAGTAATGATCAACTTTATTGACAGAGAGTGACACATGACATCTAACATTCCGGGGGGACTCTCATATATAAAGGACGGTGGTGCTCTCCGGGAATTCTGAACTGAAATCTTAATTAGCGGTTGCTGCCTCTCAATTGTACTAAGTGACTTATAATAAGATAAGTGACACGCTTTTTTCACAGGTGTAGAGCACAACTTTGTCACTTGTGATGGATGCCTGGAAAGTCCCCTTACTGGAACACGTTGGCACTGTTGCGTTTGTGTTAATTACGATTTGTGTTCAAATTGTTTTATGAGGGACGTTCATGATGATACGCATCCATTTATACGTATCGACAGACCGAGGAGTTATTGGTAGGTGCCTGACTGACTTTGGAATGCTTCCTTGTTTTGTATCTTTCCTCCCTCTCATTCAAGATCCCTCCCTTGCCAGTCCCTCCAGCGTCCCCCGCCCCCTCCCTACCGTCTCGCTCTCCTTCATTCCTTCTCCCCTTCCTGTCATGTCGTTCCGTGTCCTGTCCGTCCCAGTGTTGTGCTCTGCTGTCGTTTCTTTTCCCATTTCCTTACTTAGCTTTTTCTTTTCTTTTTTCACTCTTTCTTTCTTCTCTCCTCTAAAGCCAAAACAAGGAAATGAAACAAGCGAAAGGCAACGAAAGGAAACAAACGAAACAAAGCGAAATCCTCGGCTAAATAAGTGAAAACCCATGATCATTATTCGTGAGAGCAAAAATTGACTAATCTGAGCGTCATCCACTCTATTACCTGAGCGTGAAGCTCGTCCAAGTAATAAAGAAAGAAGACCTAACTCTGTCTGTTAGCTTTACCAACCTTATACTTTCATTTTCTAAAGAGCAAAATAGGCCTGTGAGATCACTTTAAGAAGCATTACTTTAAACCGAATCTTGGCGAAAAAGAGGTTTTCTTCTCAAATCAAAAGCTGGTTTTTATATTAATTTGTTTCAGCGATTTATAGTCCATAATTCGTTGCCTGTTTTCCTACTTTATAATTTCAAATTTCCCGGGTGCCGCCATGTTTATTTGTGTAAGTTTCGATGGGAAATTATGGCGTCATTACAAGGTTGCTCGTTGGACGCATTGCGTGAATCTAGAGTTTTAAAAATGCTTAAAATCGTTTATAATTCTTTTAAATTCATATTGATGAATATGTACAGTTCCAACGTGATGTTGACATATTATACCACGTAATAGTACAAAATAAACATGGCGAAGCCCTGGTGAGTTAAACTGAAAACCAAACACTTAGTAAGTAAAACTTGTGGTTCATCTCCTGCCCAAGAAAACAAAAAATAAAATAAATCATGAACTATACTTCTATTTTATTAAAAAAATTTTTCTTCTACAATAATTCTAAAACGTGTTGCAATCTCCATAATGTTCCAAATTTGATAGGGTCCATTTCATGGTGTCATCCTCTAAAGATATATTACGTCTTCCCATCCATGTTAACTTTCATCTCCGGATGATGTCATTTTCCGAAAGGGAGAGTTATGTCAACCCGTGATGGAAAATATTATCAATGGTTTAACCCTAACCCCGTTATGCATAAGCTCTTTCACCCGGTGATGCAAATTTCTGGAGGGGAAAGTGATGTCCTCACTCGAGTTTGGTGAACTTTGGCAAACCTGCCTCAGTAACAGCAGCGTGAACGTCACCAAACAAAATATTTAATGAGCAGATAAATGGCCGTGCACGTGCGTTTTAAATCTTAATCATAAAAATTACAATTTCGTCGACTGTTATTGGTTTAAAAAACTCCTATTTTCCACTAATTCACTTGTCAAGTTGTTATCGGACAGTTTGTTATCGGACATCTTGTTATTGGACAAATGAATAAAGGGTGAAAGTTTCTAAAGAAACTGTGGTGCTGCGTCGGTGCGGGTAACAAGGTAATTTGGTTATATCAACTAAGTTGAAAATGTAAATTGGCCACCGTAACGAGTTATAAAGCTGACGTTT
>Ga0126337_10000709_pt1 | contig 18134 bp, 8 predicted proteins | sample DipCmetagenome_FD_92527 | JGI IMG/M metagenome (GOLD analysis project Ga0126337, IMG submission 92527) | Coral microbial communities from La Bocana,Puerto Morelos, Mexico - Diploria C A metagenome | ecosystem: Host-associated > Invertebrates > Cnidaria > Coral | place: La Bocana,Puerto Morelos... | reverse complement strand
AGAATGTTCTAAGCTGATTTAAAAATCATGTGAGTGGAGGTCAGCGATGCCTCAAATGTCTTTAGTTTCGGTAAATTCATTTTGTGCAAGTTCTTCACGTGCCTGTTGTGATCACATGCGCACAAATGAGATTCAAATTTTGATATTTTCTTTCTCGAAGCTTTTTCAGTTTATTAAACAGCTTTAAACACAACTTATCACCCAGAGAAGCTCTCGATTTTTTTCAGAACTGGTTATCTGCGAGGAATAAACAGAGCAAGAATACCAGGAGTGGCACGTGAAACAACAGTATTCTATAGGCGTAGCTCATGTTTTTAGTTCAATATATTTTGTCGCTCATGACTTGGGGGTTAAAGATATAGTATAAGATCATAACTCCGCACAGAAGACATCTTAGATGGCTAAGACTTTGTACCCGAATTGTAGCAACTTGGCCTAATTTAAACTTTTTATAACTGTTCTATTATTAAAACTGCAATACGCGTCTTTTGATAGACTGTTGGAACTCCGTAAGGCCAAATTGAAGTACGCAAAACCTTTTCTAATTACGTTTGAAGGGTTAATTTTGTTTATAAGAAGTGTTGCAATTGAATTAGGCGTTTTGCCTTCAATCAAGAGAACGTGTGGTCTGTAGCACCGGATGTCCGGTGATCCGGTGACAATTGTCTTACCGCCACGCGCCGAACCATTAGAGCTCCATCTTTTCGTCAAAAGGGCATTTAATAAACTTGTGAATAATACCACCGTAAGTTCGTCACGAATAGTCTAGAACGAACGCAAAGATTTGATGAAATCCTTAAAACAGTTATTCTGGATGGTGTGACCCTACTTAAATTCAAACACGTGTTTTGTAGGTTTAAAGTCAATTTACTGCAATGGAAATCATCGGAATGCATCTATCACTCGATGATTCAAAGATAATTGGAAACCCTGCTTTGAGTTAAAATAATTATGGCACGTGGAGGTCAGCACTTCGTGTTAGGTAAATACCACATTTATACACCAGTCAATACTGAAGGTATTGACAAGCATACAGCATGTGCCTATAACTAATTGATTTGTTTGCCCGACTGTTCTCTGGGAGTGGTCCTTAGAGATTTCAGGGGGGGAGGGTGAAGGAATGGTATTGCCCAGTGTTAAAGGTCACCCACCCATAGTTCAGTCCAAAAGATGTAATTTTCTGTGCTTTATCACAGAACTGGCCTGCAAGAGTCCTATATCCTAACCCAGCCACTTCAAAACCCGGTATTTTAAAATCTGTATATATTTTTTTTATCTGCAGCGGAATTCGAGAGTATTGATCAAACGGAATGTCACTTCTTTCTGTTTTCTTAATTCTTCTCATCCTTTTTACATTTAAAAACGAAAATTTCCATTGAAATGTTAGCTAGTCTGTATTATTTCATATCAAAAATTGTAAATTTATAACCCAAAATTAGGATAAAGAAGCCAAAAAGCCAGACGTTTGTGGTGACACGAGTTCTCCCTGATACTGTAAATTAATGAAGAGTGACGCTTACCATTAGTTTACCGATTAGGAGTGCCCCCCTCCCCCTTTACCAACATTTTAATGGGTAGGTGAGGTGCGAACACATTTATTCAATCGCTCGAAAATTCTACCCTGGCATGATGTTGCCTTTTATTTATTACGAACTATTCTCGGAATTTTGTTTTTCCAAGAAAATAAGTCAGTTTGGGTAAAGTCCCGTTTGTACAAACAAGTTAATTCCATGTGACTGTCTATCAATCAACATGGACTCTAGTGGGCAAAGAAAAACATCGTCCTTAAGTAGTCATGAGTTTTACCCTGAAAACACGAAAAGGAAACTAAACTCAATGCATTCTTTTAAATAGAATGACGGTTTCTGACATTTTGCTTTTAAAGCGCTTAAAGCTTGCTAATCTATAAAAAAAGATAGTTTATGTACTGTCGCGAATGCAAATCGTGACATTGGACCCGACATCCAATAATGAATGGAGCAATATGATTGGTTGGTTGGGCATACCTTAGGTTTCTCTTTCGTTATATAAAGGTGACCCTTGCAGAACGTTGTTGCATTGTTTTGCGTTCTTCACAGATGAGGTTCGACGGCGTTAGAAAGTAAGTATGTTGAATTTGTGTACATTGTGTGCTACGAGATTTAAAGTAAACCGCAAGCCTAGATCCTCCGTTATAAGATCGGCCACAAATGTCATAAGATTAAGACTTTGCAGGCTTTAAGTCTGCAACGCTTTCGTTTCGATCTTCGGGCCCTATATTCGAACGTGCAGACCGCAAAGTAAATCCCTTTATTAGCTAAAATACTCTGCTTGGACACAAGTATCACATATCACCAAGGAATATATTTCCTCTTTCGAGATGACGATATTGAGAGGGAAAACCACCGATTCCGCGAAATAAATAAATAAATAAATAAATATGAAGAAAAACAAAGCGCTGATTGGCTTAGCTACGAAAGATCAAATGATCGACCCGTGGTACCACCAAGCGAGATCCCTGCGTCCACGCTAGCCTAGAAGAAGAACTAGCCCTCAGACTGAGCGAAGTTTCCGAGGAAGACTCAAACATATTTTTCCTGCTTGCAGGTTAGCAGAAAATCGGATTTTATTATGGTTGATTAACGATAGCAACTGAGCTTTGACTTTTGAGATTCTTATGTTGTCGTGAGCCGTGTTTATCTCCCGGTGCTGAAGTGACATTAATTTTAATTTAAAGTAGTTCTTCATGCGACTTGCCCTCGTGTGATGGGAATAAGCGACATTTCACACCTCCTTTAGCTGAACTGCACTTCATCTTAGGTCGCGTGTAGCGGACGGTTTAGTCGGCATGTAGTCTACTGTTAATTAATTCAAAGACGAAACTCTAATTAATCTTTGTATGTATCACTGTTATGAACTAACGAAGCTCTACCATATTCAACTTTCCTTATTTATTGTGCAAATGAGTGCTTGAATTGATTTCCGTCTGTTTAAGAAACTCAGCCCGGTCTTAAAGTTATTTGATGTGTTCTCAAATAACTCTTGAGTTACCGCTGCAAGCGAGCCGAGCGAGACGGAAGTTAAAAGTTTCGGCTGATCCTTAATCTCATCTTCAAAATAAAAGTGCATTTGCAACGCTTTCGTCTTAATGTCAGCTGTATTGGCTGACTTATTCAGAACTTAAGTCAACTCTGTAGTTTCGGTTTGCTACAGTTTCCAGAATAAGCAAGGGAGGTTTATTTTCGGTCATGAATGCAAAGTATTTGGTTTCAACTGGAAAATTCTTTCGTTTAAGTTGCATAAGCTTGCGATTGTGTTTGCGAACGCCACTCAACGCCAGATACGCTACAACGAACAAGAATTCATACACACAGCATATTTTCATAGAAGTGCGTCATTCCAGTATTTCACGGTCTCATTGAGTGCAATTGCAGCTAAATTGTTACTTGTCAATTCATCTTGAATATGCAAAATTCAGTTTCTCAGATTAGTAGCGGTATAACTGACTCGAAAAAAAAGTATGAGGAAAGCTCTCAAATCCTGCCCTTCTAAAACTCCGAAATATTTTAATTCCCTCTTACACAAAACAGAAGAGACACTCAAAAATGCACGGTCCAATACCACACAATGCAGCGTTTTTTTTTAACGTAGTGATTGTCTCCGGCTTCCTACATTCGTTTGAATCATAAAAGTAGCTCAATCTGCTTGAATAACTCCCCCCGAAACCTAGTTATGTGAAATATTAGTTACTGAGGCCCGCCCTGATTATATTTTGGTTTGACTTCATTACATTTAACTGAATAAAACGGAATTTGTAAAGTACGCTTTCTCAAGCATTCTCAACCCATCTGTGAACAAAGCATTGGGAACAAGGTGGCGACTTGAGTCAATACGGTTCAAGACTTCGGTACAAAAAAAAACCAATCCTTTTGCAGAAGAAGTGTCCGACAGAAAAACATCATTTTAATTGGGGAATCTTTTCCTTAACCTACTGCGGAAGGAACATCTATAAATTAGTAACTTCAAGGATTCCATTTATTTGAAAAACGTTCCGTGTACTTAAAACTTCCCACCGACTTAAAACTTCCCACACAACTCAAACGCTTAACCTTCTGCCGCGATATTTTAAGAAACTCTTGTTTATAATTAGTCATTTCTTTTTTAGGAAAATTAATGATAAACTATGCCTCGTGCCATGAAAATAACAGCCAGCTTCAGCTCGCTAATGCAGCAAAATTTTTAAAGCCTTTTTAATTCAAAATTGAACTCTCTATCTTCAAGCAAGCACTGAGTTGGCAACAGAGTTGTTTGGCGTTTGTTCCCTGAAAAACTATGACGATGTCAGGAAAAAAGAGTTTTAAACATATGTAAGGTCAGCCCGGTTTGATAAAACTCAATTTAAAGTGTCCTGCAAAACACATGTACAAGTATAAGCAAGTTATCGGCGTGAGTTTTCTTGTGACTTCTTTCAGTCAGGCACGTGCATTTGAGTTGACCAGCGATGTGAATTGTGTAGCGATCTCCAGTTTGCTCTCAATTAGGCGCAAGGTTTTCATCATTGGGTCGCCCAGCAGTGATCAATACAAGTTGATCCAAGTTTTAAAACCAGCTCGGTTTTTCATACTTTGCAACGGTTAGGTTTCTGATATCATGCAATGAACAACTTGTTGTTCTTCTTCGTCGTATTCAGAGTGAAGTCGAATAATCGCAACAAAGCGAAGACACCAGACAGTTTTCTTTTACTTTCAATGCTGGCAAATTCATTATCGATCAACAGCATATCGAATTTGTTCAATCGTTCTACGTCTCGCCAAATGGTTAACTTCTTTGGGTGAAAAAAATACATTGAAAAATACATTTAAATACATCGAGTAAACTAGAATTAACCGCATCTATACTGTTCGAGAGTTTCTTCCATTGAATTGGCGAGCAATAATGATCTTAAATGGAAGTTTACAGATATCTGCCTGTTATTTAGGCAAATCAGGAGTTTATTCAAAAGAACGTACTGGTTTTAAGGCCGCATTAAGGCTCTTTTGTTTTGTAAAATTGGTACGGGTGGTGATATTAAATTGTCTACGCCCCTCCCCACTCGAACTCATGGAGCTTCTCGATGCCCCTACGATTAATTATATAAATCGGAATATTCGCGAATATTTTCAAACTGAGACAGGTCAGACAGAAGTTCTTAGGTACACGGTCTTCTAGATTGTCGTGTCTGAAAGCTGGCACGGAACACAAAATTAAGCACCGATTGTTTTCGTGAATATGCCGACATTGCTGATGAGACATGTTTAAATGCTCTGACAAGGCGCTAGTTGACGCTTTAAGCAGCCAGTTTTACACTCTCTAAAACTCAGGGCCAGTCAGTAGGCGCAAGGGAAAGTCTAAGCAACGAAGCAAAAAATCGAAGAAAAAACCATTTATTCTTCAACGGGGTTTTCCCTCGCTCTCATAACTGCCCTTGGCTCTCGGAGGCTGCCAATTTTGTAAAGCTTCACTTTTTTTTCTTAATTTGAGTGCGACATTACCCGCATAGTTTATTAGTAACACTGTTTTTCAGTTTCATGACACTTAAGGCCACGCATGCATAAAAGAAATTAGACACAGCGTCCCCACGACTAGAGCGAAAAATAGCCGTTATTCCTGTTCGTGCTTAACGCCTGCCGCAAAGCTACAAGGTTACGGGACCTCGCGTTCATAGGTCTGGATGGCAACAAAGTGTCAACAACATTACACGAGTTTCACGAATTACCTAAAAACAGCAAAACAGCAGCCTATTGTCTCCTTTTTCAAAAAACAAGTTCGTTTTATTGATTCGCCAGAAAGTGTGTCATATGTGAAGCAACACCATGCAAAAAGATAACTCCAGTCGTGCCCCTATCTGAAACTATCTCACTATTCGGTTCTCTGTTGAGAGCTGTCCTAGTTCAGTAGTTTTGTATCGAGAACAAACTTAAGATTGCAAACATGGTTGGACTCTATTGGTTCTCAGTACAGTGAATTATCTCCAACTCGTGCTCGGAGGACTTTAACCTTTGATTTTAAGTCCGGTGCACTAACCACTCTACCATGCTGCTTTCGCAATCCATGAGAAACTCCCCCCCACCTCAGTGAAGCGAGAAACGGATTTAACGGCCAAGCTTCTGCTCGCATCATGTCTATGCAATTCCAAGCTGTCAGGATCTATTATGGACTGCGAGATACTTGCCTTGATGTACGAGCAAAAACTCAGAACTATCACTGACAAAATTTACTGATAATCAGTTGAGAGAATTGATGCTTTAAGTTTAGTTCTGAAAAGAAATATTCAGCTGAAACAGTCGGAGTGACAATTTCGTTGAAAATTATTTTTGCAGTAGTTGTGCTTTTTTTTTTTTTAAGTTCCTTACTAACGGAGTGCACTTAAAGCAAAATTTCAAGTAGCGTGATTACTACAATTCAAAAGTGTTGCGGTCGATGACAACAGGATGTTGCAAATGCAACAGGAACATACGTACAAAACAGCTGCAAACTTCCGAAACCGTTTTTCTTTTCTTTGCTTTTGTTATACTTTAAGAAATCAAGTCGATGACGCATTAATGTCAACCAGCCATAACAACAACAACAACGGGCATTGTAATAATAAGTGTATACATATGATTTGATCCGGTAAAAAGCCGATAAAAAAAACCTTCTTCATTATAATGCGTCTTCATTTGATTCCATAACGTCTCAGATCACACGAGCCGCGAATCCCCGGTCCGTCAAAACAGCACTGATAATCGTGGCAGGAGGCCAAAGTTTTTCCAAATTATCCGTGATTTCACTGGTGTTATTTTCCGTTTTTCCCCGATGTTAAACCATTTTACACTCCGGCCAGAGATTATCCTTGCGCGATCACCAGCTGAAGTCACGAATTGAACGCGAAAAGCTATACCCTCGTGCACGCCCATTTTCACTCCCACAGCTCGCTGGAATTCATAACTTATAGGCTCCCTGCGTTGAGCTAAGGATGTTTTGGATAGATTTCGTTTCTGTTTACGAAGTGTGTTGAAAGCTCCCTGTAGCTGTTACAATTTCCGGCCTGCAAACGGGCGCGTGTGCCGTGGATAATCTCCCATCCCAGTAGGGGTTACTTCTGCTCGTGTCGTTATCAAGAATATACCTTTCATCACCAAGATGATCAGAAGCTTATCCCAGCATGGCCAAAATCCACACGATTACCTCGAAGCCTTGTTTGCTTGGGTTTAGGTAAATACTACTTTAACTTACTTTATACTGACACTGAATTAAATGTTAACAGAAAGTGTTACAGATATATATATACTCGTGTTACCAATTAGTGGTTTTCTGATCAGAACAGCATGCCAGAAGGCACCAAGTCGATAACAAAACAGCACGTCATTCCAATACAGGGAAGAAATATTTGGTACAACAACCCTTCGAAAACTTGAAAATTATTATTCGGAATGAAAACATTTCTCATGTCAAATACTCAAGCAAGACGTTAGGGTTTGGCCTGTTCACAATTACAGTAAAACCTCGTATAAGGGTGGTCCTATTGAACTAGGGAGAATATGCCAGAAGTAGTGATTCTTGTTGCAAATCATAACTGGCGCTTTCAGTTGTTCCTTTTGCTTTTATGCTGACTGTGCAAAACAGCGAGACCAGCTGATTCGGCAGGAAGTTTAAGCTATAAGCAGCGATTCAGTAATTCTGATCCGGGTCAACCCACCTTAACACGCAAGGGGTTTAAATTAAAGAATTGACAAATATTGATATAAACAACTGCAATAACTGCGACAACAGTATATAGTAACATCAAACATGTCAGCTACCTGACACAAGAGCCAAAGAAAACAACCGAGTCTAAGACGACACAAAATAATGCGGGTACTACATGAAAAGACATTACAGCTGTAAGTAGCTTGGAAATGGACCTGTGTATTTAGTATAGCATTGAAAACTGCATGAAACGTAATATGTTGCTTTATGATCGAGAGTGGAAAATTTGACTACTTTTCTCGAAGTAACTTCGTAATCTGTCACCCTTCAATAAGCAGATTTCTGATGAGGTCAAGCTCACTTAAAGTGAAAACAAACCATTGCTGTTGCCGAAAAAAATACAGAATGCCAACTATAATACTCGGCTTTCATGAACAGTAACAGACTTCTCAATATGTGCTTGTTCCAGTGGAGGGGTAGTATTGTTTTTCTCAAAGATTGCCACTATACCAGAGATTCTCTCAAAGATTGGGCAAAACCTCGGTCTGGGAATCTTTCCAAGTAAAGATCAAAAAGCCTTTACCGATATACCATGAAAGCCGGCTGCTTAGAACTTAAGATACTGTATCGAATCCGGCCATTTCTACAAAGCTCACTGAGAAGATACGTTTACAATCAATCCTAGAAGGAAAAGGTTAATGTAGGTTTTGGAAATCTTCCATGTAATGGTTAGCAGCAGAACTTAAGCTTAAAACTTTAATTGGCTGACTTTTCAAGTCTTTCTAAAAATAACTTAAGTGATGGAGACGAAGTTCTTATCAAGTATTGTCTAACACCTCTCAAGTGCCGTATTTTGTTCTTACGTAATGCTTGTAAGACAATATCGGGACCCACACTGGTCCTTCAGACCTAAGGCACATTTTATGCAACAGTTGTATTGTATCGTTGTAGAACTTTGTAAAATGCAAGTAATCTACACCAAAGTACATGAACTTTGTCCTTGTTTTACAGCTTCCGCAATTTCCCTCCCCCCCCAAAAAAAAAAAAAATTTTTCCTCTTACAATCATTTGTGCTGACTTAACAGCTTGTCACCGTCTTTCTAAACTACATTGTTAACATTGCCACAAGCGCCAAAATAAATAACAAAAGTTTTGATGTTATCTTGCTTTTTGCTGAACCTTGCACCTAATTTGTTCTTCGCCGGTGCGTTGATTTCATTTCGAAATCTCACCGGTGTTTTCATCCTTTCAAGAGCCCATTTGTCACTATCGCGGGCCCTTTGTTCCTGTCGCGCGCAAAATAACAGTCGGCACGCCCCGTGGCACGCGCCGATAACATTAGAATGTTTTCTTTTACCACTCTCTTATCAGCATTTTCATTGGGAAATAATCTTAAGGACAGATCATTTATCTCTGATAAAATTAAACAGGCAGCTCCAGTGCTAGAATAATATTTCTTTCTACACGCTTTGTGATAGACAAAATAGGATCAACTGTTCTAGCAATTTAGATCTGGTACGATTTTTTCCGCTGTTGTCTTATTTGCTGATGCGCTGTTTTTGGAAAAGCCGCGCCGGTAAAAACGTACTCCAAAACTCAACAGCTTATCTTTAGTCCATTAGCCTCTTTAATTAATCCCTGAAGCGAGAACCATTTCGGATCTCTGGATTAGTGCTGTGCGATTTAGTAGCCAAACGTTTAAACAGAATATAGTTTACAATGAAACTGTCCGCATGTTGTATGACACACTACAATATCGCAGAATGCCAGGACTTTCAATCAAACAGAGAGTAGGTGGATTTTTCCCGTTGCGAGACTGCGTGCTGCAACAAAACAACTAAGCTTAACGTTCTTTTGTTTTATTTGCCTAATCCTCTGAGTTTTAAGTAAAATAAAATCGAAAATTGCCTGCGTATTCGAGTATGACAGCCAACATAAACTAACCTCGATGGTATTCGAAGTGAGATTTGGGAATACGTTTGTCCAATGAAATGAGAATTCTTTTAATCATTTCTCTGATGTTGGCTACGAGTATTTTTGGCCCTGGACCATTACGATGTTTCCAGCTTCTAGTGGCTGTTAATTACCGATTTGTTCGCAATTGAGCAAGAGCCAAACTGACAAACAATAGATCACAAAAAAGCCAGCAAAACCGAGATTGTAGCTAACGGGATTATAACGTTTATGGAGAAACGAGCTTTCAGGTAGAATCGTGATCTGCCATGCGTTTGTCATCAAAATACAATATTGGCAAACAAAATGCGTCATCCAAAACAACACATCTGTTTTGAAGTCCCTGGTTTTATAAATGACGATAGAATCAGACGTGTATGATTGGCAATAATTGTTGACTGCTGGAATGCATCCAGATTTTCATTTGATCTCGAAACGCTTTGTTTGTATTTATTTCCTGAACAAAAGATTAGAAAGTGAAAGAGCTCATTGTTCTTAAAATACACTTTGCATATCAACGCATCGAAATGAGTTTGATGATGTAACGATCAAAAAAAGAAGCGTTTTTCATCGGAATGCTTGCATATTTCTGTGGTAAATTTTGCTTTTAAGTTGTGGAAGAAAGGCAGAAATAAACAGGATAATTTACCCGAACAGTGAAATCCAAGCACCAAAATTGATCAATAAGAGCGAATCTCTCTCCATTGACCAATCCGTCTAATCGAACTGAAATAACCTCGAGAATCGATTTGTGATTTTAAACGGAAAATGTTTATAATAAAGTTGATGGTCAGTGAGTCGGAAAATTAGTCACACGTGATCGACTGGGCCCTCGTTAAAAAAAGCCAAGCATTCTTCAATGTTTTAATTTCTCAGACAACTGCGGTGAAGTTTGCGCTCCGTTCTATGCCTTTTACCGGATTATTGAAAGCTAGGTAAGTAAAGCATTTCAAACGTACGTTCAATAATTATGTTCTTAATTCGTCATTGCGTTAGTTAGCTTTGTTTAAAATTGCAGATACTGCGGCGAATATTCGTTGTTCTGCGTCGATATTAGAGTTTTTCTCATAGCTTTGAAATCTGTTCCATTTTCCGGCCCTCGCCAAAGCTTAAGGAAATCGCTGATTATTTTCTTGTGACAAATCATGTCTTTGTCTAAGTTTTCCGTCGGAGAAAATTAAAACCATATCTGGCCAGAAGTGCCAAACATCTCCGCTAAGCTAGACTTAAGTCATGGTGGCTGGTATGTGATAGAAATTCGGCTTTAATTAACAGAAAAAAACTAAACAGAACGGTTTTTCATACTTAGTCAGCCAGCATTGTTTAAAGTTGCCTCCTTTTCCTCAATGTCTTAAGCCTCATATGACCACTGTTTTACTGTAGACAAACTCATATTGTTGTCTCGGTATTACGAACGTCGACGCTTGTGAAGAAAGACTTTGACGTGGTCAATTTTGGGAAATTACTTCATTTCTGGTCTCTAAAAATACATTGCAAGCAAATTCGGTTTTATGTCGAGAAAACTTGCTTTTTGGAGTTGTGTTTTAGGGATTGCTTTAAAAAAAATAACACGAAATCTAAAACTTGTGAATATCACAAGATTTAGAAGCCAACGCGTGGCAAAGCCGGCACGATGTTTTTCAAAAATACCGCTGCACGTGTGTAGTTCGCAAATTTAACACTTTGTGTCACGTGAAAACTGAGAACTTTATATTAGCTTTCAGGGTTATTTTAAATAGCAGAGACGAAGAACACTCGTTCTTTGCACATTGTTACTCTTTTAAAACGCATACTGCATGAGATGGGCAGCTGTTTGCATCTCTGGATTAATTAAACTGCAGATAAAAGTGTCCTGATTTACGGTCAAAAGCTCTCTGAAAAGCTCTGAAAGAAACTGAATCAACAGGTAAGTTAGGGAGAAGTCCGATTTTAGCCCTGGAAGCTAAACGTACAAACAAACAAGCAAACTGTAAACAAGGCGTGAAAACTCAAAACATTTTTAAAAAACATTAAACGTTAATATTTATTTTTGGCAACGGACCTTAATTTAAATTATTTGCGGACGCGTGCTCAATATTTACCACCAGTATGTTAGAATTCTGGCAAAGAATATGCTTCCAGTCTTAAAATAGGGAACTCGAAATTAAAGAAAATTTTTACGCTACCTTATTCTACTTTATTTTTGGTATACCTGTATGCTTTGATAGTCGAGAAAGATATACTGCTGCAAATCGCAGTCAAAATCGATTAGTTACGGTGTGAGGACTTAAGTTTAATTCGATCGCGGACCTCCGACCTCCTTTGTAAAACAGATCGGCCATTATACACTTTGCAACATATAAAATTTAATGTTTGGGACTCGCTCTGGTACATATATACTGCGATAATGAAATTGCGTTGTCATAAGCGTGAAACTCACCCTAAAAAATACATTGTACAACTAATGAAGGCCTTCCGGTCACAATGGATGCCCGCCTGAGGAAATTGTGAGGATTGAAATCCCCCAATCACCGATAACTAACATGCTAAAACTATGATAATCAGTTGAGCTCTTCGCCTGTCGAAAACAGAGGAAGAAGAAAGAGAAATGACAACATCATGAGGATAAACAATGATTATATAATTTCAATTTTTTTTTTCAATCAGTTCGGTAAAATTTTTCGGCCTTTTCTTTGTTTGCAGCCCTCTGAATTATTTATCCGCATAAAAAACATTGGCATTCACAGGCTTTTGTTTCAAACCGCAAGTATTTACCTCAAATGTGTCAAATTTTCTGCGCCCTACCTACGCTTTCTCGGCAAAAAGGATCTAATTTGCTTAGAATAAAACCAGATTTGTGATGGTTATAGCTCAATCGTTGACAAGCTGATATCGGAGCTTCTCCAACGGGAAGAAAAACTTGTCTGTGCAATTTTCAGCTTTGGTTTACACAAAAATTTTTGATAAATAAACACTGTTTTAACCTTTAAACTTATCATACCGTACTATGCTAAGAGTTCGAAGTACATAACAGATCTAATTGTCATGGAATTCGTTGCACAATTTATCATGCCTCGAGCAAGATCTATTTTGAAAAGGTCTTGTAACCACACCCAAATTGATGAGTTTTTCGTTTAGAATATATTCATCACGTGAAAAAGGCGTGTCATACTTTTTAAGCTATGTATGCTTTCTTTCGAGCTGCGAGTGGATGTTGCAAAAACCAAACCTTAGCACTGAAATGCAATATCTCTAATTGCTTGCTTTCATAACGGATTGTTTGAATACTCCAATATTAAACAAGAATGCAGAAGTGACAAAAATAAGTCATTTCAGCCGGAGCAGTTAATGATAAGTGATATTGTCATCAAACAAACACAAAAGGAGCTATTTAAGCTTTATCCAGATCAGTGCAATGATCGAAAAAAAGAGAAACTTGACGTACAAGCAATAAGCTACTCTTGATATATTCTTTAAAAAGGTTGTGATCATGAATTAGTTTCATAACAAATTGAACAAACTTACTAATATCATAAATGCATTTTTTTCTAAATATATCTTTTCCAGTCTAAAATTGACACTATTGTGATATGAGGTTGAGGCTATCAAAATTGTATTGCCATTTCAAAATCCTAGGCCATTTGGAATTCGGTCTAATTTTAAACGGTGGAGGTAAAAACGAACATTCTGTCTGATTGATTAAGAACAATCTGTGGATTTTTCTATCTTCTGTTCGAAGACTTGGCCTCTGAAAACAACTGTTTACTATCCTAACAGAAGAATAGTTTTTGTGTTCTCTTCGACAAAAGGCGCATAATTTCCTAATTTTCCTAAAATTAGTGTCGCGTGCTATTGTTCTAAACAAACGTGTAAGATATTTCCCTTTTCATTATTGTTTACAAAATATTCATTAGTATGCAAGGGCCATTGCTCACATGCACGATCAGTGATCAAGCGTTCTAATTGCTTTGGTATCAAGAACAATAGGAGATAAGTCAAAAACTCAATAGCCCTGCTGTATTGCATCAGCCTTTCTAGTAGGTCTTCCGGTAAAAGGCTAACATCGATATAGAAACCTCCCATAGTTTAATTTACGATCTCGTGATAACTACAAAAGCACGTACGCATTTTTTCCGACTGGGGTCAAAATTCGCGTGTCGCGGGCGTGACATGTGCAATTGCTGAGCGATGCCACAACTGCCTTTTAAAGACTTACTTTTAGGTGTACATATTTTTTTGGAAAGGGAACGAAATTGGTCTCCAACCAATGGCATTAAAACAAAATAGAAATAATATTTTCCCTAGAACAGGTTCCAAAAATAATTGACGTGATGTATTTGCTCGAGAAACCCTCAACTCGCTGCCCCCTTTCCACGGTTGTATCGCGTGACAGTAATGTGACGGTTTCTGTCTTATTCTTACATCTCATATATGTGATAGAGGGGTTTCTCAGCTTTCTCGGCTTTTATATGGGAAATTTTAAATAAAACGGGGAATCCCCGACTCTCTTTCCTGTTTTGATTGGTTAAAAGTTCGTTTACTCCGTGAATGAAAAATTGAAAACGTTGATTGGTTACACTAACGATGGCTATATAATTCCTGCTATCTGATTGGTCAGAATTACCGCTCGCATTTCCTGCTATGTCATCAAATCGGCGTGAAGTACCGCGTGTTTATGGTCAATGGTAGCTTGTGTTTGTAGACCGAAGGGTTTCTAAAGGTATGATATGTGATGTTTTGTCCATGACGGCTGCGAATGCCATCGAATCTTTATTCATTAAGTTGTTCGCTGTAATCGAGATCTTATTTTTGCCGTAGTTTGGGGGTGTTTTGTCGAATTATCGTGCTTTAAACGTAGGTCAACATTGAAGCCATTGCGGAGCCATTTGTCGTTCGATCTTTGAGAGAGTGCCAAGTTAGAGAGTTTTCTAAGGTTTCTTAATTCGAATGTGAAACAAACATCGATAACTACTTACAAAGCATTACATGAAATTAGAATGAGTTAGGAAGTCAGTGTGAATTCGATTTGCTGCGCTTAAAAGTGACAGAGTAAGGTGGTTGTTTTCATTGCATATTGAATAAGGCCGTCACCCGAGCAATCCGCAAGGGTCATGAAGCAAAAATAGCTAACAGTTTCGCGTCTTTACCCAATAATTTTTTGCCTAAATTGCAATGCTGTCGTCATCAATTTACATGCTGCAGTTTTGTTGATGTAAGCTCTGTTTAGTTTTGCTTTCTTGTTCAAGAAATATCTGTGATACGCTACTATTCGATTTCTGAATATTAGCGCCGGTTGACTTATCGGTCTTCAGTGGTGTTTGCCAAACAACCTCAAACAGGAAATCCGAAGCGATTATATGAACTAATCTTTTGCTTTGCTCCTCCACGGCACGTCTGTGTTGGCCAGTCTCTGTGCAGGTTTTAGGGTTGTCTTTTTCGGAAAGTACGTACATCGACCTTTCGGTTTTCGATTTGTAGAGTTCGCGTGTTTACATGTGACCAAGTTTACATGTCAAAGTCGATCGATCTCTCTGCAGGAATTCGATATTAATTATGCCTCGTACGCAAGGAAGTTAAAAAAACTTAAAGTGAAAGAAAGATCGACTCTTTGTTGATATACTTGCGCGTTCGTTTCCACTTAGATCTGGGTACCCATTTACCGAAGAAGCTTTCCGGAAGATCTTGATGAACCCGGATTTAAACAAAATGGCGGATCAAGTAGAACCCACAATCGGAACTCTAATTAATGAGAAGCATCTAAAACAACTAATGGAAGATGTCCGTGGAAGTGACGATGGTAACTGGTGAGTAATTCTTAGAGCGAGGTAATATTTCTTACAGAAGTACAAGTTCGTGCGTCGTTTTGATTGCAACTACCCACGCCTAGAACCTCGCGAAACTTTACAAAAAGTTCGCGCGAGAAACATACAACTGCGATTTTCGTCTTATTTTCTTAGCAAATCTTTGTTATTTCATTATTCAGCGTTAAGATGCTCCAGTAAATTTATGCCCATTCAATATGCTTACTCGATTAGCAAAATTGTTTTCCTTACTTGGGCATACAGCTAGTGTGATAATGTTTATTGATATGACTTTGTCTCTTTCCCATTGTTTTGATTTGTCTGCTCGGCGCAATTCATTTCGTTTCAAACCAGATCAAATCAGTTTTTATTAACTCCGTTAAGTAAGTTTATGTTACACTGTACTTAGCTTAGCTAGCATCAATTGCCAATTGTGAAGTAAGCTCTTAACAAACTCTTGTGGATTTTACAAGTAAAGTTCCTGCTACAAACACAATGCTGTATTAAGCTTTACAAACTTTTAACGATATCAGTATAAACTTTGTTTTTATATGTGTTACTTGAGGGTAATACTAGTTCATCTTTCTTTGCGTTGAACTTCATGTTTGTCGATCCAGGGATACCGTACCTAGAGGTTAGATATTTTGGCGTAAATCATATCTTCCTGTTTCAGCTATATCTTCAAAGCGACAAATTCGTTTACTGAGAAAATACAATACTAACTCACTGGAGAGTCATATTGAAAATCTTGCATGCTTTTGTGAAAACAACAAAAAGTCACACAGCGATCAGCTTTGTCACTTGAACATCACATGTATTCAATCTTACAGAAAAACAACATTGCATGATCAACCTCATAAACAATTCTGAAGAAGAAACAGTTGTTTAGGAAATCTCACAAAGTCATGGGATTATCAGAAGATTTAGCCTCTGAATGTAAACTATAGTTCCAAAGCAAAAAAACAATTTTGTGTTGCAAGAGTCTGTTTCTTGCCATATGCACCACTAAGATCTACAGGTGAACTTATTAGACAAGTCAAATAATTTGAATTTTTCAGAGGGCTTTGTAACAAGATAAGTAACCAAATGATTTGATTTCGCTGATGACCCTTGTCACGTGATGATCACTTGGGTCAATCATATAGCAACGGTGCATATAGCTAGGGTCAAAAAGATATTCCCAAAGAGAACTACAGTTGTCTTGGAACTACTCACAAGCTGATCAAGGATGGATATGTGCAAGTGGATGAAATGTGAAGACCTTAGGTCAGAGAGCTTTTTCTTTTTGTTGTGCAAACACTTTGTGTTAGCTCTAAAGGAACACAACTTATTTTATTTAACGTTAAAGTAATGGTCAAGTAATGTTATCCTCGTTGCTTAGGAGTAAAGTGGTAAATTCCATATTTGGGCTAGTTTAGAGACTAAAGATTTTTTGCTGTTTCAGTACATTTGTGTGAATTGATAGTTCCATATTGGGGCTAGTTTAAGAAGATTTTTTGTTGTCTCGGTACATTTGTTTGAATTGATAGTTTACATGATATTTGGGCTAGTTAAGACCCACTAAAATTTTTACTGTTTCATTACAGTACTATAATTTATTAATTTTGTTTGTGTGCGTTTATGAACATTTTATGAATCAAACAAAGAGATTTATTTGTAAAATTTCTAAGCTCACCACTTGTAAAACAATTATACACATTTCTTATTTCGATTACTGTAACCTATTTGTTGATCAGAGCTGTGAAAAGAGTGGCTAATTTAAAAGTTTAGTTTAAAACCAGTCAAAATGCTATGTACAGTCAAAAGTTTGAGCAAAATATTTATTACTGATTACATCGAAAGATTTGTAATGTTTGGTAAGCTTCACCTTGAAATGGATATTAATAGAATTTTTGTTTTTCAAAGTGGTGTAATGTTTGTATTGATGAACATCTGACTGGTTATATTGATCCTTACAAAAAGTGATTTACAATGTGCCAGCTAACTGTTAATGGCACCTTTGTGAAAAGCTGTGGGGCAGAAAGAGATTAATGACATTTTTTCTCTTCAGTTTCTAAGCTTGGTGCTCATGGTTAACAAATAACTGACATTTTTTTAATTTTGATTACTATAACCAAAGCGGTGAAACCAGCAGCTGAATTAACCACATTAAGTGTACATGTAATTGATAGTTGTAGCACAATTTGACTTACAACCAGTGAACTATCATTTCCTGAAGTTAACAGACAACTGTCATTCATCAGTCAGTGTAGATTGCTACATTCTTAGTGACGCCAACTCTTGCAAAACAAGAATGTCAAATTGCACTGTTCTTGCAGGCCAAGAAAAATTAGTTGTTAAAAAGCTTTAAATTCCATCTTAAGGCTGAGATTCTAATATTTCAAGAAACGTTGATAAAAAAATCACAATTTATTGGAAATTTGTGTTGTGGCTTTATTTAGCACTGACTTTGACACTCGCTGTGCAGAACAATAGTTGTCAAATTTCAAGCCAGTGCTGGCTTGCCTGCAACCATAAAGACAAGGTCAGCAATTTCCTTCACCATTTTGTAGCTGGATATTTTTTTTTTTTTTTGGGGGGGGGGGGGGTTTGTCGCAACTTTTAGAATTACATGTTGCACATTTATCTTCAACTAAAGAAGCCAAGGTCTCCAAAGGAAAAAAAATAAGGTTGGTGATGCGATAAGTAAGACATTATTCGCAAAGACAGGGATGT
>Ga0126337_10000706_pt1 | contig 18155 bp, 10 predicted proteins | sample DipCmetagenome_FD_92527 | JGI IMG/M metagenome (GOLD analysis project Ga0126337, IMG submission 92527) | Coral microbial communities from La Bocana,Puerto Morelos, Mexico - Diploria C A metagenome | ecosystem: Host-associated > Invertebrates > Cnidaria > Coral | place: La Bocana,Puerto Morelos... | reverse complement strand
TGGAGAAGGCTCGCTCCCAGGTTTTGTTCACGTTACCCTCCTCTCAATAGTCTGGCGCTATTCCATTTGCAAACGCCATAAAGAAGTTCCGGACCTCCAATTAGCTTTTCATTCTTAACTATACAAAGGAGAAATAATTTACTTTAATTGGCGGACATAATTTCGATTGGGAGTTTATCCGATTATTCTTTATTAAAATGGTCAGGTAAAAGGTATGCGCTTTCAAACGCACTGGCCTGGAGGCCCATCGTTCAGTGCTGATTTCCATGTACCATGTACCGTCTAGGATAATCTCTAAACTCCTTTCTGGATGGGATACTAAGCAATCGCAGGGTTACCCCCCGCAACCTCTACCCATTTATACACTTACAAGGAGAGAGAGGTACCGGTAAGAATTGTGTATCTTACAGAATGACCAACGTTTTCACTCGATCCAGAATTCAAAGTACAAGGCAATAACCATCACGCCACCGCGCCTCCACCATATGGACTCTTTTTGGTAGGTAGCAAGCCTTGCCATTTCTATTCTGATCTGAGAGAAACTGTAGCGACTAGAACTTTCTTTGTTTTTGGTGTCACGTTATTCCGTGACCCCTGGGAACTATGCAACCCACTCTGTAAAGCGTTGTTCATTATGCGTAGTGGGTCTTTCATTTTTTGGCCAGTGCTTGTTAGCACTGAACGTTGTCTGAACGTTAGCTGCTTCACTGTTGTGTGAGCCTTTAAGTATAATTCTAGTTTTCGAGTCGCCACAGTTTTGTACGTTTATTTTTCTCCGTTGCCAGTTTTTTTGTGTTGTTATATTTTGAACCTAATATTTTGTCTCGTTTATTTTTCAGTTGAATTGAATCACAAACATCAAACCCACGATCACTTTAGTTTACGCCCAATATGAATAAATTTTGAGCATTCAAACGTCTGTACGCTTACTAGACCTACAGAAACAATAAACTGCAACTTTTTTTCTTTTTAGAGACCAACCTTTAGTGTTGCATCCCAACCCTGAAGGTTGCAGGAACAAAACCATCAGAGATCCAAGGAGAGTTAACATCCCAGGCGCCATTACAAAGACGTGTTGTACATAATTGCTAACCGCTTCATTTGAGTTCGAGCTGTAATAAGAGAGAGAGAAAAAGAATGGGTAACCATTCAAAAAAAAAAGAAAGGCTGGTCAACGATCAATTTTTTTTATAGTAATCAGTTCTGGATGTATAATTAAACTAATTTCATATATTAATGCCCAAATCCTAGTTACCAACATATTTTCCATAAAAAATGGGCTTATTTATCACTTTACCACATTTACCAAAACGATATACTTATTTCGAGAATAAGCTCATTTTTGTAAAGCTTTTCACTACTTAGTGCCGTTCCAGTATGTTTAGAGGCATCGGTGGTATTCTTTCTGAACAACAAGAAAACTTATGTTGCGCGGCAAAGTGTTATTTTGAAAGAGTTTTGTGCACTTTTTTCCTGTAAGTAACAATTTTGAAAAACCGCGTCTTTTTCAAGTATAAACTCAAATAACTTAAAAATCTCTTCCTACGATAACCCTCCCCCTCCACATGATACTACCCCAACCTCTTAAAATGCATTTACTGTGTGAAGTTAAAAAATACAGCACTCAGGCCTTTTCTTGTGAGCTCGAGGACTTTTCGGCTAGAAAACCCTTATACATACCAATGAATATAATTCTACATAAATATTTTCAATTTACTTGAAACTGATTAATATTGTACACATCTTAAACGCACTGTTTAATTACCTATTGTGAGTTTTAAATTTAGTCGTTTTTTTTAACTTTGTTAATCAATTATATTTTTAGTCCTCCATTTTATGTATAATATACAGATTTAGTCAAGCCTAAAAGCAGAGCTCCTGCGTCGGGTTGTTCAAAGCCTAATTAATCATAATAGTTTTAAAGCAACGCCAAAAGCAGCTAAGCAGCTCTTTAACAAATGAAAAATAGACACTCAGCTTCATGCTTATGTCCCTCCAAAAATACTTGAAAACTTGTTTAAGCAGCTCTTGAGCAAATGACAAATAGACACTCAGCTTAATGCTTATGTCGCTCCAAAATTGTAGGAAGAAATTTTTCCTGTAAAAACGCTATGAATAATGCTGAAAGAAAGGTTTTTCAAACCATTTCTTCAGCAAACACTGTAGACTGCTGTAGACTGCTGGGTGTAGGTTATGTAGTCGCGGGAAGCCGCGAAAAACAAAGCCTCGTTTCGGTTTAAGACCTTCTACCGAATGACTATGACCGCCATGTTGGGGCGAAGTTGTCGCTGGCCGCACGCGCCCGCGAGCGATGCCACTAGCCACGATGACCATGAAAACTCAAACGCTTGGTTTTCCTAAATTCTATCCTCGCATAACAGTTATGGGGCTCCGCTCTTCGGCCCTTCGGGCCGCTAAGGAGCTCCGCTATAAGAATGCTTTTAATAAAGCGATTCGGGTCTCCGAGTTAGGCTTGGATGAATGGGTAGATGGATTGGCACGGACACACCAACGGAATGACGGAGGAAGGAGAGAAGTGAGGGTGTGAGGAAGGTCAGGGAGGGAGAGAAGGAAGGAAGTAGGGAGGGAGGGATGGGTGAGTGGATAGATGTACTCACTCTTTTTCCGGATAAAAGCTTTGTATGCTGATCACTAAGCCACCGCTTGATACTCTGGCGATTACAGTTGTAATGGAAATCACTAAGCCGCTAGCACCCTGTAAAATAGATAGGCAGTATTGATTGTAAATATCTAGTCATTGATGTCATTGATTACTCATCGAGAAAACACTTATGGCCATAAGCCATACTTAAATGGATTATCAAGTAATGAAAAAACCTGTTCCAGGCACATGCTATGTTTACAATTCTTATTTTACAAACTCAAAAGCGACAATTACAGCTTACTGAGTAAGAACTTAAGAAATAAATTAACAAACTACAATATTCAGAGAGAAAGCAGCATTAGCCTAGCCCCGATCTATCTAGGTCGAATTGGAATTTAGAGATGTTTGTTTTTTTCTAGAGGGACGAAACCGGAGAACTACTGTCGAAAAACCCTTGGAGGAAGGCGAGAACCAACAACAAGCTTTGCCCAGATATGGAAAGTGTAGTCCGGCATTTTGCGGAGACCGTTATTCGTTCCCTCCTACAACGATCCATTGAGCGAACAAAATCTACCACTTTCTCCTGTACCTGTACTGGCGCGCTGGTGGTTATAGCAACATTGGACGTTTCTGTAACCAGTTTAATCCACTGAACGGGAGGTTGCCCATTCTCGCCTCACAAGAGCCCCATACCCCTGATAGACTACGTCGTCATGCTAAGGTTGAGTTTTCAAGCCATGGGAGACAGAATATAGGGAGCTGTGTCTCTAAACCGATAGAATTTGGCTTATCCGGAAGGTCGATGCCGTTGTCCGGGATGCGGCGGTCACCATGCCTATGGTGACTTATAGGAGCGAGACGTGCGAGCTAGGGCGTAAGTGTAAACCAGTAAGGCTTAGACACCTACCAGTTGCTGACAGATGCGACCGCATTGCTGTAAAGGTGTTAGCACTCAATATCCTTCCCCACACACACCAGATATGGCACCAGACCGGAATCAAATTCTGGATATATTTGTGGGGGCCAGCGATCTCACCACTGTGCTAGGCTTATTTACTTAACGCGAGCAGCAAAGAGAGACATGATAGCACCTTCTTAAGAAAATATTTAATATGCTCTTTTCAAAATTAACCTTGTTGCCCAAAATTACAAACCTTGTCTTCTCCAATCAGTTCAGTGATAAAAGCCAGCGCCATTACATACATAACGGACATGCCAAATCCCATTATTATGACTGGTGCATAGGTTGCTTGCTTGATGGAGGGACTTTGAAAATAACTCCAAGTGGCACCACCTATCACAAAGAAAGCTGCCAGAAGATACGTCCACTGCAAAAGTAAACAAAGTGTAGACTCGAATTAAAAAAACTTTGAAGGTTTGATACCGTTGTTTGACTGCGAGGATTCCAAATCATACATTTTCCTGTCGTTGGGTATTGTTATTTCATTCTTAATTTGTAATTGAGTTCTTTTCTGTATGTATTGCTTTCCTGTTAAGGTTACCTAGATGGTCCTACCGGCAACTGGCATAGCTGACAGTTGAGCTGACTAGTGATGTCCCGACAACCTCGACGAATACTGACCCACTTTGTTGTTATGAGGACAGCTGCTCTCAACTTCCACGCGGTTTAAGGCTTCTGAGCTTCAAATAAAAATCGTATTTTCCTCCTTCGACAATCCCCCTCTACGATCCACCTCATTAAATAAGTGGAAAATGAAATGGGTAAAATACCATGGAGTGAACGACATGCAATTGACTACTATTCCACGCAGTTGTAGTAATAATACACCTATAGCCATGGCAGATGCTGGATGTTTAATTTCAGACACTGTCCTGGCTTGGGAGAGTTAGGTATCAATTGTAATAGATATTTACATCATGTTGTTACCTTGCTTCCAATCTTCTCGTTGACTTTATTGCAAAAGATGCTCGAGAAAGCTGCACTAATAAGAAGAACCAATGGAAAATAGGCAATAGCTTCCTAGATGGCAATGACAAAATAAGACAACTAATTAGAACTACCATATTAGCTTGTTCTTAACGAATAATCATATAAATGAAGGGGATATGGTTTACTGAATCGAAAGTTAAGTTATATTCAATCCATATATGCATGCGTAATATTCCTGAAAGTAAGGAGTTACATATTGCTGCCCCCCCCCCCCACCCCGATTACTTCAAGTGTATATCACATGAAAATATATGCACATTTGTGGTGCCAAGTTTCAAGAACACTGCTTCAATATTTCTAGAGATATGTTTTATTCAGTACGTTACCATTTTTTAGTTGCCAATCTTATGACATCATCACGGATATAATTTGCATATTACAAAAATGTCAATATCTCTGAAACGAATGAAAATATTTCGAAAAGAAAAACACCATTCCTCTGTATTTCGAAAGGCCTTTCAAATAAGCAGAAAATGTTTTTCATGTCATATACACTTTAATGTATTTCACAAGTCTTTATCTACCCTTGTCAAATGCAGTACGAATATAAAAGTCATATCTTTTTAATGCATGTTTGTGGCAATATGTTGATAAGTGTCAAAATGTACTCATTTGCCGGTTCGAATGTCTATTTCAATTCTTGGGGGACGGCAAAAATGTTAAAATAGAAGAAAGAGAGTAGATTAAAAAGTGTAATGCAAGTTGAAAATATTGCATTTTAAAACATGTAAGGCAATGGATACTTGCTTCTGCTAATAAAAACCCTGGAGGAATTTTAAGACAACTGTCCTCCCCAAACGAAAAGTATACAATATAGGAAATAAAATGGTAGAAACTGATACAATATTTACCTTTGCAAATTGTAGTCTTTCTGTGAGAAACAGCGGTAAATATGCGAAAACTGTGTTTCTTACAAGGCGTGAACATGTGAAGATAATCGCTACCTGGAGACGACACCAATAAATACATCTATTAGTGACATTGTCTCTCAGCTTAGGGTCTTAGGGTCACCGGCTTAGGGTCGTTCTTTATAGTGAAACACTGAGACCTCGGACTTTAAAACGTTGCTCGAGACCCGCGGTCACGGATCGCATTTTCAAGACCTCGGTCTCGATGCTTAATAAACTTAAGGGAACACTTTTACAGAACTAAGCTTGCATCACTTTACTCTACTTTCATTATTCAACTTATAACATTATTATACTCATTGAATTAATCACTGGTACTTATTTCTTACCTATACTAACAGTCACTACATTACATTGCTAAACAAAACATGACTTGCAACGCAGTTTTTCACTATACCGTGACCTCCCAGCTGAATGACATATTCATCATGAGTAGACTGAATTATTGGTGTTTTTGCATAAAAAAACTATCATTCTGTTTCTCATATTGTGCGAAAATGTAAAGTTACCATTTTTAATTAAAACAAACGCAAAAGATAGACAAACCTTATAGAAATTTGGATCTCTCAGCCAGTGTCTGATTGTTTTAGGACGTCTTTTCTTAGCTGGACGAATTGGTGATGAAACAGAAAGATCAAGCACTTCTTGTTTATCTTCTGAAGCTGGAGGATTACCGCCGCTCTCAATACAGTCGCCTTCTTTTTCTCTTTCCGTGACGGTCGGCCACCTCTCAACGGGCGCATTAAGTTCCACATATTTTCCCCCATCCCCGTTCATTAATGGTTGGACAGGAAATTCCGAAAAGTTGAAAGTGACAGACCGTTTTTGCCTTCGAAGGCTTGACGTATCACTGGTGCATTCTTCCTCTATTTCTTCTCTTCCTTCATGTTCAAAACCAAAGTTGGGTAGACCTAGTTCTCCCACATTTGTAACCATCACGATTCCGCTTCTTCGTTGTCTACATTTGGCTGGAAACAATGGCGGCTTCTCTTCTTCGTCAACTTCTATTTCTCTGTCAACTGAATCTACTTCTTTGTTACTTCTTTCTTGTCTCAAGCACTTTCCACCAGTTGTGTATTCTTTATTTGCAGTGTCAAGTGCAGCGTGGTCTTCAATGCTTTCAGTTGACATCTCTTCTTGTTGGCTGTTGTCTGATCTAGATAGCAGTCCATCAACAACACGCATTAACAAGCTCTTCTTACGTTCACGGTCGAACTTCCGTAATTCTAGAACCATTTGTTTTTTTGTGTCCTCGGTTTGTGGATCTTTTTGAGATGATTTCTCATTCTCAGTTTGCGATGGAACTTGATCACTCTCGTCTCCCTCGTCATAAAATAAAACTTCAACAAAGGTCTGCAGTAAGCTTCTTTTCCTCTGACGATTTTCATGATCCACCTTGTCTTGATGTCCTTTTTCCTCCTGTTCCGGTGTTTCATTCGACGAAGTCACAAACATGTCCACGATTGAACGAACAACACTGGTATTTCGTGAGCCTTATACAGAAAGAACAAAAAGAAGAAAAATAATTTTATTAACCTTTGTCCAAAGTTTCCCCAAGCTTTAAGGACAAAATCAACAATAAAGAAAACGGGTAAGACGTGTGAGCTTGTGTCGTTGTTCATAACAAACAACACGTAGTTCGCTACTCCTCTTAAGGGCTTTCACTCACGTGGAATAAAACAAAGCAAAAGCAAACTCAAAGCAGATAAGAGTTCAACTCCCAAAAGATTGGCTTGGGACGCCAACACGCAGCCGTTTACTGCTTTGGGGCACCACTATGGCTGGCGTCAAGTCAAAACAAGTAAAAACAATGTATTTTATCGTATTCTCATTTTAACCTTTCTTGGCCGATATGCATCAAGAGGCAAGTGAGGATGAAAGTCCAGGAGGGCCTCCCATGTGAACAGGGCGGGAATGCTAGTCGTACCTTTAACGGGGTACTCTTAGGATGTTAAGCCTCAGGAGGTTCACAGCTGGAGCTTTTGAGGTACCGTTCAGGGACTTGAACCGAAAAAGTATGAGAGGTGATGTGTTTTGAACCGGTACCACTGAAGAGAGAAAAAAATTCAAACCACGCCCACAAAACAGAATCTTAATACCTCTTAGGGTTACTTTTCAGAATATCTGACAAGTACCTCTGTCCTTTTTATATGACAGTGCCCCGGGATTAAAGATAACGGAGTAAACACACCATATAGACCTTATCCTCAAGTTAATTCCTCTCAAGATATTATTAGACGTGGCATCAAGTCCTCCCTCAGATGATGCTTCCACGCACATTTCATGGGCTGTCAATGTGAGTGAAATTCGGGTCACAAGATGTGCTTTTTCTAGACGCGAAATGATGCCGGATATTTGTCCGCGGACATTACTGATCTGGTCCGAGAAGCGAACACTTTTCCGAGAGCATAGCTCGAAGAAAACCGTGAACTTTGAGGAGCATAATTACGCCCTAAATGAAGGCTATTGTGTTTGTTATCCTTTAAATTTTTCTTTCTTTTTCTTTTTTCTTCAGCCAATCAAATGGTGACTAGGGAACGAAGTGGTATTTTTCTTTATCTCAGTATCATAGTAGTCCTTTGTCAAAATTCTCATACATAGTTTCAAAAAAGTGTAAATAAGAAAGAAAATCCTTCAAACAAAGATTTCAGACAATAATCTCACAATTTAGATAGAGCGGCATGGTCTATGACGTCAAACACGTAAAGGGCCAACAAGTTTATAGGTACAGTTTGGCGAGAAAACCGTCCAAAGCGCGGTTTTGTTATTGTTGATTTTTACCGTTTAACAATAAAAAAACGCGAATACAAACATAAATTGAACGCTTGAAATCCAAGCTAACATGTCTCTGTTATTACGTTTAGACTTACTTTGGTTTTCCTTTTCACCCACTACCATGAATAATCCGCCAACATTCTAAAAGAAATGAAATGTGAAGCCCATGTTTAGTCTCACACACAATCCCACAAAAAAGTGAGCGAAAGGCTCGAACAAGGATCGTTCACTTTGGATTCGAACGAAGCATTAAGTTACAGTGTCTCCCACAATATACCCGTTCTTTTTTTTGCATGCTAAAACGTCGGCGCAGCTTTTTCAAATTCAGTACAGCGATAATTAATTTACCTTGATCGACTTGAAGATGATCGATAATGTACCAATTCTTTACGTACCATATCTATATAAGCGCTAGATTTTCGTGCACGGGTCTTGCGAGGTTCTTTTGTCCCAACGTAGAAAATGGCTGAAAAAAGGACTCCTGTTCCGGTTGCAATCCAAGAGAGATACTGTAAAATAAAAGACGAGATGCACTTAATGACATATTCAGGAAAGATAACCACGACTAGCAGAAAGATGATAAGCCTAAGAAGATAAAAACAATTGACAAGGACGGATCTTTTCTTAGCGACTGAATTGTGGCGTCTTAACTGGTAAACATAGATTAAAATTGCTTTCTAGTAACTAAGAAAGAATGTGGATCATAACTCTTTTAAGATGCGCGTACATCGAGTTGTTACATGTTGGGAGGGTTATGGTGATAAAAGTGAAGACTATATATTGACACTTACAATTCTGTGTGCTAGAGACTCCCAACGTCAATGTCGTTAAAGCACGCTTACCATGTCTTAATTTTTAAAAAAAAAAAACAAACAAATCACCTTTAATTTAAAAAATTAAAACCTAAAATTTTTAAGACTAAACTTTTTAAATTTTTTACTGATTTAGACAAGACTGATCATAAATGTAGTGTTTAGATTTTTTATCGTTTTTTATCATGTAATTTATTGATACTGATCATCGGTTTATACCAGCGTCTTCCACCCGGACTTCGCTGATCGGTCTTTCAGTTTTAAATAAAGCTTTTATTATTATTATTATTATTATTACCTGACTTTCGCGGCCTTCTATTAATATACTAACCGCAAAATCTGATAGATGTTTTGGCTGCAGGCTATCCCCACTGTCTTGTCCAAGAAGGACCCACGCGATGACGTAAATATAAACGCCACTTAAGAAGCTGAACATAGTCCTAGTTGACAGATCAAAAGAAAAGGGAGTGACTACACATCAAGAGTGGTACACTGTACGCTCAACAGCACTTTGAACGCCAGAAAATTATAAACTAATTGGCATGGTTTACGTACTCTTACCAGTCTCTTTCATTATGTTTCCGTGCCCATTCCCTAATTGAAAAGACCTTGTCTGTGGCATAGCTTCAATCAACTTCAATACAGTCAAACCGCTTTAATACGAACATTACCATAACGCATAGAACGCAGCGTCCGTATTATAGAGGTGACCTTTTTTTGTGCATGTGGAAGTGAATTCTGTATTCTAGGGACAAAGTGAAATATACTTTCCCTATAAAATAAGTTTCAAGGTTACTGAGCATAAATGAAAAACTTGTTGATTCTGCAGAGTGATTGTGAATGCCACGCTCGATAACGTAGCATAGTGACACAATTATAAAACTATAGTTTCGATAATTTGTTTGACGCAAACCTCATGGCGATAAGAACTGTAGATTCCGAGACTTTTTCAGCTACATTGGTAACAAATGCCAAGTGATTTATATCCATCATGTTAAAGCAGATGTTAACCAGCGCCGAGAAGAAGCCAAAGTAGACAAGTGGAAGCCAGCTTTGATCTCTTCCATCGCACAAGAAGCACTTGTTGAACAAAAGAGGGATCCCAATTGCCATAAAAAATGTTGAAAGGAGATGCCAAGATTTTCGTCTGCCGATTTTGTTCGATAGGAAAGGAATATTGATATGGTCCCCAAGGTACCCACTCATTAGAGACACTACAGCTTCTGATATTTCTCCAATGAGCACCAACAGCCCTGCTTGTGAAGCTGAAAGTTCCAGCACTTTCATGAAGAATAAAATTTCGAATGAGAATAAAAGTTGTGTGTATATGTCATTGAACATATTTCCAACTGCACACGATAACCGTTCCCTTGCCCTCATTTCTCCAGAATGCTTGCTGCTTGTTTGTCTCTGAAAATATCATGGAATTAGACACGACAACATCTAGAAAAAAAACTTGTACAAGAGCGGTAGAGATTAAAATCGATGTACGCAGTTCACACTGGGAGAAATTATCACTGCATGTACTTACAGAGTTAGGACAACTAATCCAGTAGTTCAAAGCAAGGCTATTCTATGATCTGGCTTTCAATCTGGTTGCGTCTGTACCGAAAGTTCTATATGAAAACTGCAAAAAAACTAGTTCTTGGATGATACTTGATTCTCACGTCTTCTTTTGTGTCGTCCTATAACCAATTCTTAATCAAGTCGCTGGACAAGACTACGTGACGACGGCGACCAGTATGATTAATAGTGTCATTATGAAGAAGGGAAATTTGAATGACAATTTATATTTATCTATTTTTAAACTCGCCTGCGAGTATATTCAGGAATCTACGAAAGATTTATTTTATGACAATCCAAAAAATGCTGAAAAAAATAAATAAATAGTAACCACAAGGAGCAGAAATTTAAGTGTGAACAAGTAAAATTCAAGGCGAATCTTTGTGATAGAATTCCGAGGCGTAAATTGCTTCATAGCCGCCGGCTTAAGACGATTTTGTAGATAATTGAAACACTAAACAGAAGTTACTGAATGGAATCGTCCTGTTTTGTTCGGCGTATACTGTTAAAACTTCAAAGCAAAGATTTCTGTTCCTTTACAATTAAAAAATGCTGAAATAAATAAATACTAACTACAAGAATCGGAAATTTTAAAAAAGACATGTTCAAACTGACTAAAACTTGGAAAATTTAACGCGAATCTTTTTGATAGAATTCCAAGATGAAAATTCCTTCATAGCCGTCGGCGTGGAAGGATGTTGTGAATAATTAGAACACGAAGCAGAACACGTCGGCGTATACTGCTAAAACTTCAAATCAAAGATTTCTCACACTTGTATTAAATTTTTATTGTATAGCATTTAAGTATCGGAAAAGGGACAGAATTCAGCAAGAGTTACTCCCCAAAGTGAAATGAGATTAGACAAATTAAACGTAGATATGTCTGCCGTGAGACAAAAATAAGATTTTCGCTGTTGGACTCTTGTTCTTAGGCCATCGTAGCTTAATTAAGAGGTGATACATGCCGTGATAAATGCGTTGCAGTACAATGTTTACCGCCACTATTTGTGTTATATTCTTAATTAAGCTTGCTCTGTTGCGATTTATATTTATAAGTATCAATATGTCTGGTGCAAATAGGGAGGAATAATTTGTAGCAATCAGACAGATCAAACAATGGAAAGTAGACAATCATGCAGAATCCAAAGCGAGATATAGTTCATAATTATTTCCATGTCTGACGAAAACTGTGAGAGGAGCTTGGAATTAATCAAGTAGCTCAAAACCGTTTCCAACACTTCCCAAGACGGTAATATTGATGGGTCATTATTATCACTCTTTATCAGTTGATGCTACACTCATAGTATCAAAAAACTACCTATTCATTTTCTTAACACGTTATTATCATTTTGTAACACAATAGGTTACCATAGCAACAATATGACATACTAAAGACACCTTTAATTTAAGTAATTTTCATTTAAAAACAGCAATTTGGAATTTTTATATTATCAAATTTTAATAAGCACATAAGACGCAGTTATTGGCAAAGTTATAAAAAAATCGGTACATGGAGTTCATTAATTAAGAATTGAGAATTTTAGAAATGAAGGTGGCTCTGAATCCTATGTACATAATTTTTAAACTTTGCCAAAAATTGCGTCTTATCATGCATGCTTATCAAAATTTCATTATATAAAAAGCAGGTCATACTGTTGCTATGGTAGCCTATGGTGCCACGAAAATAATAACAACGTGTTCACCAATGATTGCGCAGTTTTTTTTTACATCATTATTGTCGAAGAGCTATTATAATGACCCATCGAAATCTAAGTCTTGGAAAGGGCTGGAAACTGTTTTGAGCCAACTTAAGATAAATGGGACATGCAGTCAACGTGAAGTTTACCTTTCATCCAAATTCGCAATAAATGATTTTCAGAGAACTTCGAGAGTTTCCATTGACGAACACAAGCGAGGCATACAATGTACATTTTAAGTTTGGAAAGAACTCTAAGATTTTAAGCGCCTTAATAAACTTAGCTGAATGGGTTCTTTGCAGATAACTTGTTGGGTCAACCAAGAAAAAGAACTGGCATAAGCTACAAGAACTGGAGAGAGGTGTCTTCTTTTAAAGTCTTCTAGCAACTTCGACAGGCAACAATCACTTTTTGGACAATAAGCTTGAGACGACACAAACCCAATCTGTTGCTTTCTCTAAAGAATTTTCAAGGAAAAAGTGATTAGCCAAAATCATCGCATTAGAGCCCAATTTTCGCCGCACCGTATTAGCGACAAGCTGTGGAAATGAGAGGTTACACTTTACTAGGACACCACATGGTGTTCACTTTATTTACTGCTCTGTATTCACCGTGTATTTCAAAGGCAACTTGACAAGCAGTGTTCCACGAATTTCATGGTAACAATGGAATGCAACGACAGAATTTTTAACCGTCAATAAAAGCACATTTCAATAAACAACTAAACGACATTCGCACTTTCTTTTCGAACATGTTCAGTCAGTAAGGTTGAAATAAACTCAGCCTCAAGGATGGACTCCATAACCCCAATCTGCATACTACCGAATACGGTGGAGCCCCGCTTTACGGCCACCCCGATAATACGGTCAGCTCTTCAATACAGTTACTTCATTCTGGCCCAAACAAAATCTGTCAGTCATTCTCTTCTTTAAAGAACCTCTTTTATTACGGCCAGATTTCTGTGGCCTCTTGGTGACCGGACTAACGGGATTGCTCTGTATATGCTTACCAATGTTGTTTATTATAGGATATTTTCGAGAGTTGTAAATGAAAAGCCTATTTGGCGAACGGCACGCAAGGCCTTAACGTTCACCAACTCCACATTCACAGACATTTAATAATAATGATAATAAGTAAATAAAATTAAATTAAATTAAAATTATGCCAGATGTTCTAAAGCTCTATTAAAAATAATGTTTTTGGTGTCTTTGCAAAATTCAATATAGTCTTGGCAGCACCTCACGTTGCTGGGCAACGTGTTAAATAAACTTGCAGTCTGGTCTTGTAGAGTATTATTAATTAAAGATCTCTCTAACTGAATGTTGTTACTAGATCTTGAGCATCTTTCGTGTTGAAATACATTCAGTTTCAAATAACTTGGCCAATATGGGTTGTGAAGGGCTTTGTGAGTTGCCTTAAGTAGGTTCCATCCGCGTTGTTCCATACGAACCAGGACGAAAATAATCTTTCTTATGCGCGCTCTGATTGGTCAAAAATCCATGTTTTATCAGAGTATAAAACATAGAAAAAGCGTGTTTTATTGTTTTTCACTAAATTATCTCTATATCAGAAAGCAAATGAGGTAAGCCCAAGCCGTGTATCAGTCATGGAGATAAAACACTCCGCACTGCGGACTGCTCGGCTCGTGTTTTCTACATTTCCGTCGTGTACTCATATGCCCGTCGTGCTTTATCACCGTGTAACTAAAATTTATGTAACTTCTCGTTGCCACTGATTTAGACTGACTAGCTTCCCATGTGGGAACACTTGAACCATAGTCAAAGCATACTAAAAATTTTAATGTATAGATTTAACTAAGCCCAAAAGCGGAGCTCCTGGGGCTTGATGTTCAAAAGCCCGATTAAGCTAACACAAGATAAGAGGAATTTGGATTTGAGTTTTGTAACTTTGCAATGAGGCCTTTCTGTATATTGTTTGGTCTGTTTTGAGTTTGAATAATCTCAAAATACACAAAACAAAAGCAGTGAAAAACATTTGTATACAATGCTATGATCAAGCAAACAATGCTATATGCATCAACCGTGTGGACATCATGCTCTGCTGAGAATTTGCAAAGAGTATTTAAACTTCATGATCAGAAACGCGCAGCACGTGTAATTCTAAATGCGGATACTAAAGCGAATAGCGTACAACTGTTTAGGGAATGGATTGGGTTCCATTTTATCATGAGGCAAATGTAAATAGGTTATCAATGGTATACAAGTGATTGTCTGGGGACTGTCCATATTATTTGTCCCAGATTTTAATAAGAAACGCTGACATCAATGAAAGATCGTGCAGACATGGACTACTAAACCTTGTCTGCCCCCGATTCAAACGGGAGTCAGAGGTCTTTCTCAGTATCGACTACACGCCTCTGGAACAGGATACCATTGTATATTACGAACAAGCCAAGTTTAGTAGGTTTTAAGAAGGAGATTTTTGATTTTTTTAAAGACTCATACAAAAATTTAAATCATTTTACCTTTTAGTTAATTCCTTTTATATCAATTTCCTCATTTTAGTGTAATTTTTACCTAGTTTTCTTAGTTATTAATTGTATTTTCTATCAGAGGGCCACTGGTTTTTCAGTTTTTTACTGTTATGTGTTCACCCTCTTTAAATAAAGTTGATGATTATGATGATGATGATACAAGAAAAATTTATTATTCGGTTGATTTTTAATCTCGGGTCAGTGTCAACCCGCTTCCGAACAACCTGCCCCTATTTACAAAAAGTTAACCAGACACGCGCTGGCGACCCAATCGAAAACTAGCAATTGGTCAACGATCCACTTCAAACAACTACTTGACGTTGATGAGCTCTAAACTAACTTGAGCCTGCGGTATGATCACATGATACAGGTAAGCGGATATTCTCTTTTGACAGGTGTCAATTGAGCATTAAATGGATGTCCAGTTTCAATGAGGGACGCTATAAACCAAGGCTGTATGTCTTCGTTAACCTATTAGCTGGACCGTTGCGCGACTCCGTCGTCACCGTTTTGCGTTCGCCCCCGCAAGCAATAGACCACTTTCATAAATGGCGGAAATTACAAATTCTTTTGAAAGTTTTAAAAGTAGCCTTCCTAACCTCATTTTGAAGTTAGTAATTCAAAAGAATTTTTACTCTGAAACGAGGTTAGTAAGGCTAATTTCAATGCATACAAAAGAATTTTAAATTGGCAGCTATTTACGAAAAGGGTATATACCGCTAGCCATGATAACCACGAGAATATCAATTCACGGGTTTCCTTTGCTTTCCTATATGTGTGTGGGGCTCCGCCATCATTTTATAATATATTCTTATGCACAGTAGTTCTGATCACTATTGCCTGTAGTGATCAGCCATTGACACAGGATATAAGAGTCTTTTAAAATCTTTCTTTAAATAGTAGAATCTATAGACTAAGCTGTCCCAAGTACATGATCAGAAACTTTATGATGGCAGCACTTAAATCATTTTTCACCACGCACCATAATGTTTTCTACTTCAACTCGAACGCGGCGACACTGTGACGTACATTTCATAAAATAAATACGGAGCAAAACGGACAGATTCAAAATTCGTTTACTCTACTCTCCATAGAACTCCAAGGATTCAGTAAGTATAGCCACAGTTGCCGAGTTTTCGTTTCTTTCAAACTTTTGAATAAATCGGATTTGACGCTCATATTATCATATCAGGCGCGGATCCTGTCAGTTGAGCCAAAACTATATTGGGGGAGTTACAAGCCTACGGTATGTCAAACCGTTATGAACAACATACTGTTATTTGGATATTATTTTATAATTACACATATATACAGCCAGTAGACTAAGATCTTAAAATAGTTTCCCCCCCCCCCCATTTTTTATAAGAATATTGTTTTTCCGGCTGAAATTCTAATTTTTCGGCCGATTTTAAGCTGAAAATATTCTTGTGAATATTCTTAGATTACAGTGTGACATTTGTTTTCAAATGTAATTAGTGTCTGGATGGCGTTGAAGTAATTAGCCAGCCTGCAGGCATTTAATTTATCCTGATGTCACCCACATACCTTTTTGCAGAAAATGTTATTAGCATCGAAGATTCTATTTTTTATATTTATTTATTTTATCGAACAGGCTGGTTTACAACTTTTTACAAAAAAATAAATTATTCTCAAAATCTCAGCCTCTGGTTTATTCTTAAAATATTCTCAATTAAAATTTCGCAAATTTCAGCCGCTATATTCTCATAAAACAAATTCTTATAAAAAAGAAAGAGCATGTGTGTTTTATATTTTAGATGAGGTGACTTGGCCGTTTTTACGCTACCATCACATCCAATTTGGTGAAGACGAGAACACTGAATTGAAAATACTGTCACGTTGATAACGAGGCTGACGGTGTGCTTTCATGGTCCGAGCCTTTTCGGTCAAAAACACCTTGTTAGCTACAGCCACAGAAAATCGATACATCTCTAGAACCGTGGCGTGGTGTTTGTCATCTTTACTGGCAGATTTGCTTGAGTGCCAAGAGAAGATCTATTGAAAATTATTGCCACCAAGGTGAGTAAATTGATCAGCTCCAGGTTCTCTTACTCAGTATTTTTTATTCTGCGTATCAGAGATCGAGACATGTATATCCCTCATTTCCCGGCTGTGTGAAAAACACCTTTCAACTGCCATAACCACCTACGCGGTAATAATCAACCAATAACGCGGGATTCTTAACTACCTAAAAAAAATGACGTAGGCACGTAAAACCACAAATAATAAGTTTTCAACTTTTTTTTGCTTGAGAACCCTAAGCTGTTTTTCTTAATTTTAATGGATACACATTTCAATATTTATTAGTGTACGAAATGCAACTTAACGTTCACCGGCTAGGAACCAGCTTCATAATATTTAACATTTCTTATGTGGCTGAGCTTGGTGCCTGTAAGAGCAGAATGTTGTCTGGCTGTCCACGTCTTCCAGACCATAGCGATCCGCAGCGCGTTTCTTGCAACTCTGCCCAAATCTACAGTATTATCAAACTTGATCAAATAATGCAATACAATTTTCGGTGTCTTTATATTTTAACCGATTGATCATTTTCATTTCTGGACAAGTTAATATATAGCCCGTTCACCTCGACATGAAAAAGTAACCGTTGTAGAATTGTGAAGGTTCTACTGTATATCCGAATGTTTCTTGCTTATCCACACGCCGTTCGAGTTCAGTATGTGACTGTTGGTTCAATAGGCGAACGCTTTTTTTAGTCGTTTTAAATGCGAAATTCCCTTTAGTCGTGGATAGTCTGGAGAGGTTTGACGACATTGAACTGCTGTTTTGTAACTAGAAGCGAAAAAGTCTACGTGCCAGCACTCAACTGTGCTAAATGTCACCTGCGGGATTCCCCAAGGATCAGTACTTGGCCCAACGTTGTTTGCCTTGTACACCAATGACCTACCAAGTGCTGTTACCTCTGGCTCTGTCTTTATGTACGCAGGTGACACCACCGTTTATTGCATCGGGGACACTGTTGATAACACTAGTACTGTCACTTCTTTGAATAAAGCTTTATCGGAACTGAACAGTTGGTGCCTAGAGAACTCTTTAACCCCTCACTCGGCAAAGTGCAAAGCTATGTTGTTGATGAGAAAACTGCACATCGGGCCGGTAAATTCTGTGACTATTGGAAAGGATCGGATCGAGTGGGTGAAACACTCTCGTCTTTTGGGCGTTACTATCGATGAGAGGCTTTCCTGGTCACGTCACCTTACAGACGTAAAAAAGAATTTCGTAAACAAACTGAACCTCCTGAATGGGTAAAATAACGCGGAATCGAAATTCAAAACTCGACCACCTTTTTTATCTTCCATGTGCTTTTTTATTCT
>Ga0126337_10000702_pt1 | contig 18158 bp, 9 predicted proteins | sample DipCmetagenome_FD_92527 | JGI IMG/M metagenome (GOLD analysis project Ga0126337, IMG submission 92527) | Coral microbial communities from La Bocana,Puerto Morelos, Mexico - Diploria C A metagenome | ecosystem: Host-associated > Invertebrates > Cnidaria > Coral | place: La Bocana,Puerto Morelos... | reverse complement strand
CGCTTTGTTTTTGTTTTCCTCGTCCCACATTGAAGAAGAGAAGGTCAAAATCCTTGGGACAGTTTGTCAGTACAGCACGAGAGTAATTTAGAATACACGCACCGCCATTGAGGGTCATTGAGTATTTTCTTCGTAAAAGTCCCCCCCAAAAATGATTTTCAGTCAATTACAGAAGAGCCAAAATATCACTGAAGCGAAAGCCGGGAGCATTGACTGTAGTAACGGATACGATTAAAAAAACTGATTAACAGCGGGGGCAGCTGTAGTGGTAACTATTCCTAGTGTATGATTAAATTCCAGATTCTTGGCTGTGAATCCAGCAGTCAAGATATGGGGCCGGAGAAAGTATACGTTATAAGTAGGCGCAACTGAACTCAGTATGGGGGTTACCTTTTAATGGGGCGTAGAGTGCAGACGTTGTAATGAATTGAAATATAAATGAAATTAGTTTCAAAATAGATATAGATATATTCATTGCATTTGTAAATCCTGTTAAATTTTTTCATTGTGTATAAAGAAAGATTAAAGATTAAAGGAAATATTGCCAGAACATGACAGTAAACGGGATTTACAGTACAGTACAGTAGAGTTACCTTTTTCAATGGAAAAGGCACAAGAAGGAATTATTACATTTGCTACTTACAAAAATTGCACGAGAATCTGCATGACCTCTTCATCTTCGCGACTTGGTTTTCACACGCATCTAGCACCACAATATCAAAAAAGCATGAATACCTATCAGCTTCGTCCACGCAAGGTATCAGGTCCTCTAAAGATTCTGCAAAAAATAGCGGAAAACAAGGCTGGATCAGTTATTTCACGTGAACTTTCGGGACTAGTTTCTCAGGGAGTGTATAAAAAAGAGATGAAGAAGAAAACGCGCATTATAAACTGTACTGCATATGCAGGATTTGCTACGACAGCAAATTTGGCTATTCGCGACGCAAAAAAGCTTCCTAAACAATTTCTGAATTATTTTTCTGGTAGCCTGCGTGGCAGAAGGAGAGGAGGCAAAGTGCCGATAGAATGAGAGGGACTGGGAGAAAGAGAGATTCCTTTCCCTTTTTCCTTGCGCATTTTGCTTCCATATCCCTTCTACGTTTCTGCAACGCAGGCTATGTTCTTGCGCGTAAACGAGGATTTTTTTTTGCACGGCAACAAAATTTTCACATTTCAGCTGCAAAACGGAAAGGTAGAGTATTTGCACCTACGTACTATACCTTGATTTGTTTCAGTTCCTAAATCATTTCGCGTCTTAATGGGTCGAGCCACTATCTGGCCAATGGGTGACCCCATAGAAAATATTCTTGCACAAGACGCGAAAATCGCAGCCAACAACAACACTAAAACTAGAGTAGACGTTTTCATCATCTTGTTTTGTACTGAAACAACTGCCAAGCTTGTAGTTACGTAGCCGCGGGCCTGTGGGTTGTAATGAACTTAATTAGTGTGAAGAACGAAGAACTTATTACAGTTTCCAAAATCCCTAGGAACTGAAGTCAGTTCGATACTCACTAAAGCAACTAAAATCTACTGAAAAAAAAAAACATGGCATTCCACAAATAACTCAGAGATTAACCAGGCTTAAGAATAACTTTCGTATTTCTCGGCTAGCGTCAACACCGGGTTTTACTGTTTCTCAGTACGTTGTCCTATATTAGAGAACCATCGCGTGGAGCCGCAACGAAAATGAAAGCGCTGATATCGGATTTTGTAAAACACTGAATTAAAAGACACTCAACTCAAACCTCTTCCGGTGCAAGTTAAACCTATTTTTCTTGTTGTTTTTAGTGAAGGGGGATATTGAAACTCGAAATGGATACTTCTAAAATGTACTGTGGTATTAACGAAACTTGTCGTATTGTAATCAGGACAGTTAATACTTTCATTTGGCCTGGAAAAAGCGAAACCGGAGGGTTTTTATCCATAAGTAGCTGTGTAAAAACAACAGAGAGCACGTTGCCCTAAAACTGAAAACAATCTTGCATTTAAAAAGCCATCTTGTTGACGAGACGTAGACAATCTGAGGACGGTATCGAAGTTAAAATCAGCTAAGGTCGCGCAAAATGTGTCCGGCTAACTGAGACTTCTGATAACGTATGCATTTACCTGTTTAGTGTCACTGGCCGCGGAGATTTCAGCGTTCAAAGATTCGTCAACTGCTACGTGACCTTTCCTATGGAATCTTTTTGTAAGTTTCGATCAACTATAAAAGCCGGAAGTTAACTCATCACTACTTACGACGGTATATCATATACCGGACTTTGCCCCGGCCCAGTTTCTTGCGGCTATTTTCTTCAGGCGTCGTATTAAAAGGCGAATGTTACACCCTAAAGTATTTTCTGTTTTATTCCAACTGTAAAATTATTGAAGAGGAGAAAACGTTAGGTTTTGGGCAGTTTCAAGAAGCTTACCCCTTTCACATGCACGGGAAACTTTTTTTAATTACTGAGACCATGATTTTCCCAAATAATGAAACCGCCAATTCTCTGAAAAGAGTTAGCAAAGGTGAACGTCATTTTTTTTTAAACTCAATCGATTGCTGAACATTGAACAATTAGCAAAAAATTATTGATCGAAGACAAACTTCATCAGCCGAAACTGCTGTTTTCAACTGTATTTCTGCCAAAGAAAATCAGTCATTTTAACTAAATGTACCTGGCCTATTGATTTCGTCGCTAAGCTTGTTCGAGTCTTATCATCAAGCGAAGGTCGACTTGTAAAGCTATAGGCGAGAAAACTACGAAGCCCGCTTGAGCTTTGCCAAGAGACTATAAAAATCAAAGTCCGGGTTTTGCTAAGCCTGTTATGTTAACTTTACCAAGTTTGATATAAAAGCGAAAACCTACCAACACTGTACCTGTTTTGTCCCGTTAGACTTTCCAAGAAGCACGACAGGTCGATGTGAAAAATTACTAAACTAAATTGGCTATATATGCCTTTACAGAGTTGTGTTGTCATATAGTATGGCAATCGGGAAGTCGTTCATAGCTATAACTATCTCGTTACAGGAAATTTTTGCGGCAAATGATTTTTGTTCCTTTGATAATAAGGTGCTTCGCGACAATCAAATTTTCTGAATTTTGCATAATTGCTCCAAACCATCAGAACCAAGGAATTTTTGCTCAATGTGTTTTTGAAACTGAAAAAATTGAAATTGAAAGTTATCACCATTGTAATAGAATTTTTATCGTCCTGTTTTGTCGAATTTTCAAGCCGCCCATACAAAATATTCAAAGCCAGCGGGAGTTGTCTGATTTCCGTGCCACGGTGTTTGACATCTCATGGTGAAATGCATTCATTTTTTTGTTTCTTGTTCAGTTCTGCAGCAGATTTTTACTAGAAGAGCGAAGATCCTTTTTAATTTCGATATTTATTAATCCTTTAAGCCCTAAGAGTGTCTTATAAATATTACTCTGTCTAACGCCAGACGATTTTAATCGTAGAAAACCTTTTTTTTTCACCGATTGTCACCAGAGCTCGGCATGGAGCGAACTCCCAAATAAAAACTAGGACGGGGGTGTTCGGTGGCACCTGTTATTAAGAGGTTCCAATTCTAAAACACCATCTTCTTTTCATCTCTTGAATGAATTATAGTCTTGGACTCGCATCAAAGCAGACGGGCAATAAATTACGTTTTTGTCTTTTTGAAATTAAAAAAATTGAAATTGAAAATTATCACCATTCTAATGGCATTTTTGTCATCCTGTTTTGTCGAACTTTCAAGCCGCCCATACAGTCAAAGCCAGTGCGTCTGATCGCTGTGTTTAACATGTTCAGTGTGAAATGTATCCATTTTTGTTCCTCGTTTAGTTCTATAGCAGATTTTTATTTATCTAGCCAGAAAAGCAAAGTTCTATATTTATTAAATGATGGAAATCTATTTTGTCACCATTGTCACCAGAGCTCAGGGTGGCGAGAACACCCAAATAAAACCTAGGGTGGAGGTACTCACCCCTTAGAGGTTCTAATTCTAAAACAACACATTATTTCCTGTCAATTTTTTTTTCGGCTCAGTACCCTGAAAGGCACGACGAAAACTCCCGCTGTCGACGTTTTGAGGCTGAGCGCTCTACGAGGTAACAAAACCGGTTTTTTAAGCCCTAAAAAGTACGACGAACACTTCCGTTCTCTTTATACGAGAGCCCCCCCCCCCCTCCCGGTACAGAGCTCAAATAATGGCTATCTACCGTTACCTTACTGAAGCAAATAATTTTTTACTAGACTTAAATGTCTGCAACAAGCAAATCAAAACACGTGAAGTACATCTTGAAAACCTTTTTCCTTAAATGCTCTCACCGGAATTAATCTTCTCCACATGAACCGAATGAGCTCCGTACGAATCTAAATGGCAAGGAAGTTGATATTTTGAGGCCATAAAAATAGAAAAGAACGAGTAAATAAGTCTTCAATTTCCGCGATATACTGATATTGATACTCAGATACTGGTTCCCTTATGCTGCTGTAATTGATGAGTTACAGCTGTTTTTACTTGTCAATGAAACTTTCTTTTTTTAATCTTAGTAAATTTAACTTCAAAACTTGGTCCGTGGCTATCTGCCTGAAATCTGTTGACGTCCATTCCTCGGTCTGATCTGTTGACACATCACATATATCTGGTCTTCCAAGAAAACATTGATTTTGAATAGTTTTGACTGACATGTTTACATTTGCAAAGATCAGACCGAGCAATGGACGTCAACAGATTTCAGGCAGATAGCCACAGACCAAGTCCAGTAAGATAAAAAAAAAGAAAGTTTCATTTAATTGACAAGTAAAAACAGCTGTAACTCATCAATTACAGCAGCATAAGGGAACCAGTATCTGAGAGATTGTTATGAGAACTCATCATTGGCACGTTGTGATCGTCAAGTTTGGGAGAACACTTGTTAATAAACAATTATTGGATGAGGTTTTTGTAATATCTAGAATAATCAAGGTCGTAGGGGTTATCCGCGGAAGAGAGTTGAAGGAAAAAGAAAAAGGATACTTTATGTGAAAGCAAGTTCAGGAACGTGAGCCGTAAAACTACCAGAAAATCAGTTTTTAAGAATGATGGTGCGGGATCATTCGGGACTGTGCCCGCTCCAATATTGGACCGATAATGCTGGAGCAATCTGATAGGTTAATTTTGTGTTTAGGTACATTAAATGGCAGCGCACATACATGATTTTTTTTTACGAACGAGCGTAGTATTGCTTTCAACTTGAGAAAATAAAATTCACATCTTCAAGCCACCTTGTATTTTGTTTCCGAGTTATATGGACAAAATGACTGCTTGAAAAAACAATGGCTCCTTCTTGGCGTAGAAAACATAAGGTTCGTCACAATAGAATAGCGCCTCACAAACCTATTTTTTATTTTTTTCTTTGTTTCTGTTCTTTGCCCTCTCTTGTTTTACACCAACTGTGTCTTTTACGCCAAGTAAGAGCCCAAACTGCTGTGAAAAAGCGGGGAAATATGTGGAATATGAAAATAACGCCACTCGGGCTTTTGAATGTAGTTTCGTATGAATTTTTACGAGTGGTGTATCGTCCAGTAAAACACTCGTGCCTATACAATTAGTAGCATTATCTTCTGGTAGCTTGCATTACCTTTTACCCAAACTAATATTTGTTGTACTTTGTTTGTTTTTTACCAGCGTAAGTGACGCGCAATTTTAAAAAAATTTTCTGTAAGATAAATTTAAGTCAAAGTCCCTCTAGCTCGTCAGGAAAAGGAGCAGTTCCGAACCTATTGGGTTAGTATTGGTTCCTCTGAAAAAAAAATAAGTTTGAAGACTCTGAATGACATGAGACGACCCGAATTTGCATATATTTAAATGAATATAAACAGGAATTTTAAACGACAGGTATCAAAAGCTTGTACCAGCCGAACAGCTGAAGTGTCATGACATCCGAAACAAAAAGGAAGTGGCAATCGAGTTTGACGTCGCTTCCCTGAGCTGTATTTGGTGGAAAGTTCATAAACACACAGAGCCCTGTACAAAATAATATTCTACAGTCCTCAAGATAGTGCGTGACCTTGCATATAAAGCAACAAGATCACTCAACACTAATCTAAACCCCGTTGTGTTGTGACAAATTTTACAATCGACACCCGGCTTACGATGAGCGCATGTGATCAACAAATCGACGAATCTTCGCGTCTGATTGTGAACTCTTCGCCGGAAGATATTGATCGAATGGCGGACAGCAGCATTAAAGTTTACAAAAGAAGATGGTATATTTTAATGCTTTTTACGCTTCTGAACGCAACAGGGAATATTCTGTGGAATACTTGGCCTCCTGTTCAAGAGACGTGCCAACTGGTGTTCGGTTGGGATAAAACGAACGTGTTGATTATCGGCGCTTTACAGGCGCTTGGTTCAATTATCAGCATAGTGCCGTCCGCATGGCTTTTGGACACAAAAGGTGAGCTATAAACATGTTTATTTTCATTTTTTCCTTTGTTAAGTCTTGTGTAAAACGACAAAGATTTGGAAGAATCGTCCGAAGCGATCGACGGGCACAGTTGTTAATCGATATGGGAGGATATGAATTTGTTCGCTCATGTTACTTTGTCCGATGGAATAGTCAACTTGGATTTTCATTTTTCAAAACAACCTCAGGTTTTTAAACGGCGGTCAACTTGGAGTGATTATAAACTAGCGTGTTCTTCACCGTCATTATCAATCCTAGCTAATTTACATTAAGTACGAATTCGCGACGTGCCGACTATACGCTTGAGTTTAAAAGCGAAAAGACAATTTTGGGGTCAGATCGACTGCATGCTTCCCCTTTAACTCGATCCATCGAGTATGGCCCTTAGGAAAGTGTGTGTGAGAGAAATAGCTATGTTTGATCGTATACTGTCTCCCTCGGCCATTATTTCTGGTCACGCTCAACGGACTAAAACACTAGCGACACAACGACAAAGAAGAACGTTGTGTCCTTAGGCTTGAAGTGTAGCGACATAACAGCATGAACGTAACGACATTAGGAAAAAGATGATCCTTTATATTCATTTTCGCCGACGTATGCCTTTCCACAAATATCTGGGTAAATTTTTTGCGATATTTACTAAATATCACAAAAAAAATTACCCAGCCTCCCACGCAGACGTTCTTAGGCTTGTCACGCGTTCCTCCCCAAGAAATATTTAAAAATATCAGAAGCCATCTGGGCTCCTGTAAATATTAAAGGTTTTCTTGGCTGAGCTCTAAGTTTTCCTCGCTATTTTCTTTATACAAATTGATACTGGAATAATATTTTTCTAGTGCTTCCCCACTTGAAAAATATATTTCATACCATACCAACTCAATAGGCTAGTTTCGAAAGTGGCGGATGCTGGTAACATCTATTAGTGATTAATTACAGGAATATCTCCAGCCCCCGCCGGAATGCATTGGGAACGCGTATGGTTAGCTATTAAACTACTGTTTACTATGGTTAGCTTACTCGGTTAGCTCTTGTAATGGTAACTGAAACACGATATACACATAATTGCTTTCCGGCAGACAGCTTCCTGGTTGGAGTAGTCATGAGACCTAAATGACCTAAATGACTCGGGTTCGATTCTGTCTTTTTCTTATTTCCTTGTTTAGAGAAAAAAAAACTTAGAAGCACCTGAGTCTTCTTCCTCGTCTGCAAGAAAATTTTGGTATAGATGAAACGATTCAAAAACGGTTCCCGAGATATATAGGGGTTTCCGAGATATTTAGAAGTTTCTTTGACAATTAGAATTTTTTGCGAATTTCCGCAAAGATATTTGGGCGATTTTACTTGATATTTTTTAAAAGACCTATATCGGCATACGCGGTTGTGTCTTTATGTCGCTAGGTGCTTATGTCGCTAGTGTGAACTTAGGCTCGATTACCAGCCGCTGATTACTTCAACGAACTTTTCCCAGATGATTGACTTCATATTACCTTTTCTCGTGTTGGTAAACTAAGATATGATTTACCACAAACAAGAATCTCAAATAAACGGGGCAATTGAAGATTTTTATATGAAGACATGCACCTCGTGATCCGGTACTGAACCTGGTGCACGTAGGTTAGCTAACAGTTCCGCTCATCAGAATTGATGTATGATGCGCATTCCACACAATAGATTCATTGTCACAGCCTAGTAAGCCTCACAGGCCGTAATCTCGTTTCCAAGAACAATCTATCTTTTCCGTGAATTAAAACATTTTTCTTGACATGTGTTTTTTAGGTCTGCGGTTTGCAGTCGTCTGTTCCATGTCGCTTCAGACCTTCGCTGTCGTCTGTGAACTCATCCCGTCCCCTCCCCATGTGAGGACAGCACTCATCACGTTTGCCGAGTTCTTGATTTCAGTGGCTGTACCCGCTGTGCAAAACGCGGGCGTACTTGTGCTGTCCGCGACCTGGTTCCCGCCACACGAGCGCATGACAGCCACGGCCATCGCCACACTGGTTTCGTACCTTGGGTCAGCGTTTAGTTATATCGTAGGTCCAAACCTGGTACCCGATGTAGATTATGGCAACTTAACTCATTATCAAACAGGAAAAGGCATCGATATTAATAAGTTGAGGAACAACACCACGCCAGAACAAATGAAATTTCTTTTGACAAGAATAAATGACTACTTGTTCATCGAGGCAGTTCTAGTCGGCGTTTTATTCTTCGCGGTGCTGATTTATTTTCCCGCCAAACCGCCCAGCCCGCCAAGCTTGTCGTCCGCTGCCGGGCGCCTGGAGTTTGCTTCTGGCGCCAAAACTCTACTCACAAACCGGTCATTCTGGTTACTGTTGTTAATCTTCAGTCTTAGTAACGGAGTGAACTGGGGATGGTCTAGTGTCCAGGATCTTATCTTCTCTGGCGTTGGTATTGATCAGAAAACCGCTGGCTGGTTAGGATTTTGGGCTAACGTTGCCTCCCTTCTTGGTATATCCTTTTCTTGGTAAGTTTTTTTGAACGCCGGAATACCCCAGGGAAAATCTTCGGGTATCTCCCCCTCGGAACCAGAGGATGTGAGAGAAACACTGTCTAATATGCTTCGCCTACGCACTTTTATGTTTAACTAAACTTAAAATGATGTTTTCTCTTCACAGGTATGCCGATCGCATTAAGAGCTTCACAAAACCAATCTTGGTGTTCCTCTTTGTCGCCACAGCCTGTGCTCAAACAGTCCTCTCTCTAGCGTGCGAGGGAGTCATACCTCTTACAAAACCCGTCTTTTATGCCTCAGGCGTCTCACAGGTAGTTCTGTTCTGTGGAACTGTTCCCCTCATCATGGAACTCGCCGCCGAGTGCGCATATCCGGTCGCTGAGGGAATCACTTCCGGTGTAATGATCTTATCTGTGTACGCCATCAATTTTGTCTTCTTCATTGCTTTCATGTTTCCGCAAGCAAGCCCGCGATGGATGAACTGGTTACTAGTCTCCTCGACCGTGATTTGCACTCCGCTTATAGCGCTATACAGAGAAAGGTATAAACGGCTGGATGTGGACGAATCAAAACAGAGTTGATGTTTATCATAGCATCTGTATAAAGTTATCGCTAAACAATGCGTTTAGCCTGCGTAGAAGGCGTTTCCAAAAAAGCACGTGATGTTTTGCTCACACCGGGCCCGCTCCTTCGCGAGGAAAGAAAAGGAAAGGAAACGGTTGCTACGCAGGCTACAATACGGTAGAACGCAAGGTTAGAGATAAATGGAAGTTGTTGACGCTAAATATGACATGGACTCTCTTTGCGCAAGTTTTTTTTTACCCAAGATCAACTCTTAACACTTTCTGTGAGTCCCTTTTCTCCATGTCCTTCTCCTTAGATCGAGGCTCTGGCGAACAGAGAACGTGCGCATGACACAGAGGCCTAAAGGCCTTACGACACTTATTTGGAGTGAAGGATTTAGAAGAGAAATATCCACCACATTTTCAGAGTATTTGCCGTAGAGGGTAATAAAGTGACCTTTATCTACCAGTCTCCTGTCATGTAACCACTTCTTCTCTATCCCTTTTTGTTGAGCTTTCGTTTGATCTTGTATAACATATTGCTGTCTCGCGCAGTGCATGCGCAGTGAGACACGACCGGAAGCCTATTATTGATGAATTCGGTTGGTAGGCGTTTATGCTTTCCTTCAAAGTTCTCAACCGTTCTTTATTAACCTGGTGTTAAACTTTTTATTCATCAAGGCTCCATGTTCGGGCCCCATGAGAAAAAAAATGTAAGGCAAAAGGTAGAGAAGAAATGAAATATCGTCAAAAAGGGATGAATTTTTGCAACAACCGTATGCGCTTTTATGGATATAAATAAGGAGAGCCAGTGCTTTTTTTCGAGCTCTCCGGTCACCATTAGTTTAATTTTCTTCGTTCTTCGTCTAATTGAAAGGACTTGAACTTTGAATCAGTGGACGAGAGTGCCCTGGGCACAAGAGCAGGTGTATTTACAAGAGAAATGCTAATGTTCAATCGTTGTCATCGACTCAGCATACCGTTTCCCGGACAATCCTGTGATTCTACAAATATCAATCTTTCGCATTATCTTCGGTATATCTCGCAGCTTAATCTTCTTTATGGTTAACCATTACATGAATGAAACATTTCATGCAGTTTTTGACGCGCGAAGCTTGTCTTAAAAGGTTCAACCATGTAACTGATTAATTTGCTTTTCAAAACATATCGGCGAGCACAGCGGCGTTCGAAAATACATTGAACCACAAACAAACGGTGAGTAAATAATTGAGTTATTTTTTAAAGAAAAAATTGTGTGGAAATACAGAACTATAGATGGCGAAAAACTGGAATTTGCTACGGAAGATTTCGATCATGAGGGAAAAGAATAGAAATTCTTATTGTATTAATATCATATGTATGGAATATATTCAGCATATCTAGCACAATTACAGATTCAACTTGTCTTCTACTGTCTTCCAAAACTGCGCCTGACAAGCCGCTTGTAGATGCAATTTTCAACTGAACCGCTCGACAGTGATTTTTCAGACAAGAAACAAACAAAAAAAAAAGAAAACACACTGTTCATCACAGTTTCAGGAAACAATATATCCTAATTAATTGTTAAAGTTACATATGTAGCAAAAAGATATAGAAACGAAAATCAAGATCTTTACATGTAAACTGACCTGGATTTTGTTGCCGAAATTTTCACTGATTTGTGTGGTTTACAGTGGTACGTGTACGATTAAGTGAAAAGTTAACACTTGTGTCACTGCCACAAAGCTGAAGTAAATTGTTATTTCACTTAAACACAGTGAAGTGCATCGGACATGTTGGAGAGCTTTGATTCCCTATTTTCTTCGGTTGCACGCGTGAACACTCTTACATACTACTGAGAACTATATTACACTTGATATCATCCTCTGAGAACTATATGCTGAATGCGCATAAAAGAAAGTACCTCTTTTATCGGATCCTTCACATGCAAGCAGAAGTAGTTTTCAAGCACAACTTCGCAAAAGTTATTATCTGCTAGTTGCGCCCTTTTGTTATCAAGCACTTAGCGCCACAGCTTTTACACTTGTTACTCCACTTAAAACTCGTTTGCACTCAGATTTTACAAAGAAAGGTTTCGTACTGTTTTGATCACGACTATAATGCCCTTTCAGTTTCAGCGGAACTCAGATATCATAACAAAATGTTAACGAAGCAGACCATCATAAAACACAACTGCACTGACAGAGATAAACGAATTTTACAACGTTTGTCTGAAGTAACCAATTAAAGATTAAAAAAAATCTTTTTTGTCTAAAGCATTGCTCAACTTTTGAATAAAATTTATTTGGGATCGTTATTCATTGGGGTGTAATTCCAGTGCCAAATTCGATTGTTCATGTTTAAATTTTGCATCTTACTCTATATAGGTTTAATTAAAGATATCCTTTAGATTCAAGTTACCATGTCGTGGAATCAGTACACTGGCGACGGAATTCACTGCAGAGGGAAAGAAGCACAAATCAGAAATCGCACTGGGTCGAGAAACAGTAGTAGACGCGTTCCATCATCTTACCACAGCAAACCTTGTGAAGGTAATCTATCGATCTCATCATAGTATCTGTTACTGGGGGAGCAAGCACTTAGGTTTGTTGCAGTAGTCAGAGCACTCACCTCCCACCGATGGGTTCAGTTTGGTGTTGCTTGTCGCCTTGCTCGGAGGGTTTTTTCCGGGTTCTACGCTTTTTCTCCCTCCAGAAAAACCAACATCTCCAAATTCCAATTTGACCAGGATAGAGAACTCGCATGAAAACAAGTTGAGTAATGCTGATGCAGCTTAGTCTCTAAATATTGTTATTTATTGCAGATGAGTTCTAGTTTTGAGATACGTCAGTTCCCAGTCAAGAGGCGTTTCAAAGGAAGGCCCGATGTCGGTTAAAATCCTCCATTCCTAATACGAGCTTTAAAATGGGTCACCGTCAACCATATGTATCATATTTTCCGAGAGGTTTTCAAAGTTGGCTGGTATCAGTGACCGGGCCTAATGATATGTTGTGCTTTAATTCAACAGTCTTTTTCAATGCTGCGGAAAACTCACCGGAACAAGAGTCATCGAGAACCCCGTGGGGTCTATGCAGAATATCTCAATCAGGATACTCATACAGTTGTACTGATATGACCTTCCCTCTTGGTTTTACGAACGCCGAATGCCAAATGCTGGCCACTCGACAACGTGCTACAAATTATCTTTTTCACATGTATACTGACAGAGGACGTCCTGCACAGTCAGTACGCAGATCGAAGAGTTCAAATTCCTCGTCTTGGCGAGGCAAAAGCCCCGGTGAACAAGACGCAATCAAAAAGGCTCCAACCTTAACGAGAAGGCAAGATACTTCGAGACTGTTGAATAACGTCTGCTCGTCTTCCCTGTCTAAGAGAGAAGGACAGAAAGCCAAAATCACACCCCCTAGAAGAGAAAGCCTGGCACAAGAAACTGAGGCTGCTATCGACGATTCTCCAGCTAGGATACTGATCCGCAGCTTGAATAGAGATTTGTCTCCGTCCGCGAGATTAGAGCGTTATTTAATTAGTCTGCAACAGGCGGGATTTTTAACTAGTGCAAGTAAAGAAAAAAAGAAAAGCTGTCAGATTGAATTAGATAGAGGAATTACGCAAAACGCTCGAGAGGTTAGTTTAAGGTCGAAGTATTTACCTCATCCCCCAGTGTATTTATTTGAAAGAGCAGTTGAAAATTCTCCTTTCAATAATAAACAACGATGAAAAATATCTAGCTTGTTATGTGATTTCTTTGTTGTGATTGGTTTGTGGACAAACTGCTGCTAACCAATCAGTTAATATGTTGTCTTCTTGGCCAGAGTCAGAACCGATCACGTGACTTTTCTTATGTTTGCCGACTGCAGCTGTTTGAATGCTGTATTTTTGTCAGACTTCTTAGTGCAAGAGAACTCGTAGGGAAAGGAATTTTCTAAAATCTCTTGAGCCTTTCAACATAGTATGATAGTACAGTTTCATCGTTATTAAACAGCCACCCACCGAGAAATGCATACTGGCCACATAAATAACCAGGTCAAGACAATAGACTGTTTAGCAGCCGTTTTGCTCTTCCTTTTCTAGGCGGAGAGATCGAACAAGCGATCTCCTGCTCGTAAATTAGTTTCTATTAGAACGCGCCGGGAAGCATACGAAAGTTTCGCAGTCAACGAGTTCGCACTGTAAGAACGTACCAGAAAAAAAAAACCCTCCCCTACCCCCACCGGTATTCTAAGAACGAACTTTTGTGCGGCTAAACAAAGAAATTCCAAAACAAAAGAGTTCTTGAAGCATCTTATGCTATTACACAGAAGTAGCGTGGCGACTTTTTGCAGGAGAAGCCGAACTTATGCTTTACAGGTAGCCGGATGCTGGTAAAATAATCGTCCCACCCGGACAGTCACAGGTCAGTCATATGACCAACCAGAGTTAAAAAATATCCGCGCGCGGCCGGTTTCCGTTTTCAAGGTTTCTCACCGAGGTTTCTCTTGGAGTCTTGCTCGGGCTTTTGAGCGGTGAATATCTAAACAGGGGTTTGATTGTCTACAAGAGAACAGACAAACAGTATCTGCTAAAATCCAAACACCGCTTGATATGTTTGGGATACCATTTTAGATCTTCAGTGCGCTGAAACCTAAACACTGAATAGACCGCGTTGAAGCTTCGCTCTTCGTCAAGGAGTCGGTGAAATTTCCTGAGTGCTTCGAGAACGTATCTACAAAAGAAAGCCTCATGAAGAAAAATCAATCCTTTGAAGAGAGAGCGGCGTTGCTTCGTTCAGGAGATCGTCGATATCGTTCGCTTGGTTCCGTTCACCAAAACAAATGCAAAGTCTACAAACGACGATGGTACATTCTCACTATTTTTTCAATCGTTGCGGCGCTGAACAATTTAATCTGGAATACTTGGGGACCTATACAAGGTACTTCACAAGTCGTGTTCGGCTGGGACGACACGACCATTGCACTGCTGGCTGACTGGGGCCCGATATCATTCATTGTTGCTGTTGTCCCCATGTGTTGGTTGATGGATATGAAAGGTAAAATTTAAGTTATGTCCAGTATTCAGATGAAGCTTATTGTGTTACTAAAAGCTAAATATTTTTATTTGTTTTAATGTAATGTCGTGACAGGGGCGAGTTTCGATTGATCTAGAATTTCAGTTCAACGTAGAAATTGTTGCTGTGCGTGTATAATTGCATGATAGAGCAGTTTTCAATTTATTGTCGAAGTAATCAGGCAGTTACTTTGGTTTTGGTCTTACGACACTCAATTATCATCAATATACAAGGCCAAATAACAAACTGCCCTCATAAAAACGCGCGCCTAGCGGGCGAAAATGAATTTTGGCGTGCGGCAAATCATATCGCATCAGCCCTGTTGCTGATTGGAAGCTCTTATCCGGAAGCTTTTCTGAAACTTGACATGATATATTGATGATAATGAGAATAACATGACTTTTGGAGGGCATATTGCTTATTTGCGACCCTTGTAGCATCATTTGCACGCTCGGGCGCAAATGATGCGGTAATTGTGAAGAACAGCTACCGTTAACCGACTGTCGGTCATCTGTCGGTCGACTGTCGGTCGTTTGTCGGCCGACAGTTTGCCGTTTGTCGGCCGACAGTTGGCCGTTTGCCTGATGGCCTGATGCTACTTGGACCGCAAATAAGCAATATGCCCTTCAAAAGTCATGTTATTGTCCTATTGTAAAAACCGCTGTAGGAGTAATACTCCCACCAATCGGATGACCATTAGGTCAGCTTTTTGGCCTTTGGGGCCCAACAGGTTTCTGACTGGTGAAGTTCAAGGTCCTCTCTTTTGTTCAGTGTCTTGCTTTAATCCATGGTAATTTTTCCAATGTATTGCTCCATAAAAGAATCAAACCCCTCCCATGGAGAGTTATTTGGTTTGAACCCCACACCCCAACCGTCCAGAAATTCCAGCTTTCAAACTTTCCTTGAAAAATATCCTTTTGAAAACTGAAATATAAGTACTAAAGGTTTCCACAATCGAGTGTTGATGAATACCCTCAATATCCTTTATCAACCCTGGATCAACCCTCGAAGGACACTCATTCAATACTTGATCAACACTCCATTGACACTCAATAAAACCTTGATCAACATTTTGGTCGACAGTCAGTTGAGAATCAACTAATTTTTGACTAATCAACTTATTTCAGTGCGTATGAGATGTGGATTGAGTCCCTATTAAGTGTCTGCCAAGTATCAATTGGGATGTTGATCCAGTGTTAATTGAGATATGTATCGATTGAGTGTTGTTTGCGGGCCCATTGAAGGTATCTATTGGCGCTTCAGTGCAAATACCTTTACAGTAGTACACATGATCCTGGAGACCTTGGATTTTCCAATAATTTTCCTTAGGGTGGGAATGGATAATTTCTGGAAGCACACAATGGTATACATTTCATTGTATCCAACTGGCATAGCAATACCCTTAGTAACAGAGGTTGGAGTTAAGCACCAGTACAGATAGGCTCCTTTAACTCATTGAATTGGAACAAATATGATCAGTAATATGGATCTTAGTGGTAGTAAGTGTATTGATTGTTTTTCTTTGTTGATTACAGGCCTAAGAGTAGCGGTCCTAGCTGCTGTTTGTTGTGAGTTTATTGGATCGGGTTTGCGTTGTATACCATTCAGTGATCAGCATGTGAACCTACAGACTGCGCTCATCCATTGTGGACAGTTTATAACTGGAATTGGAGGTCCAATTGCCATGGCTGCAGCTCCAATGGTTTCTGCTGCGTGGTTTCCCCCTGAGCAGCGTACAACAGCCACTGCAATTTCTTCCTTGGCTTGTTACAGTGGAACAGCTTTATCATTTGTGATTGGACCACTTTTGGTTCCTGATGTACAAGAATATTTTAAACAAAGTGACCTTAATATTACCAGTAATGGCCAGATTTCTTATCTTGAACTGAGAAATCATTTTAACCAGAAAGAGATAGACTCCTTCAAGCACAAAATAATGAATCTTATGTACATAGAGTTAGGCGTCACTGCTCTTACAATGCTATTTGTTATCATCCATTTTCCTGAAAAGCCTAAACTGCCACCAAGCGTCACAGCTGCAATTGGACGTCTGGAATTCAAAGTTGGTGCCAAGAGCTTACTTAAGAATGCACAATTTTGGCTGTTGGTGTTCATTTATGGCATAGGAACTGGAGTTTATGGTGGCTGGTGTTCAGTTCTAGACCTAAACCTCTCGCAGTTTAATATTGATCAGAAAACTGCTGGTTGGTTAGGTTTTGGTGCCGTTGTCGCTGGATCAGTCTCAGGAATTTCATTGTCAATGTAAGCACAGCATCATACAAGTACTGTTAACTTAAACATACAGTTGAATCTGACTATCTAGAACATGCGATCCTTTGGATCTGATTTTCTTTGTTCATTTACAATTCGCCATCTTGAATTTTTCCCCCTCCCTTTTGTACAATGTTTTGTTTACCTTGTCAGAAAAACAGGGTACATGTGTAGTTACCGTCCATTCTCTTGCTGTCCCCTCATCTTTTGTACGAAACTTGCTTTAGGCTAACTGGTGTAATTCTCTTTGTATTGAACACCTTTGTATACACTGCTCCAAGTTTCAATTTTCTTTATTTCCTTTACTAAGGGCTGTCCCTCTAGACTATTCTGATCCCCTAATAAGCCCCTCTTTCAGGAAAAAAATGAAGATCGAAAGATGAATCCAGTCTGTATATTGATATACATGTAATGAAAACTATTAATTTAAGATCATTGCTTTATGTTTCAGATTTGCCGACCACTTCACTCGCTACATGAAGCTGACTGTCATAGCACTCTTAACTGGTGCCACAGTGTCACTGTTGATTTTCACTCTGATATGTGCTGGTGTTATGCCATACTCAAAAATTGTCCTCTTTATAACAAGCATCTTGGGAGGGTTGTTTGTTAATGGAACCATCCCATTGTTCTTTGAATTAGCTGTGGAATCTACATACCCTGTTGCTGAAGGAATCACCTCAGGATTCCTAACATTTTCCAATAATTTCTTGCAAATGGTTTTCTACATCTTTCCAATGCTGCCGAACTTTGGTTTAAAATGGATCAACTGGTGTACTTTTGTGACAACTGGTCTTTGCATTCCTCTCTTGATGCTTTGGAAACAGAGGCGTTACCGCTCTGACATTGATGCAAAAGACAGCTATGTTCCTGCCCCGCATAACAAAGAACTGAGCACAGAGGTCAATTATGGCAGTGCAAGCGTGTCTACTAGTGTCAATGGCTTCCCACCTGATTCCTCAGCACAGACAAATTCTTATGGCACAAGTAGTTATCCTTCAATTGCATGACTGAGATTAGTGCAAGACTCAATAATTTACGGGTACTTGGTGTAGTCACTTAGTGTAAGCTGCTTCCAATGGTCCTGAGTGTGGCAACAAATATGTGAGAGCAAGATCAAACAGGGTCAAGAGTTAATGAGCAGGGAAGACAAGACTTGAGCAAGAGTCGTTTGCAGCTCTTTTTAACTGTCCTTTGCTTGTGGTAAAATGAGCTTAGAATCATGCAATTCAACAGGCCTGTTAAAGAAGCAAAACCTTAAAATTATGAAAATTTGACCAAACACTTATTAATCGGGATTGAGTAATCAGGTAACTCATCGGTACAATTATTTAACTTGACCTTTTTGGTTTTCACTGTGGGTTGGATTTGTAAGTTAACATAAT
>Ga0126337_10000701_pt1 | contig 18178 bp, 8 predicted proteins | sample DipCmetagenome_FD_92527 | JGI IMG/M metagenome (GOLD analysis project Ga0126337, IMG submission 92527) | Coral microbial communities from La Bocana,Puerto Morelos, Mexico - Diploria C A metagenome | ecosystem: Host-associated > Invertebrates > Cnidaria > Coral | place: La Bocana,Puerto Morelos... | reverse complement strand
TTAAGAAGATATATCAAACACTCGAGACCGTGTTTCATCAGCTATCCAAACACCTCGATTCTCGTCAAAAATACTCCGCTGCACGTCGTATTTTCACCTGTCTTCTCAGTGTTTGGATATCGCGATCAAACACTGTCTCTCGTGTTTGATGTCTTACGTCAAAGGTATTGAATTCAGTATTCATTAAGCAAAACGTTTGAGATATCTGCTGTTTTGATCTCTGATACGATGAAACTGTACTACATGACAATTACTTTTCTTCAGTTGCAACTATGAAATTAATTTATTCTCGTGATTGTGTGTAATTAGAATGCCACAGTGTCTAGAGTAAGTGTAACAGCTCTCGTAAGCTGCTATTGTTTTGTTATTGTAGTAGCTGTTATTGTTTTAGTGCTAGGGGCATTGTTTCTGTTGTTTGTTTAATTATTTCTTTAATGGGTATCAAGTTATACAAATCAAAGAAATGGCTAATTACATACAGAGAGAAAGACGCGGACTAAGAGAGTCACACGGTCTGTAAAGCCTGGTCCAAACGCGAAGCTATCAAACACGTTCGACCATGTTTTGGTGACCAAACATTTCCCCGTTTGGACTCTTTGTTTGACCGTGTTTGACGAAATTTAAACGACGCATCAAACGTTTGATCAAACAGTTTAAAACTTTTTGCTCGTTTGGACGTTGATCAAACATGTTTGATTCCACATGGCCCCTCAGTTTAACGTCATCATGTTTGGTCACCAAACAATGCTTGATCGTGTCCGGTCACAAAAGTTTTCCGTTTGGATTGGGTTTAAGTTATCATGGTAGTAACCAGCAATGATTATAACAATTTTAATTTCTGTTGTGTTTTGTCCACACTAGGCAGAGTTGGAGGAAGCAGCAGATCTTGTTTTGTTTCTGATGGATCATACGTTCTTAGCTGATGATCATTTGGCTCTCAATGAAACTACATTCACCTGGCCTGAACGGATTATACCCATAATCAAAATGAGGTATATAGGTTGAAATCTAACGGCTTGTTTGCCACTTTTTTGTTTTTACCACATTTTGACATCATTTGTGATCTATTGCTGAACAGACGCACGGTAGCATGCAATCAATTTGTTAGATAGAAACGATGAGAGAATCAGATTTGCGGACATCCAAAAGAACACAGCTGAGTGGCTACTAATGGCAGATAGTGTACGATAGCTCCGCAAAACAGATTTCAATATTTGCATTAGCATAGAACAACAATTCTAGTAATTGCTGACGCGACTCGATTTCTCGCGGTCGATGTCCTCCTTGGGGATTCATGATTGATACTGTGGATAAAAAAAATAAGCGTCCGCATTTTCTGTTAGTGAAAGGCAACCTTTCATCTCCTAGTTGAATTTGGTGTTGAAAAACTCTGGCTCGCCTTCTAAGTGTTAAAGAGAATGGCCGTCGTAAAATGTTCAACCTTGTCTGGGCGCGGTATCAGTTCCTCCCAGTTTAGTTACCTTGTACTCTTCAAAGTGAAATTAACAGAAAATGACAGGACGTGACTGCTTTTATGACGTAAGATCCCGTCCAATCTTCGCCTAAGGAATCTGAAAACGGAGGCTTCCATCTAAAAAAAGCACATCAAAGGTTTTCCGTCCATATTAGGCTGGACGAATTTAAAAACGCAACAGTGACCGGTCATTGAGAAAAACTCGGTCAGGGAAATCACAGTCAAAAATATACCTTTATTAACCCTCGGTAGTGTTTATAGCACAAAGGCTAACAAGGCCGGGCAAACAAGTGAAACAAGTAATTCAAATTGAGCATACGAGTGGTCGAGGATTTGAACTCTGGGCCACTGGGAAACGAATCCAGCTAGTGGTCAGAGCGGGACTCGAACCCGGGACCGCCTGACTGCCAGTCCGACACGCTGACCACTCGCCCACGCTGCCTCCATGAAAAGAAATTCTTCTTGGACAATTCTGTTTAAGGAGAAAAGGTGCAATGAGGTTAACCCTATGTAAAGCACTAACCCATGAGACAAGGCCAGACCACAACACCGGGAACTGCGTGCCCTCCTCCACTCGATAAGTGTGTGTGTTCTTTAGCGTCCCCTGCTGATCACGGTTTACAGTCCTTGTCCGAAAAGACTTCAACGTCTCAAAATTTGCACCACTTGCAATAATTATCGTCACGCCATTGTTTTTGAAGAGCTTCTTTTTCAAAATGTTTTCAGTTCGCACCAAAACGAAGAGCCGACGTTTTCAAATTTTTCCGGTTGGAATAACGACTTTGGAAAGCTCCATTTTCGTGACGGATTAGTGTGGACAGTGGACCTAGCCGTAGATATGAAGTTGCGTTTTCAGATTTCTCCAGCGTAGAGTGGACGCTGCGTAAATTAGCCTGCTCCTTTTCTTGTACAACATTTCTCTATTTTTTGCTTCTTCCTATTATTTATTCAGTTATTTTAATTGTCTATACAATTGGTTTGATGCCTCACCGGCTTAACTAAACTAACACAATAAAAGTTGTTGTGAAGATGTTTTTCAACTGAGTGACCTAATGATACATTTTGTATATTGTTCGTTGTTCTACGCAGTGAAACTCGCATTACACGAGAACACGATACCGCCATGAGCAAGCTGTTTGACTGGCAAGCAAGATTTGAGATACAGTTGAATGAAACTCTGCAGAGTGTGAAAGAGTTTTACACCAAGGATAGAATATCCGAGGCAAAGACTTATCTGGCACAGCTGGAGGAACTCAAAGAAAAAGTGAAAGTGTTTCTTGAAGAGGTACATCAGCTTAAAGAAAACTGGCTAGTGCCCATAATCTAAGTGGCTTGTGTCTTTAAGTCTAGATTGAGCCTGTAGGTTTAGTCAGAGGGGTTGAGCAGTGACATGACGACACATAGTGATCGTGTCAAGTTGACGTCACCATTTTCCAAATTCTTATGCTGTCTCTGATTGGCCAATATTAATTGGAAAGTGTTTTGGTACTTCAATTGACCCTGACCGAAAATTGTCCCTACATAACAACAACAACAACAACAAACAATAATAGTAACAATATGAGTGTCATTAGATCAAAACTCTTGCTTATTGAATTTTAAGACGTTTATAACAGGGTATTTTTAGCATCATCCAAAACGAGTATTGGGGTTATGCATAGTAAATAAAAACTGGAGTTTAAGACGTCTGTTTCTTTTTCGTCTTACAACAGAGAAAGAAGATCAATAAGGAGGAAGGTCTTCTTGGTTGCGAGGTTCACAGCGCATTTCCTCAAATTCAAGAGATAACAGAAGCAAAAGAACCATTCGACAAGCTCTGGAGAGCTTTGGTAACGTTTCATGACAAACAAGAGGCGTGGCTGTCCGGGCCGATATTGAAACTGAATGCAGAAGAGATCGAAGAAGAGGTATCTATATAGAAAGCATGATTCTCTAAAACTTTAGTGTGGTTGGCGTTCGCAATCTCTGCTTTTGCTGTTGAAATAAAGATCGAAATTCAAAATTCCTTGTGCGTGAGGGCGCACTAGTTAGTTACTTACAAAGCGTGGAGGAGTTCAATTTTGGATCACCAAACAACAGACACCAAACCATCTAGTGGCAGGGAGAAGGATTTGAACTCGGGACCCCCTGATTACAAATCCAGCGTTCTAACCCCTAGGCCACGCCGTGTCGACATAGTTGCTGGTTTAATAAATATTTATGTAAGCTTATGTCTCTCACCTCTTAATGTGACGTCAATTGTACCTTCTCAACCCTAAAAGAAAAATTGCTTATAGTAGGGCTTCAAGGGTTCAACCACAAAAATGCATCAATTATTCCAAAGTGTCTCCCCGAAAATACCAAAAATCGGCTAAGCACCGCAACTTTGGCAACCTCATGTCTATGGTGTACTGATAAATTGAATCAGAAATTCCAATCTGTTACAATTTTAAGGCACCAGAAGTAATGTTCTGTTACTAATCAGGTCATATTAACTACGGATCTAATTAGCGGAATTGTACTTTATTTCTTTTTTTCACCCTTAAGGTGTTGCTTTTTACCATTCACAGGTTTCAGAGCTTTGGAGAACAAGTTACAAATTGACAAAAGAATTTGCTCACCCTGAGTTCCGAGGCCCCCTGAGAGTAGCATCTACAATTAAAGCGAGGCTGGAGAACTTCAAGATTAACATGCCTTTGATACATGCCCTGTGTACTCCTGGAATCAAGGACAGGCACTGGGAAGCTATGAGCGTTAAGGTATGATGATACAGTAGTGACTACCTGTTCTTTGTACTTCTCAAACTCATTAATAATTTATTATAAAATGTAAATTGTAACAAAGGAAATTATGATCGTGACAGTGTTTGGATATCTGATCTAATAAATAATAAATAATAATAAATAAATATTTATATAGCGCCTATCCATGCCTGCTCTAGGCGCTGTACAATTCGCCAAAATGATCTGTACTAATCTTAATAATTAAAAAGTGCATTTAAGAAAGTAATAGAAAGTAAAAATTGCTAAGAATAATAAGTTTTCTTAAAAAGATGAGTTTTGAGATTAGATTTAAAAGAACTTAGATTGTTACATGAGCGGATAAAAACGGGTAGACTGTTCCAGAGTTCAGGAGCGGAAACAGCATAAGCTCGAGAACCATATGTCTTCAGGTGAAAATTTGTGGGGTTAAGTTAGCAGAGATTTTTAAGATTTTATTTCCTAGTTTTAGTTTCGATTGAAAAGATATAATTATAAATAAAACGCTCAAGACATTATTTGACCACATTTCCTATCACCTTAATGTTCGTCAAAAATACTCCACTGCGCATTGTATTTTGGAAAACCACTGTCATTTGTATTTATTCTTTACAAACTAGATTGGATTCAACATTGCTCCGAAGGAAGACACCACACTGAACGAGATGCTGGTTCTCGGACTCGACAAGTTTGTAGAGGACTTAACTGAGATCAGCGGCAGAGCAGCGAAAGAGTTCTCCCTGGAGAAGGTGAGTGTCGTGTTTGTTGCATCAGGTGTCGCTTCGATACTGGGCATGCATTCCATTGTACAAGACCAACCGGTCAGAGACCGAACGATATTTTCCGATTAAACTGAGGGGAATTTATTTTGCTATTTTCTTTCCCTTTCCCCAATCCCCCACATAAGTGAAATATACTGAAGGTAAGTAGTGCAACAAACCGGTCTGTCAAAATGCATTGAGAAATTTCGTCCGGACCGACCCGACCGGTCAAAGTTGGCCAGCTCAAGTAGTGGTCACAAATCAGTATTCCGTTCAGAACAAATTGAAAGGGATATTTCCATTTCAATTTCGACCCAGCAGTCCGGAATGTTTGGTATAATGGAAAGCAGGGTGGATGTTTCTTGAGAAAGACTGTCCAGGGAACAATTTCACCGAGCTCGTGGTGACGTAATGCTGTCTTTTAGAGAGCTCGCTGGTGCTGGTGTGGCTCTAAACCTTTTATATAAAAAAAATAGAACTCTTTTGTGGTTTTAGCAGAGATTTGCAAAACATGGGACTTGTTTCCTGGCTTCAGTTTGTCAACTTGTGAATCAGTTTTTTTAGTTTTTTTTTTATTGAAAGGACTGTACACCCCTAGAAAGATTACTGAACTCAAGAAAAAACCTAACCTTCTTATTTACATAATTACCTCAAATACACTCTTTATATTTATAAGCATATTGTTTTTCCGTTCGAGACTGAATATTCTTGTTTTTCACCGATTTAGGCTGAAAATATTATTGTGAACATTCTTATATTATAGCGTATGACATTTCTGTTTTGGGATGTATTTAGTGTTTGATGGTATAAGAGTAGTTTTGGAGCCAGCCTGCAGGAGTCAGGGTATCGAGCCTACGGCTAGTGCTATTTTCTGGCTGGTTTTGCCGTTTAGTTCTGTTGTATTTACAAATTTGTAAGACAAGTCTCATCCTCAGGTTTATTCTTGAAATATTCTTAAAATTTCGCAAATTTTAGCCTTGGTATTCGTTCAGAACATATTGCTAGTCACTGAACTGTATTTGCTCAATTCAAATCTTTCAGGAATGCATGTACATGTAAGTATGGGGAAGTGAAGGTTAAGAGATTTCAGAGTAACGAAACATCATTTTGTCTGTTTTTCTCCAATCAGGCCTTGAGTAAAATGAAAGCAGAGTGGAAGGACATTGAGTTTGTGTTTGTTCAATACAAAGACACTGGGATAAGTATCCTGTCGGCGGTGGATGACCTACAGGTGAGACTCAATGTCTGATTTTATTTGGATTGCCTCTGTTGAAAGGTAAAGATAAGTTGCTTATTAACTGCTCAGTGCTTCTATTGGTCTAAGACCTTGCTCAGGCTAAATATGAAACGCCAGCCTTAAATTCCAAATGAAAATGCGTGAAGTTAGCAGCCGTCGTTCGCGTTCTCCAAAATAAAGAGAAATTAGTCACTTCACGTTGTTGTTGTGGCAAGGGCGACAAAAAATGGCTAAATATTTATAACGCACGCGCACTACTCATTAAACCTTTGGTTGTCCTCGTAGTTTGCTTAAACTCTCTAATCAGCCTAGATAGTAGGCATGCAATATGTCTTCCCCAGTCCTGTTCGGTGCACTGGGATGTCTTGTATAGTTTTCCTTGGTCGAGCTCGACACACCCGAAGTGTTTTGCGTTTGTGTGTGTTTTTAATACAGTCATGTTTGTTTGGCAGGTTTTGCTTGATGACCATATTGTGAAGACATTAACAATGAAGGGATCTCCTTTCGTTGTTCCTTTTGAAGCAGAGATGAAAGAGTGGGAGTCCAAACTGGTAAATTGATCGTTTTATATCATTTTCATCTCCTTTCATATCGCGTTATGCACAAAACGTTCGCTGTCTATTGATCACGTGTGCTGTTAATATTTTATTTTCAGAACCTGATGCAAGATATTGTAGAGTCCTGGCTGAAGGTTTGTATTTTATCATTTAAGTGGATGCCGTTATCGTAGTGCTTTTTTAGCACTGCACTCTCTATAATGTGAGTAAGAATAAAAAAGCTAGCTTACTTTATTGACACTTACGAAATAAAAATGCTTTCGTGTCACAAATAAAGAGTCATAGAGACAGCAAATCAGTGCAGCTCTTGAAACATCGTGAGCCTATTTTTGAATTGAACTTAAAAGCTGTGTAATTGTGACTTAAAGTTTCATAATTATCTTGCAGGTTCAAGCTTCTTGGTTGTATTTAGAACCTATCTTTTCTTCTGAGGACATTCAAGCTCAAATGCCAGAAGAAGGAGAGAAATTCCGCACTGTCGACAAATACTGGTTCGTTTTAATTGCATTTTATGTTAAGGTTTCTCGAGGAAATCGTATATGACTTGAGAAACTACCGAGTTTTCTGCCTTTTTTTGTATCTAGCTATAAAGAACTGCGATAAAGTATTTCTTAAAGCCTATTAAGAAAAGATGTTAAAAAATATTTTTCGACGTTTAGTTAACGTCATTATCAAGTCACAATGAGAGTAAATAACATTTGAAAAATACTGAGTAAAATAATAGTTGATCCGTAGGTAGGAGTAAAAGTGGGGCTAATGTTCTTTTAGCTGTTTTTTATCAAGTCGTGTTATCTTATATTGGTAAAAAGTAAATGTCCAGCAAATACTGAAGAGTACAGAAAAATTGAAGCTAGTTTGTGCATTATTTTGGTGCACTTCTAAGCCAATAAAAAACTTGGGATAGGGGCTTGGAAAATGAAAGTAGCTTTTGAACATTCGGTTGTTTGAATTGGCAGAGTAGTTTGAAGACCAACAGAACGATGACATAAATATATAAGACGCATCAAAGATTTTTCTTGGACGAGACTGTTTTCTTTATATGCTAACCCTAAGAGATATAACGCCTATTCGTTGAGATTCGTCGTTGTTGATTAACGCAGGAGGAAGATTATGACAGAATCAGTCAAGGATCCACGTGCACTTGTGGTGACGTCACAGCCCCAGATGTTGGATAGACTTCAAGTCTCAGAGGTAACGCCTGTTTTAGGATGTGACTGAAAAAATGTAAAGATCTGCTTGTCTGCTTGTTTTCTGTTTCTTCAGACTTTATCGTTTTCTCTCTCCTGTTTTTGTTTATCCAGAGCCTTCTAGAGGACATACAGAAAGGACTGAACGAGTATTTAGAGAAGAAACGGTTGTTTTTCCCAAGGTATTTTTTCATCTTTAACTGCTAGTTCTCTTTGAACAATACAGGCTTTTACGGATGTATTCTTTCAGTTGTAGTCGACTGTATGAAAACACAAATTTATGGCTGATCATCGCAGTTACACACACAATTTAAGCAGTTGTGAAATTAAAGCCTGAAAAAAATTATTAGAGCACTGGACTGGTATCGCAAAGGTCATGGGTTTGAATCCCGTTCAGACCTGATTTTTTTTTCAGGCTGCTGACTGAATTCTTAAGTTGTGTGTGTAATGCGATGATCAATCATACATTCATATCTTTCTCCGCATTTCAAATGTATGATCTTTCATCTTTTTATTTGCATGTATGAAAACGGTTATGTTTTGGCATGACGGTACGAATTAGGTACGAATTAGGTCTGAGACCATCTGGTGTCATGGTTGATAATGAAGAAAAATGAATCCCGACTTCTTTTTGGTCCATGTTTAGTACTACTGAGGCTAAAATGATTTTTTAAAGTACTTCTATGTCCAAGTGAACTCAGCATTGTTGTAATTGGTTTACTTATAGCTCAGCCATAAAAATCAATAACGGAAAGAGTTTTTGTTTCTCAATACTGACCAATCCTAAGTACTCGCTCTACTACTCTAAGATGAATCTTGTTATTTTTCACTTGCTTTTTTTCAGATTTTTCTTCTTGTCAAATGATGAACTTCTAGAAATTTTATCCGAGACAAAAGATCCTCTTCGCGTTCAGCCGCATCTTAAGAAGTGTTTCGAAGGTATCGCAAAGCTGGAATTTGACGAGAGAAAAGAAATCAATGCTATGATATCTGCCGAGGGAGAATCAGTGAAATTCTCCAAGAAGGTTGTACCTGCGCATGCCCGTGGGCTAGTAGAAAAATGGTTACTGCAGGTAAAGATAACTAATGAAACCTAGCTAAGACCCCGCCCACAAGGAATTTGTAAACGCAGTTATATTTCTCCGGCTAGGTCTACCGTTCACACTAATCCGTAACGAAAACGGAGCTTTTCGAAAACGTTCTTCAAGCTGGAGGAATTTAAAAACGACGACTTTGTATCTTAGTGTGGACGGAAAACATTTAAAAGAACCATGACATCACGATAATAATGTGAGTTTGCTGCCCGAGTTTCCTCAAACACAAATCAAAAGTTACCGGTGATTGTTGCATGAGTTCTGAATTTCCTCTGGCGTAGTGTGAGCAGAAGACATTTGGTTCGTTTCCAGAGTGAAACCTCTGTTTTCAATTATCTCCGGCGTAGTGTTTCAAAGCAACGCTTTCCGAAAGCGTTGCTTTGTGGACGAAATCTAAGGCTTAGATTTCGTCCACACTACCCCGACGATACACCTTCTTCTTTTGCTTTTCCATCTCACCAGTCTTTATATACAGACACGATACAAAGGAAATAATAACTAAACATGAGAACTCTAATTGAATTGTTTTGCAACAATTTTTCCTTGTTTGGTTATTTAGTGTCGTAATGTGTTTATTAGTCTTATAAAAGATGTCACGAACGTTAACATTTGTGTGTAGATAGTGAGAAGATTAGAAATTAAACTACTTTTTTCATAACAAATAAGTCAAAGTATAAAGATCGCAATTTGGCGTGTGTGAAAATCTTCCCAAGGTCAGTGGCAAGTCGCACCACCGTTGCAGAAGTTCACCTCATCAGAAACGGTTTTAGAATAGCTTGCCTATCCCCTTGTCCTCCTCCTCCATTCCGATTGATAAAAACGTCTCTTACTACATTCTACTAGTCTCAAATTATAACAATTTGTTCTACTGGTGGCTGCTATTGCTAATGAGAACTAATTCTCAGATTGTTGAATCAACTGTAGATTGAACAAGTGATGAAACTGAGCCTACAAGAGGTGATGTCTGAGGCAGTCACCGCCTATCCACAAAGTCCCAGGACGGACTGGGTGCTGTCTTGGCCAGGACAAGTCGTGCTAGCTTCTAGCATCATATATTGGACTATGGAAGTCACTCAGGTAGGACAAGAGAACATACTTCCTAGTAATTATGACAATAATGAACCAGTGTATAGCGTGTTATTCTGACCACACTACCAGGAAACATTAAATGTCAAAAGTTTATTGAGGATGCGTGAGTCAGTCATCTGTTGCAAATGTATTCTTATAGCGAAATCTATATCCTCACTACCTTACAACTATTGGTTCCAAGAGTTGAAAACGCTGGACTCTGTGCTACGCCAGATACGAAATACCTCGTACTAAAATACCACTCATTAGAGGTCGCCAGTATGTGGAAATGTATTCCTCATCTACTGCTGCAGTACGGGACCCCGAGCAATGGGGTTAAGACTAAATTAAAGCTACCACATTTTACAATCATTGTACCTAATCCATGTTTAACTTTTGTAACTATTATCTGTAACTATTCCAGGCCATGCCACTGAAGGATGGTTTAGGGGATTATTACAAACAGAGCACACGTCAGATAGAAGACATTGTTGAACTTGTTCGCGGAAAGCTGTCCACCATGTCGCGGATCACGTTAGGAGCTCTGATTGTCATTGATGTGCATGGTGAGTTTGTGGACAGACAAGGTTTTGCACTGTTTGTCCAGAACCACGTAAAGGTCACTCGTTCACTTACTGAAGTGTCAAAACTGTATGTGTACATAGGCCATTTCCGAGGTGCCTTTTGCCTCTGTGTTCGTGCGAACCATTCAATGATTTGAAATGTGTTCCCTAGGTTCTTTATTTATGCAAATCAAACTCATTTTCTCATGAAAGATTTTCGACGATGACTGGTTTTGAAACAGAGGTACAGGGTAACTCGATAATGGCCTGTTTTCGGCGTTTTTTAACAAAGATCTCGTTTGTCTATATGTAGTAATTTATGTTATGTGACGTAAAAGGTTCGCAATCCTGTCTTCTTGCATTCATCTTGTGAACAAGTAACCCATTATTTGTAGCCATAAGCTTCCGCCTTTACAGGGTTAACAACCTTTTACCGTAGAACTGTTAATAAGACGATTATTTGAGTGTTTTGCCTCGTTTACCTATTGCTTTCAAGTAATATATTTAACAGGAAAGACCGCGAAGACAGTTAAAAATACGAGGCGTAGCGGAGTATTTTTGACGAATTTCGAGGCGTTTGGAAATATGGTCAAACACTCTCTGTATCGAAAATAAAACTAAGGAGAAATAGGATAAAAAGAAATCGTCAGAATCTATGTTAATTAAGATCAGATATCGTTTGAACTCTTCGTTTGAACTCGATGAATTATTAGTGAGTTTGAGTAGCATTAATCAACAACTTTTACTTAGTGTTTGGCCATCTTGTGGACATTCTGGCAAACACTAACAAACAAAATAGTACATCTGCGCTCTACTGATAAGCCTCTTGGTGATTGGTTCAAAGTTATCACTTACCATTTCATAACCTTGTCAATCATCTTTATCATTTTGCTTCTGTCCTCAGCGCGTGATGTGGTAGCTAAGCTAAAGGAAGATGGCGTGACAGACCCAATCGATTTCCAGTGGATAAGTCAGTTGCGCTACTACTGGGAAAAGAGGGCTGTGGTTGTCAGAATGATCACTACAGCAGTCAAGTACGGGTACGAGTACCTTGGTAACAGCGGTAGACTTGTTATTACTCCACTAACTGACAGATGCTACAGGTAAGTGAAATGACTACTCGGTCTTAGGCAGTTTTGCAGAGAATAGATCGGTCGGAATAGAAACGAATGGAAACGAAGGTTCTCTTCAGGGATGTTACTAAGCAATGTGACTTATAACTAGAACGATAATCTGACGTCACAATTTTCGGACTACTCGTGCTTATTTCTGATTAGACGATAACCTTCGGAAATTGTTCCCGTGGTTCTACGAAGATTTGAAAATAAAAGCACTTGTTCCGCTGTGTGCAGGTCAGGATGGTTCATTAAGCAGTGAAATAACGTATTAGGATGTAAAAGTGTTTTCAGTTCTTAAGTTTGCGGTTTTCATCAACTTTAAGCCAGGAGGGTGGGGAAATCTTACAACTTGAAATCTGAGAACCTTTGCGTTAATGGTTGCACCAAAACGACCTTTACTCTATCTTCAGCTTTCTTTCAAATTCTTATGAAAAATTAAGACCAGCCCTCCCCCCATTTCAATGTAATAAAAATGGCGCGTTTTGGGTTTAGCGCCAGTTCATCATTGATTTGGGGGTAGCGGTGGTTTTATTCCTTATTTTATTCTGATCAAGACGGTAGGTTTCCCCTGAATCATTACTTTACCTCACTGAGTGTGACTTCTCCTTCTTCATAGGACTCTGATGGGTGCCCTCCTGCTGAACCTGGGAGGTGCCCCCGAGGGCCCTGCTGGAACAGGCAAAACGGAGACTTGTAAAGATCTGGCAAAAGCTGTTGCTAAACAGGTATAGTGTCAGATTGATACCCACATATTCCGCAGTGTTCAGACAGTACAAACGTACAAACGTTGAACCCTAGATGATCTAAAATTTTGCATTGGTGGAATTTATCGTTTTCAGTTCTGTGCAATGTTTTACCAAAGCGTTATAATTTGAGGGATTTGTGTCCACAGTGAATAGTTTTAAAATCTTGCATTGATGTGATTTATCGTTTTCAGTTCTATGCAACGTTTTTACCAAAAGGCTTATAATTATATAGAGGGTTTTGACAATTACGAAGCTGCATTCCAGCTGTGTTTGTAATTTGTGTCCACAGTGTGTAGTTTTCAACTGCTCTGATGGGCTGGACTATAAAGCCATGGGAAAGTTCTTCAAGGGTCTGGCGCAGTCAGGGGCCTGGGCCTGTTTTGATGAGTTTAACAGGATTGAGCTGGAGGTTAGTTACCCTTTAATTTATGTTTAAACTACATTTTAAATTATGACAATTATTGTGCTCTGTACCGCAAAAAGTGTTTACCCGAAAAGGATGTAGAAAAAAGAGCGACAAAGCCTTAGCTGAGCGCCACACTGAATGAACAGCTAATTAATTTATTTCTACTTCCCCTTGATAAGAGGCTGGTAGCCCCCCGAACATTCAGTTCGTTGGTACCCATTTACGCCTGGGTAGAGGGAGGCACTGTGAACGTAAAGATTCTTGCCCAAGAACACAACAAAATATCCCAGGCCAGGGCTCGAACCCGCACCACTCGTTCCGGAGGCGAGCGCACTAACCACCATGCACGAATTTGACTGATAAGACCACGTATTGAATGGCAATGTAGTATATTCCAAAAATGTGAATTACGTTTAAGCGCAAGACTTCTTTGATTTTGTTTTTAGGTGCTGTCCGTTGTCGCGCAACAAATCGCGACAATCCAGAGGGCCGTCATGGAACAAGTGGATAAGTTTGTATTTGAAGGAACAGAAATCTCGCTGGATCCATCGTGTACCATTTTTATCACAATGAACCCGGGTTATGCTGGTCGTGCAGAACTTCCCGATAATCTTAAGGTTAGTAAAAATTAAATTTCCTATGCTATCGAGACGAATTGAACGGTTCTCGCTTATGAGATTCTTAAGTGGAAATTTCGGATTTTGTACTGTTTAACCTTTGTGTACAATGTAAATCTAACAGTCATACAGTGTGATGCGATGTTACCAAAACTCATGGATTCGTGTATTATTCAGTCTGAAGGGCACCCGGCTCTATATTATGGACAGATCAGTAGGTTCCGGAGAAACTGGACTTTCACATATTTTCTGCCTTTATAACGCAGCAGGCACCTTTCTAATGCAGGCACTCAGTTATACTCCTTTGGTGTCCTTTTAAGAGAGTTGCGACTGTACTTTCTGTTTTTCGCTTATTCACATTGCTACTAAGAAAAGGCCCTAGAGGACATCATTTTATTGGAAGGTAATGAGCATCGTTTGTTATCTTTTCAGGTTCTTTTCCGTACAGTGGCTATGATGGTTCCAGACTATGCGTTGATCAGTGAGATCAGTTTATATTCCATGGGATTTGTTAATGCGCGAAGCCTTTCGGCAAAAATTGTAGCTGTGTACAGGCTCTGTTCTGAGCAGGTAAAAAAAATAATTATTGTCAAGATCTTCATTGAAAGTTTATTAGCAACTTAAAGGCATTTTTATGGATTCAAGTAACTTGTACATCTCAAGATAATCACGTGACAACTTATTATTTTGTTACCACTTAACTTATTTCGTAACTTAACATGCAAATAACAATTCGGTCTTTCACGTAATTTGCGACGCGAAACCAAACGCAACAAGGGAACTGATTACATGATTTGTCTAACAGTTATCTATCAATTCAACGACACCTTATTCTATTCACTGTTAATGTAGCTGTGGCCTATTGTTCATTGTTACACCGCTGCTGTTCAGTGGGCCAATTTAGAATTACCTTTAGCGTCTTTCCCAAAGCGAGTCTTGGTGCCCATTCTTTCAAATGAAAATGAGGTGTCATTTACATGTAAATTAAACTGTGCACCAGGCCTCACTTTTCGCAACTCAGATTTGGATTATTGAAGTGAGCTGTGTTTCTGCACTTTTGGTAACAGCTGTCCTCCCAGCACCACTATGATTACGGTATGCGAGCGGTCAAGTCCGTTCTCACTGCAGCGGGAAATTTAAAGCTGAAGTATCCTGAAGAAGACGAGGATATTCTACTCTTGAGGTCCATCATGGATGTCAACTTGCCCAAGGTTCGTGAAAATATCATCTGTTAAATTATCTTTCCAATTTCAGAGGGCGGACCATTATTTTTTGAGGGATGGGATTGGTTGGGGTGGCCAATTTCTACCCCCCCCCCCTCCGCAAGACGAGAGCAACATAGTGCAAGGGAACCCTGGGTAATAAAACGAGGCAAGTGCTATCTACTATCATAATTCTGATTTTTGATGTTAAAAAAAATCTTGCACAAGCTATCGTCCGCCAAAAAGAGGATCGAGCACGACCTACTTGTTAAAAGTGATAAAAAATTTAATGCCCTAGAAAATTTACCACCTCCTTCAAAAAATAATAGTTTGTCCCTAATCAATGCCTGTTATTGTTTGCAGAGTAGTTTTAAACTAACATTTTCGAAAGCAAAGTAATCAGTGGACATATCATTATCAATGCAGAATTTCCTTACCCTTTCGTTTACCATTTTTACGACTGCAGAATGCGAATGCAAAATAGGAGTTAAGTGAGCGAGCGCGAATTCACTCGCTTGGTCGTTTGGTCGGTCAATCGGTCGTAAACTTTTGTTTGTATTTCCGCTGACCAATGCACAACTTGACTTGACGAAGAATGGTTCGTCGTCGAATGGTTCGGCAAATGTGAAACATAGTGAAGCAATGAGTGATGAGATAATTACTGCTGTGTCAACAGCATGTGGTGCGAACATTTTCTTGTTTGAATTGTTTTAAAAAAAACCTAGAAAGCATTTGTTGTCCTGGTTACGAAATGGACGCGGCCTCCTTGGCAAGCATGGGTTTTAATAACATGATGCATGCAATATATGAATATCGAGCAAAATAATAAATTATTACAACTGGGAAGCACTTATTAGCTTCTTGGGGGGAAAAGAAATAAAAAACACGTCGGAGGGAAAAAAGAAAAGAAAAAAAATTCGTGCGTTTGCCCGCCCGTGTGTTGAACTCTCGACCTTCATGCTTTCCAATACAGAATTGAGCTAACTTAACACATACGTAGGTCCACAAAGCGTGTATGTGTCTAGAGCGTTATGCATTATTGTATTGCGGAGTCAGGGCAGTGATTAAAGCGTGATTTTTAGAGGTTGAAATAAGGGACAGAAGAAGGAAATTATTTTACAACAAGGCCAAACTATTTTCATCTTTTCTGCTTATACTGATGCATGTACTTCATCATGCAAAATAGTCGTAGCCTCAAATTGGCCTTTGATTAAAAAAGCTACGTCTTTGGTATACCTTTTATTGAACAAAGTATTCATTACATAATTGCATAATTTTGGTGCAACCTATGGAATGAAGATTAGTGAACATTATTACAAGCATTACCGGAAGAGATCTTAACCAAAAAAAAGCGAGTATTCGTAGTTCGTATAGCGTGATCGTCCGGGTGAGGGTACTTTTAAAAAGAACTTTTGTTGATGACTGACGTTTCGACGACCTGAGCGGAAGTCATCTTCACTATTCACTTGTCTATAATAGATGACTTCCGCTCAGGTTGTCGCAACGTCAGTCACAAAGAACAGTTCTTTTCAGAACTACCCTCACCCGGACGATCACACTATTCGAACTACTGATACTCTGTCGTTCAAACCATTTACTTAAAGTATTTTTATTTTTTCAGTTCAGTTGTGGCAGGTAAAAGTACTGCGATGTCCCTACACTTTCATATACCTCAATTTGTGAAATCCCTTCTTGTTACATGCCTGAAGCCTAAGAAAAGTATGCTTTTAGGGTGGAACCTCACTGTAGAGGTCATTTTATGAAGTCCTCTCCACCCCTGGGCCGGATAAAGTTCGCGAAATTCCCCAGCTGGAAAATGATTTTGGAATCGGTTATCATTTTCAAAAAAGTATAGAATATTATCATGATGTTTTAATAACACTTTCAGTTATTGGAAAATTTGCGGAAATTTTGGTAAGTTTCGGTGACTTTATGATAAGACTAGATTTTTAACTGTTTGGACGATTAGCACCTCACGAAGGAAAAGTATGAACAGTTAGTTCTTCTGGTTTTGTCAGTTGATAGAGTTGTTGTGTTGCTGCTATTTGGCTATGGCTGCTTCATAGAACTGTTCTCTATCGATTCGACGAAATTTACTATAAACTTGACCGCACGGTTTAGGGCTTTCTTATAAGCTTTTTGTTCTCACCTAATTAAAGCTTATAAATTATGTCACAAAGCATAACTCTATTTTGAATACTTATTGTACCACTTGAGGGAGAATAATTTCCCTTTGTGGCGAAACCCTCGCAGTCAAGCGAGAAAGCTTACATTTCACACACCCAAAAATCTCTCTTAGGGCGTTGGAAAATCGCGAACTTGACACGAAAAGAATCATAGGATTCACTGCTGTACTTAAAGATGGAAAAACATAGAAAAACAAACCAACATATAGCCGAAGCTTACGTATATCCTTGGTAAAAAACGATGGAAAGACCATTCTAAGTACTAAATACGCACAAAGTGGTGTCCAACAGAGGAAAAAAGCGGTCACTATAGAGATGAAGACTTTCATCACCATCTGATTCTGTTGCCTGTTGCGCGCGCTATTGCTTTGTTGAGGAGTTTCATCAACAATTCTCCCTCCTGTTAGAGATTTCATAATTTTAAAGTAAAGTACAATTATCAGGACAAAGGGCACACAGTAAAATATTAAAAATCCTACAGTGTAGAATACGGAGAGTTTCAGTCTGGCCCATGAAAACCTACAAAATGTTTGAGGCCCATCTTGCACGATTTTAGGAAACCACAGGTATGGAATACCAATTGATAGTGGGAAAATCCACGAGATCAACAATAAAATGGCCCGGAGTCGATTAGTAAGCTTTGTAACCTGAAAGGGATGTACAATAGCTATGAATCTCTCCACCACGATCAGAACAAGGCTAAGAACTGAAACTGCTTGTGAAATTGCTCTGGAATACATTCCAAGCTTGCAAACAAACGTAGCCATAGAACCTTCGATGACACTTTTCCCTGAGAGCATTCCTTCAGTTGCGTACAGTGGCCAGTTAGTCAAAGCTGATAGTAGATCAGAAACTGCCATGTTCACGATGAAGTAGTTGGTGCTGGTTCTTAGTGTGGCTTTCATCAGAACAGAGACTGTAACCAGAACATTGCCGACGATAGCCAAAGTAGTAATCAAGGAAATGACAACTGTGATTGTCGTCGATGCGATAGGAAAGTAGGTTGATTGATCCTCAAAGTCATCGACACTGGAGTTGTTCATGTTGCCTTGCTATGAATGATTTTCTTTCCTTTAACCTCTCAGACAACAGCTTCAGAAGACTCAACACTTTTCTATTCATTTAGCGGAAGTTTAAGGGCACGTCCTCGCACACCTGCCAGTCATAATGGACTTGTTATTCAAGTAACTTGAAAGCACTATCTCAGGATTGTTCAAACAATAT
>Ga0126337_10000700_pt1 | contig 18191 bp, 12 predicted proteins | sample DipCmetagenome_FD_92527 | JGI IMG/M metagenome (GOLD analysis project Ga0126337, IMG submission 92527) | Coral microbial communities from La Bocana,Puerto Morelos, Mexico - Diploria C A metagenome | ecosystem: Host-associated > Invertebrates > Cnidaria > Coral | place: La Bocana,Puerto Morelos... | reverse complement strand
GGAGTCCCTCCAGGAATAAACCTATTACAAAAACCTAGTCAAAAACTAAGCCGACCCAGTGGGAATTTGGCCAACCCAGTGATTTTTTCCCGAAAACCCGGCGAGGATAAAGATTCCACTGGGACTGTTACAGAGGGGTGTACGTGCTTTTTGCAAATTATATTTTTCACTTTCCCCTGATGAAGGTTGAACGTTCAGCCGAAACGTTGGGACTTTAAGAAACATTCAACATCATTTATACGATTTTAACCAGAGTAACATTTATATTTCTTAGTATGTTTCTATCACCTGGTTACAGGACCATTTTGAAACTAGCGCTATGGCGTTACAGAGTTTCTTTTGAAATAGACACGCCTTCTACATGGTTGTACCTGCCGGCTTACGTGATTATGACGTTCCAGTTATCACAGTTGATATCCGCATTTCTGGCATATTTATTTAGGAAGAAATCCGGACTAATCCTTCCATGGCGCTAATTACCGATCTATTTTCTTCATTCTGGGAACATGAAGCCATCTCTATATACTGGAGCAACAGCCTCTATTAAAACTTCAAAGAAGGGTGACCTCCGCAATTGCGACAACTAGCGAAGCGTAACACTTCTTTGGAACTCAAGCAAGGTCGTCTGTATATTTTTCATTTAAAGGATTGATCCTGCCATAGATTTTAAGCTGGCAAAAATTACTTCAGCACTATTTATAAGTTTATATCTAAATTAACTGAAAATCAATATAGTATTATAAGAATAAAAAGGTATCATATCACTTAAGCTGCTTTTCAAGAATGCCGTGTCTCATTCAAAGCCGTGGTTTACGTTTTAAATTCGCTTAAAGAAACTGTAGATCGGACTACATAGGAAAGGCTGCCGGAAAAACTTCCCTTTCACTAATTGGCGCGGGGCTGTTTAAGAGACAATTTATTGTCAGAGTTCCTCAGTCAATACGAAGTATTATCATTTCTATCAAAATCAGTCCTTGCAGACTTCTAAAGCTCAACGAATTTCACCCTTGACGCCTAGACTGCAAACCAGTCGTATTTTTTGCGAACCCGATCGACGCGGGTAGTTTCAAATTTGAATAACGACGACACTATCTTCAACTATTCCCATCTCTATCACCGAAGCGGAGAAATCCGTTTTAGCCCGTATTTTACACTTCTGTTTGCCGCCTAAAGACTTTGACAGGTATGATGTAAAATACGGTGTTCGAGGCGTCGAGGAGTATCACTAAAATAGTTATACGCTTTGATTTGATTTCTAAAATTTGTCCTCCCATTCGCCCTCTTTCCACTTTTTGGCTCTCGCCTTATTTTTCGCGCGGGCAAAACACCGACAATCCCGTTCCTCGGTGTTTCTTTGCTGCCTGACCCCACGGAAAGGCTTGCTACGAAGGCTAAAGGAAACATTCACTGGCTGTACACCAAGTGGGATTCATTTACTAGTAGGCCGCGCAGATACAAAATCAATCTCATCCCCACGCTTATATATCCTTTTTTGCTAATCTGTCCCCTTATGGAAATCCGCTCTTAAGGATCTTAAAAAGCTTCTGTTGATGATCGATGATGTCTCAAAAAGAAACAGGAGCAAGGCAAACAATCCCGTTGCAACCTTCCCCAATAAAGATACATTCTACCACCTTTTGATATCATCACTTCTTTTGGATCATACTGAAACGTTCACATTATCCAGTCGACTTATATAATTCATGACAAAAACTAACAAAGCAATTGTTAAATTCACCCTTGCGGGATACGAACTGATTATCACATAAGCGATATTGCGCGCCCCTCGTCAGTTCTAGACCTCAAATCAATCGTTTTTCTTCCCTATTTAGGAAGGTGGAAATCGTCGTAAGCGTAATCCTCGCGTGCGAAGCGTGCAAGCTCATTTTCTATCGTCTCTCCCCAGCTTTCCCCGCCGTTTCTACACTCGCTCCAGACCTTTCGTTCGAACACTTCCCGCGTCGCTCGGGAACTGATCTCATTGTATTCAAGGGGGGCTCATGAGAATAAGTAACTAGCTTACACGGTGAAAGTGTGCATGAAATATTCATATCTTTCGTGAATGTTCACAATGTTGAACCCGAAAATTGAAAGTACTCTTGATTGGCCTAGTTTGAAGCGGTTTCTGACCCAACTGGAAGTGTAATTTCACTTTTTAAAATGGCCAGAACGAGGGACAATTACCTTTTTTATATATTTCCGTACCACGATTTCATGTATATGTATATATATCATTTACACTTAAAGGGTAGTGGCGGTAAGATAAAGAATACATCTGCATGAGACAATATTGCTTCTGCTATTACTATAATTTATTACTTTCAAATCATATTATTACTTGACTAAAAATCAAACATTATGTTATTGTTAAAAGCCAGAGCAGGTGTTTTATATGTACTTTCAGATAAAAAAATTTTGATCAAGAAACATTTTCCATTTTCCTTTTGTTCTTCTTATTCCACACAAACATAGTACAGGAGCAATCTCTCTAGTCCAGTATTTTCAAGTACAAAAGTTAGAATACATAATATATATTTTTATTAATATTTAAAAAGCTTTTAAAAGCTCCGGTTGTATAAACGAAAGAAAACTAACTAGAATAAAGCGATAATATCTTGGTCAAAATTACAAAACTGCACGCGAATGGCAAATAAGTAAAAAACAATTTGGTACAATCAGTGAAAATATGAACCGACATATAATGTTAACGTGTTTGCCAATTAGCAGTTCCTTTATGCAAACCACAAACGATATTGCAAATGTAAAAGAACTCCCACCGTGGCTTTGATTTCTCCGACCGTGAGACAAATTATTGGTCGTACGGTAAGCCAAGAATAAACAGGTCAGCATAAAAGGCATCAACAATAATCAGATATTTTATCTTGCGGCAACGAGACGGTAAACTTCGTCGCATTACAGTGTAAACCAGAACGAACGTGCTTAGAAGCTGAACCCTCGAAGCTGGGCGCCGAAGGCCGATTTATCAAAGGTCAGCATATGCATAGTTGGGGTCTCCTTTTAATTGAGCTAAATGGTAAAAAGTGAGCTTGGCTAAGCAAAGGAAAAATCACTGCCGTGCTGATTGTTGGCAATCTGTTTGGGTCTTTATAACGAGTACAGGAAAATCACGTAAAGTCGTACTCACAATGCAAAATAGTTCGCTTTGGAGTAGGAGTCATACAAACGCTACGCCGTGGGTCAAGGAGAACAGTTGTAAACCGTACCAAAGCGACACAGACTTAACTAGAGGAGTGAAAATATTCTGTTACTCTTTACTGCTACTGTTTTCAGTCTTTGGAAACGTTTTGCTCATTGTTATTGTTAAGAGAAACAAACGAATGCAAACCATTACCAATTATCTCATTGTCAATATGGCGGTCTCAGATATACTAATAACCGTGTTGGCCATTCCGCGGCGGATAACAGAGGTATTGCTTGGACCTAGGAGATGGTTATTTCACGGGCTGCTGGGTTCAGTCCTCTGTAAAAGCTTGTCCTTCGGTCAAGACCTCTCAACTGCAGTGTCAATTCTTAGTCTTGTAGTCATAGCCATGGATAGGTACAGAGGAATTGTGTTCCCGTTACGCAAGCAACTTATTAGTCCCCGAAAACTCTGTAAACTTGTCATACCCTTGATATGGATCACGTCGATGGGTCTGCATGCAGTGTACTTCTACATATTTCGAACAGTGACAGACGATACGAAGACTTATTGCACGCTAACCTGGGCTCCCAAGTTTGATGATAGAAAGTCTCAAGAGACTTACTACCTGATAATTTTGTTTTGTCTTATCGTTATTCCAACATGTGTGGTTACAATATTGTATTCTTCCATTATCCTGAGTCTCAAGAGAAGCAGAATTACAAGATGCAAGGGTCCATCGAGTGTCGTCACATCACGAAGGTTACGAGAGGACACGAAAGTTGTTAGAATCGTCATTGCAATACTTATAGCTTTTATTGTTTGTTTAATTCCAATTAATGTGTACGCTATTTTGTTATTCTTTGTGTGGGATCCTGGAAACGTTCCCTGTGGCTTTGAGAAAGCGGGTTTTGCAGTTCATTTTATTTTGTATTCAAACGCTTCGGTGAATCCATGTATATATTTCATTTTGAATGACAAATACCGTAAGGGTTTGCTAAGTATTTTAAGATTACTCCATATTGTCAAGAACAGGGACACAGTGGAGACTAGCTCGACTGAGCTTGTTACTCTAGTGAAAGAGAGGCAAAACACTCCAAGTTGAAAATTCCGATGCCTTCTCAATACGATTCATGTTAGATGTTTTGTCTAGCCCCGATGGGCTGTAGGAAAATCTAGTATGTAAATTAAACAGAATATTTCGTTAAGGACTGTCCTTGTTACTATTTCATATTTTTGTACTAGAGCAAAGATAGTAACTATTTCATGACATCAAACAAGAGCTGTTTTTCCTCCCAAGTTGTCATGTTAACACAACTTGCCTAACAGTTTATCGAACAAACTGGACTTTAATCAACTTAATAGCTTTAGAATAGCCGTTTTTTCCCAGTGATGAAACACAGCTAAACTTAAATTCATCATTTAATTCAATCGAGAAGCCACCAAGAAATAAATAGGTCATCAGTCAGAGTGAACGTGAATTACCATGTCGAAGTGGCAGACACCTCTTGAATATGTCTCTTTTGGGAGACAACCAGTCTCCTTTAATGCGTCAGCCTGAAAAATATAATGTCTTATAGATAATCAAACCTGAACACGAATTAGTTTACGACACCACAACTTTCATTAAACATTGTGCAACACTAGCAAAGGGAGCAAAGCTGACTTTTCCCGGGAGATCGCGAAATGTTTTTAACCATGCAGAGTAAAAAAAAAATTTCTTCTCCTTTAAACAATAAAGCGCTTCATGCCAACATTAATCGAAGTATCATTAATCATAAACTTAGATCCAAAGTGCATTTTCGAAATCATTTCTGGTTTTCCCACAATTATTTAATCCTTATAATTCAACCCACAATCACAAAATATATGCCATTTAAATGTTCACTGATATTTCACAATTCCAAATTAAACTGAAAATGCGGCCAGATGCTTCACAAAAATGTCACAATGTTGTATATACACATGTAAAAACATCACAGTTATCAAGCGATATGTATAGTTACAATGCATGCGCTTTATGGATCAGTGATATTCTGTGTTGATAGTTGTGGACGGTATCCCACGTGCTTGTTTCGTTCTCCGATGTTTAACTTAGTTGTGCCCACCAAAGAAAGATGTGATTTTGCAGCTTTTTGATGCGAGTTGTACTTTCAGAGGTTAGTTGTGCTTTCCGAAGTCGCTCGTCCATCCCGATCTTTCAGTTCCATTTTTTTGGCAATTTCGTATAAAATTTGTAATATCAGTTGTGCTTCCTGATGCTGATATCAATAACGATATATTTCCTACCTAAATTAAAAATAATGAAAAAAAAACTTCCCGGAGGTGACACTTTTCTCATTTCAGCTTCTTCAGAGGGCCTTTATGACGATGGGACGTGACACTAATTTCTTTTTTTTTTGTAGTACACACAAAAAATTTCCATAGATCCATTTATCATGCGGAATGGAGTTTTATGCGGTCTTTTGCAAGAATCGGTTACAAAGGGGCGAGCGTCGCCTACTGGATGACCATAATTATACAGATGGCTTTAAGCTATGCATTCAGTGAATGCACTCAATGCGGATAATAAAGTAGGCTGTAAAACACGCGGTCTAAATGGAACGTGATCCCGCGTACTTTCCCGCGTTAAACCGTCTTTGCCGTTTCCCTTTTCGACGTGTTCGTGTCCGGCATTAACCACACACCCAAAAAAAAACAAAAAAGAAAAAGAAAAACAGGCTCGAAAGAGCCACGAACATGGTTGATTGAACGGTTTAATTGTCTATAGGTATAGGTAATCGCATGAATGCTAGTGCATTTAAGGATTTAATGGCGAGTCTTTAGTAGCTGTAGAGTGCTGGATATGAAACGAAATTTGTAGTGGATCTGTAGACAAACATCGCACAGAAGAATCAAAATACATTGTATTATAGAAGTAAAATACGGTGAATGATCCTTAATTAGGAGATTTTTCGAATCTTATAGATCTTCCTTAGATTCCCATACTGTGTACATTAAAATATGGAAGACAAAAGCGTAGTAAAAAAGTAGACATCGTATGTTGCCCGTTCAACTCATGATCCTTCTCAACCCATCCTCCTTCTGCCTCTATTTTCCCCGTCCTCCATTGTTTCCCTTATTCGACCTGCTTGCACTGCTTTCCTTCAACTACATATGTACTTGTAAGGAAGAAAAAAAAATAGTTTTTAGCAAACACTAGCTATACATCTGTCCCAGTGTTCGAGTGCGATGAGTTTCTGGTAGTCTTTAAAGGCTGGTTTTCACTAGCGCATAAGCACAAGTATAAGCAAACTTAAGAAGCAAGTGAGAACACCAGAACATAAGCATAAGAGCATACGCAGGCGCAGTATTAACAAAATACCTCGATACCAGCCTTCCACAACTACAATCAAGATGGCGGATGAAGGTGACCACTTTACGCTTATGCTTATGCTTATTTCACTCGCGTTCGCACTACGACATAAGCACAACATAAGCATAACATAGGCACAAGAAGAACGAACCATGCTCGTTCTTCTTGTGTTTATGCTTATGCTTATGTCGTGGGTGTTCTCATTTGCTTATGCACGTGCTTGTGCTTATGCTTATGCTTGTGCTTATGCGCTAGTGAAAACCAGCCTTAACATGTTTTAACAGAAGCCCATCGTGATGGCCTCCTGATTTTAACAACATGTTCGCCAATTCGTTCGCAAGCAAAGAGCAGTCGAAGTTTAGTGTGCAACATTTCTACTAATTGTTTTAATATGATGAAGGCAAGAATATTCAGTGGTGACTTGCAATGGTGTCAGTGTTAAAATGGTGTTGATCTAGAATTGGTCTCGTATCTGTTGGTCAAAAAAGGAGGTATGGAAAACCGGAATCCTGAAACGGAACGGGAACCGGAACCAGACTAATAAAAATTGAAGATGTTTTGATGCTGTTACTGACAATAATTACATGCTTTTAAAATTGCACACTTCAAATCAATTTACATCAATATGCTTCCTTCCTTTGGTCCCTTTCCTTCAAAGGGAAATGAAACATACATGGAGCCCTTTCATGAAAACGTACGAATAACACCATAGAAGTTATATCGATTTTCGAGTTTCATATATTCACTTGAAAGATGTTACGGGGGGGGGGGGGTACTCCCCTATATCAGGTATATAGGTATGTGCCGCCCCAAAGGGTATGGTTTTTGAGCCGTTTTGGTCTGAAATCGGGTATAAATTTTGAACATTTTGGTCTGAAATTGGGTATGGTTATCGGGAGAACGTTCACGAAAGCTTATAAACCTATTTTTCTTCCAAGCAACCGGGGCGAGTAACTGGTGAGAGAGAAGAGAAATAGATAAAATAGATCATTCCAGCTAAATTTTACATATTCATCTTTGTTACGTTGACTTCCGTCCAGCACTGATGCATGCATATGCTATGCTTAATCACATACAAGGTCAGGTCTGAAAACGGGTATGGATTTTTGAGGCCAGGTCTGAAAACGGGACTGGGAAATGGCATTTTTTGGTCTGAAAAAAAATTCCCCCACCAAAAATTCCAAGGAGTACCCGCGTAAAAATTTAAGCTTGTTATGCCTTGCATTTTAGTTTGACCTTTTACCTGGTTTCTTTCGACAAGCAAGTGTTGTTTTGCATTGGATATGCATTTCACGTTCAAATGTATTTTGAATTTACCTGACAGGGAATGTTAAACTAATAAAAAAGGGGAAAAACAAAACACAAAAAGGACAACATTTCACAACGCGAAAGAGCTCCGTTTGATTATTTATGGATTCTACTTTGTAAACGAGCTTATACATCACGCTTAAACACCAGGAAAAACATATTATGTCGTGTAAATGACACAAAAATGCACAAACAGTAAACACTGAAATTCAAAGAGTCAGCCGATGGGCTCCTGCTCAAGCTTAAATTCCAAAGAGAATGGAAATTGTCCTTCCTCGCACCTTTTCGTGTAAGGGCTTCGTTTATCACCATTTTCATTCGAGGGGATTGAGTACTAATGCCAGTTACTCTTAGTTGATCCAAAATTGCATCATTCACGTGTATGTGAAATTCTTAAAGAAAATGAATACAACGTATCAATATGAAAAATCTATAGCTACTTTAACAACGCTGTGACGAAATTCATGATCATAAAAAAGACAGACGGATGAAAAACTGAAGCCTAGCGCCCAGTTTTCGCGCTTCACGAGCCAGTGATTGTCCGGTCTTTCTTTATTCCAGGGAGGGTGGTGATTGTGAGGGAGGGTTAGGGAGTTCTCCATTATAAGGTATGTGCGCCTCAAAGGGTATGGTTTTTCAATCGTTTTGATTAAAACAAAAGTTATCGAAATTTTGGCCAGGTTTTGGTAAGCCCTGCAGATTTTGGTAAGCCCTACCCACCCACTTCCCGGACTTATTTCCACCGCAGCAAGCAAAGTTACAACAAAACAAGTAGCCAAATAGCCAAATACTATGTACAATGCATTTTTTTTTATTAATTCCCTACTAACATCTTGGAAGGAAATAGTTCTAGATTTCATATAAGCCATCATCAAATGTATATTTTCATTTTATGAAGTTTTAGGTGTTTGGTTTTTGGTTTCTTGTTTTCAATGAAGATGCAAATAAGAAAATGCAACACACGTGGTTGTCATTGACCTGCTGAAAAATATTGTATTACTATATTATTGTTTCGTTCAACTAAAACGCCGGGTATTTGAAATATTTATATATTGGATGTAAGGACTACCTTTAATTAAGCAAGCATTATAGTCCAGATGTCAGGACTACCCATTGTGGTCCAGATGTAAGGACTACCTATTAAGCAAGCATTAAGGTCATTTGCCTTTGATAACATTTCATTTCGTCCCTAGCTTGTGTCACTATCTCGATTTATTCTCCATTTCCTCCATACTCTTTTTCGTTAAAGCAACACATCCAATTCCTTGAATGGTCTGCTTTCTCGTCGCTGTTTGACCGTGGCGCCGCGTCGGTTCTCCACTCGTTTAATGATCTCAATCAGCTTCGGTTGAATGGCTCCAAGCAGCGGTCGGCCACTCGGGTCCCCGCACCAACAAGCCTCCATCAGCATCCAACATTCGTCGTCAAAGATCGACAGGCGCTCAGGTCGGACTCCCCGCCGAACGGCCGACCACAGGTGGTCTTTACTTGCACATTGTTCGAATGCCAAGGGAAGCCGAACTGTTCCGGCGCAAATGTACCAAAAGAGAATCCCGAACGCGTACACATCAACGCTGTTGTCATAGCGACCGGAAAAGAGTTCTGGGGCCATGTGGATGGGTGTGCCCACGATGGAACCGGACATCATAGCCTCTGGCTTGCAGAATCCCAAGTCGGTTATTTTACCACGGTTCTTGGCATCCAGCTGAAAAGTAGAACGAAACTTTAGTATTGTGTACCGTAGCTAGGTTGTGCGTCAGAACCACGCAATCAGTCATGCTCAAAGGGTTTTAATGGTCGACCAGAATAATACATCACGTCTTGACAACATATATTATCTTGAACTGGTGAGATTTTCTTCACAAGAAAACTGTATTTTAGGAATGAGATGTATTTTCTCCCTGGATAACATTCATTTAACTATACAAAATAACCCAAAGCTTATACACGCACAGATTGGTGTAAAGCCGTGTTTCTAGAATCGATAGAAACTCGGGTAAGTTTTCAAGGTGTGCAAGCCGTGACCAAGCCCATTTAAGCCTACCGGTACCCACCAGCACGTTCTTTAGCTTGATATCGCGATGCACCAGACCCTGGCTGTGCAGAAACCGGATCCCCTCCACCACATCAAGAGCAACTAGCAGCCTGCCTTTGTTGTTGAGTCCAGTCTTGATTCCTTGGTACAGGTCGCGCTGCAGTCTATCCATGACCAACAAGACTGCGGGGGAGCTCCCTCCACCGTAACTATAGTCAATCACTGAGCCTATGATGGACACGACGCGGCTGTGTTTTGGTATGGATCTTAGGAATGAAAACAAAAGAAAAAAGAAGAAAACTTACTTAGGATCTGATTTCAAAAGAAACAGCAGGGAAATGCGACGGGTTTTCCAGCGGAGAGAAATTTGATGATTAAGATCATGTTGCTAGAGCCGCTTTAAATTTCAATTGGCCTTTATATGCATTAATAAAAAGTTAGGAGTTAGAATAATTGGTTACCAAGGATCGAAGATCGCAGTGACCAACAAAGACGCGTTAACGGCAAGGGTTTTGTTACTCATAGTGACTCTTCCTAAGGAATACATACAAACAATACCTTGTGTAGAAAAATTCCAAAGCCAAATCATTCCAGTGTTTATCATCAGGAGGTACTACCGACTTGATAGCACATGGGTGATGCCCTGCATAACGTTCGCATGAATACACAACTCCGTATTGCCCCCTGCCGACTTCTCGACCCATCTGCGGCATTCCGTACACCACTACATCTCTCAGTGAGGTGCTTTCCAGAGCAAGTCGCGCGATCTTGGGAGCATGGCATTTGCGCACTCTCATTCGTTTCTCCTCGGTCCTTTCAAGTCTCCCACAATGATGCGCCTCAAGGATTCTTAAGGACGTGGCAAATGCCTCGTGGGATTTTTGGAGTCTCGTTCGGAACTGTGAGCAAATGTGTCTTGCCAGCCGTGTCTCACTCAGACTGGTGAGCATATCTTGGGCTACTTTCCTTTTCCATGCATTATCTACCTTAGGCGGGGCTTGACCAGGAAGAGTTTGAAGGGCTTGCTTCATCTTCTCCCACAAAAGTCGAGCCAAGGATGAACTTGCTCTCACTGTAACCTCAATTTGGTATGCCGAGTCTAGCACCTGTTGGCAATTAACAAAGATGTCAAATAGGAACCAACTTTAACTGTGCAAATGACTTTATACGTTCGTAGGTAAAGTCTGCATACGAGACAAGTGGCCATCTGTGCTGGAGATTATCCCGGTTTCTGTAGCATAAAGCCACTACGAATATTTATACTCCCCCTGGGAGGGATGCTAGCCCATCGCAGGGTTACCCCGAGCATTAAATCCCCAGCATTGAACTCGCCGGTACCCATGTGTACACCTGGGTGGGGAAAGGCACTATGTGAGCCAAGACATGAGCCCGCGTTTTAATCGTAAACCAGCAGTTGGTCAGCGGTCCACTTGTGAACCGAACAAACCTAGATACGTGGTGTTACCGGTGACCCCCCCCCCCCTGCGCATATAGTGGTTTGATCGTTGATTCGTTCGTTCGTTGATTCGTTCGTTGCCTGGTCTTAAACCAATATATGTCCCGAGACACCACGTAACTACCTGAACAAAAGACGTGACCTCGATGAGCTCTAAACTTAATCCCGCGATATGATAACGTGATACTAGTCAACGAAAACTTAGTTTTGACAGGTGTCAATTAACCATAGCATGGATGTCCAGTATCCAAGAACGGCGCTATAAACATGTCTCTGTTAACCTGGAATATGCCCGCCATCTTGTGCGACTCCGTTATTGCCGTCATCATTGTGGGTACGCGCGTTCACAGGTTAAGACAAAAACTGGGAATTAGTTTTAAGACAGCATTAGTGGCAAAAAGTGTTGCCACAGTTTTTGTCTCAACCAAGGATAATTTACTCCAGGCAATCTAATGACGAAATAAGAGAATATAGTAATCATGTCTATTCCAAGCAGGACCCTCTGTCCTACATAAAAGGGTTGAAAAGGAGGATATTTGGTTTTTGCCAGGAACAGACTGGAGCCAAGAGAGTTTCCATGGCAATGACTATAGATGTTAACTATTCACTATTGGATGAGAACCTGTGAAAAACCTGTGAAGAAACACATGAAAATGAGTATTTCACAGGATAATTCATACATGTCCATTTTTCACAGGTTTTCACCCAATAGTGCATGATGAATGCCTGACTAAACAGTACATGTATTGTCAACTCACATGTCTCAGAGACGCCGTTGCAGACTCTCCATTTTCATAAACACCATCCTTGTCCATTTTTTCTAAACTTTCAATGCACCGCTTCAGAGTTCCAATAAAATTATCTTGGAGATACTTTACTGAACTGATCAAACCTTGTGCTACAGAATTGTTAATTCTTGCAAGGACCAGTTCCTGGATCACAGTGGAGCAGTACTGCAGGTCCTTGGGGTTTGCCAGCTCGCCATCAGATGACACTTTTATTCCTTCAAAATTCAGATCTTCCACTTCTTTTAAAATTTCTGGTGACAGTGTGGATATTGTTGAGTGTATAAGGTCTTTGATTTCCTCCTGCTTGCGACTCGCACTTTCCATCAGCGCTTTATACAGATCCTCTTCCTTTTCTCTGGCATAGTCAAGCCTCCGCGGGGTGATTACCATGTCCCGTGCCATGTCAAACGCTGTTGTAATGAACATGCCTAGCACTCTAACATGAGCTTCATTCAGCACAGTTGCAGCTGAAACCACATTATATTGAAGCACTTGTCGCACAAAAAGGAGAAAACAAGGAAAGAGGGCAAAGTCCTCTATTAGATTTGACTTTGGTCGTGTGGCCATTAAGATGGAATTGTTCGTTCGTTGACTGCTGTCATGTAGTGTTTCACAACTGCCTTCTTCCAAGGACAGGTATTTTAACTCACAGAGTTGCTCAAACAGTTTTGTCTTTGAAACATTTGTCTTTGTTTCAACTTTCACCTTCAGCTCTCCATTAATGATTTCCTGGTCCATGGCCCGGATGGCGTCATTACGACCCGATTCAGTCATTGAATCTGTAAGCTCCACAGGAGGATTTCTACTACATTTCACAAAGAACACAGCCATGTCTGGTGCTAAGGCCTTCACTTGTAGCAGTTCTTGCTTGTCCTAAAAGCAACATGAAATACATATAATTTGCAACAGTTACTGTATCTTACAAATGAATGATCAAAAGGTATATATTTCAACTGTCGAGAAACATTTGAAGACATGATTGATCATCACAGTTACGCACACAACTTAAGCAGTTGTAAAATTAAAGCTGTGATGATCAATCACGTCTTCATATGTTTCTCTACAGTTCAAATATATGATCTTCCATATGTTCTTTTGCATTATTCACCTTCTACGAGCATATTACAAACTCGCAATGTGACCATCTCCCATTTGGCTTGATAGCTCAGTTGGTAGAACACTGCATTGGTATCGCAGCTCGGGTTTCAATCCCACTCAGGCATAATTTTTTTTTATAATTTATTCTAATTTCACAACTGCTTAAGTTGTGTGCATAACTGCAATGATCATCAATCATAAATTACTGTACCTATCGATAATAATTATTATTGTCTTGACCATCAGATTTTATAATGAATTTTACGTGTTACACATCGCATAATGTCACAGGTCATAACATAACCCATATACATTCAAGGAAAGACTGCTGGTCTAAAAATCAAAATAGTGAAGATTTAATTTAAGACCCAAACACCAAATGGATTGGCCATGAACCAACTGGGGACAAAAAAAGCCCAGTAGCTTTGGAACTTACTGAGCACTCGGCAAATAGGACATTTGTAAGATATTTATTATTAATATCCCTAATTAGTAGTGTGTCTGATGGGTCCAGGAAACAATTTCTATTGACATGCAAAAGAACTTGACATGACTGGTGAATGTGCATGAATAGCTAAAACAACTCCATTCAAATTTGTTGGAAGTTGTTAGCATGGTAATACACAAAGTAAAGGAGAAGTTATGAAACTTCTGGCTGCCATACAAGTAACGAACAGTTAGTGATAAACCACAGAACATCTTTGGCTTCAAAAACACTAGCTTTAAATTGTAGCAGGCTGTACAGTTGAATTTACAGCCTGCTAAATTGACCAGTGAAAGCTTGTATAGTATACCGAGAGAAACAACAAATTTACACATATCTGTGTACATGTATGTACAGTAACCAGAGCAAAATAATGCTAAGACTGGAATTTAAATACATGTACAATGTAAAGCTTGAAAACGTCAACACTGACTAAAATTCCAGAATTCAAAAGATCATATTTTAAACAGACTACACTGTATCTTTACAAAAGCAAACAAGCAAATTAACAACACCCAAACTGATCCCTTATACTGCATTGAATAACAAAGCCATGCTTCTCTAATTTTAAAAGACAATTGTAATTAGTCACTGGTAAAGCAATCCTGACAATCCACGAATAAAAAACAGAATTAGATTTGACTTGTGCCCATCATAGTTTCTAGTCAATCAATACATAAACTGTTTAGTCAGGCATCATAGTCGTGAACTGAGGTTTGAATGCATAGGTCATACAAGTTTTTCCTTCAAAAATATAAATCAAATTAAGGAGGCCAAAGACGAGGTTAAAGCCCACTGGCATTGTTAAGAAATAGTGCAAAATATAATGGTAAGATAAGGCATGAGGAAATGTGACACCGCTGAAAACATTCATGAAGTTATTGGCTATCTGCATCCGAGGCATTACCACAAAGTAGTACCACTCCCTATTGGTTCACCAAAGCAAGTTCTTGTTCTTCATTTTCCCTGCCAATAATATGATATCAGCGATCTTCCTCCCCTTGCATTTATTTTCTAGTGGCTTCTTCATGTGAAGCTTAGCCCATCCATTGCCTGTTGTAGGCAGTAATGAGGAGAATTTAACCACTCAAAGTTGTGTATAACATAGAGTTGTGTATAGTGTAATATTATGCTGTTTTTCACAGTCAGGTCATCAAGATAAGTTATAACACATTCAATCATTTCATTCCAGAATCTAGGATTCATCCCCCTCCCCAGCGTCCACAAACATTTACATGCAGAAAGCAGTGCAGTTTTTCATTTACGCATAATTCGGACAAGTGTTTCAACCAAAAATCATTTATAGAGCTTGGTACAGAGACGCCATATGTTGGTATCATGAGAATAGGCACCAACATGTTGGCTGTAATTTAACAGAGACATCTGTCATCTACTGAAACAAAGAGTTCTTCTAGTGCAAGGACTGTTTAGTTAGAAAAAAATTAATAAGCAATTACTCCTCTTTTTGAAAGATTGTGCAGAATTTTGTGGATTTTAAGACTTTTTGCATTGTTGTGCAAGTTGGTCATGCACCCGTGCACCCTGTCAGAAGCTCAGACGACTGCATAGGCAGATCCCTGTCCACAGCATGTGATAAGACCATGAAAGTATTAGTTACTTGTACACTGTAACCTGTACAGTACAGTACAGTAACCTGTAATAAATTATATGTTTTTATATTATGGGCTGATGAGCCGAGACGATTGGCACACAAACCACTACACAAAAGTTATTTTCACACACACATTCGGGCAAAAAACCATAAAAAGGTACTTGTAAGCAGATTCAAGCCATTACAAGGTTAGTTTTTCTAAAAGGATTTCAAAATATTGGTGTCATACATTTCACATGCGGAATTTTAAAAGAGTTGAACGCACTTAATCTGTGATCACCGCTAGCATAACTTGTTGTATTACTGAGTCTAACACAGCCAGCTTACACTGTACATTTTTTCTTTTAAATAGCTTAGATCACCTGTGACATGTATAATCCATGCTAACCTTATATCTCCTTGTGTAACTTACGAGTACTTCTGAGGTGGTCAGAGAGAAATATTTTCTTTTTTCAAAGGGTAAAAAAAGAGATTTACTTATAAAAAAAGCATTATATTCATTCTTTGATCATTTTTTTCTTCTCAGGGTAAGGGAATTTTGCCTTACCTCCTCTGTGAGGGGGGAGGGGGGTGGAAGTTGGTGTACATTGCATAATTATAATCTGAAATGGATTGTTCACTTCCTCTACTGCACATACTTTTGTACTTTTTTAAAAACCTCCGATTCAATTGGTAATCCATGAAAGCTGTTAATGTTGTTTTCTTTTCTCAAACATCTAATGATGAACGTATTTTCAAAGCAATTAAAGTTACCGCGTACTACAAAAGGCAACAATAGAGACATGCACAAAGCTACTTTAATATGTTGTACAATTATTAAAAAGATCGAGTGTCAGTTTTGTCTCAATTCGAAGTACGTGTACATGTAAAATGTTGTTGAGTCGAGCCTTTTCAAGTTTATTTTCTCTGTTAGAGATCCAAATTTCGCAAAATTAGGCAGGAGGAAACGCGCTCGCACGCGCGAACGAATTTTAAACAAATTAATCAGGACAAATAAAGGTATTTCAATACGATTTTCCTACATGTCCCTACCTTTTCAGTCAAAATGTCAAACTCGATGGCGTAAAGAACAATTGGCAGTACATCTTCACAACAGGCACGGAAAATATTCTGCACGTCGCCTTCGTGGTTGCTCGGCGAGCAAACTAGCTCAGCTCCTGCTTTCAACAATGGATGGCTTAATGAAACCTCGGCCACTGCAGTCGCCATTGCTGGATCGTCTCTTTGTCGGTCCGTCAGTTCAAGATCTGCTCTAGGAACACATTCCCAAGAGCCCTCGTACGCGTCCAGGTTCGCCGCTAGTTCAAAACTGTCGGGCAGAACAAGACTCACATTAGAAATATTCCCGTACTTTATTCGAATCATTCGCCATGAAGTGCGACTATCCAGCTCTCCGACTACGGGAAGGACGGGTTCTCCCAGAAGCTCGTTTATCACGCACACTTTGGCGAAGCACGTTTGTCCAATTACTATAATCGTTGGCGGTTTCTCGCAAACCCTCGCTAAGGACTGATACTCATTTTCGGGAAGATACGCAGACAACACGTCTTGGCTGAACTGTCCTGAGTCTTGGATTTCTTGAAAGTATCGGTTCGTGTCTCGCTTTATCTGCTTCAACAGCCTTGAATGCTCTTGAAACTTGCTTATCTCGTAAGGAAGGTTCGCAGCCATGGTAGAAGAAGAAAGCCTCTAAAGAAGAGGCGGTAAACTACATTTCTTCAAGTCCCAACGCAACCTCAGACACGACAAGTTCCAATTTGACTTCTTGCTATCAGCGTTCTCTTTGGCAACTTTATTTTGCCATCCAGTCTAGAAAATTCGACCAATGAAATGTTCTTTACCCTTATATGGGTAATGGTCCCTTTGTTTTCCGCCTCCACGTTTTGTTGATTGCGTGAAGCGTGACATTGGTGACGAAAAACACATGAACAACACATGGGAGAAAGGGAGCAAAACACATGAATGGGACATAAAGTACACCAACAAACGATAACATGAGAAGAGACACGGTTAATCTCCACACAAAGATAGAAATCGAAAGGAAGGGCCTATTTTTCCTTAAAAAACTGATCATTTAGTCTGAATACATTTTCCATATTTCCATATTTCATTTATTAAACAAGTCAGTGGGACTCGTTGGAAATTTTCAAGAGAAAAAAAAAATGAACTTTCAGGATCACGTCTTCTACGTGCCGCGAGTTAAACACGTGAAACATAACCAAAATATAAAGGACATCAAAGGAACATATTTGTAATAATAATAAAAAAATGTTAACAAAATAAAAAAAAAATCGTTAGTTTATCATAACAGCACCGCCTCTGTCACTCAAGAAAATCTGCGTTACATGCCAAAGAGAAGTTCTGGGTCCTTTTCTATGTGCTTCCTTTTTATTGTGAAGGGAAACGGAAAGAGATTGGTAGAATAGCACGGTGACAAATGCCTAAAGCAGCGTCCACATTACCCTGAGAAATATGAAAACGCAGCTTATTTTTCACGGTTAAGCCTGCCGTCCCGGCACTGATCATGAAAACGGAGGTTTTCGAAAACGCTGTTCCGACGGGAGGAATTTCAAAACCCCAGCTTCAAGTCAGTCGAATACTGGGGCTTTTCGAAAGCGATGGCAACACGATTATCATGTGATTTCCAAACCAAGGTTCCCTCAAATGACCGGTGATTGTTTTCAGTTCCTCCAGCGTACTAGTGTGAACGGAGGCGTTTTATGCGTTTTCAAATTCCCCCGGCCTGCAATAAGTGCGTAGTTGGTATGTTTTATTAGTATATACTAAAAGAGTGGATAGCGTTAAATGCACGCTCTGATTGGCTACTCAAACTCGGAATATCCTTTGCTATTCACCTCTGAGCAACTCGCGCGCGCGCCCGAAAATATTGTATTATCGTTTCATGAATAAATG
>Ga0126337_10000699_pt1 | contig 18200 bp, 6 predicted proteins | sample DipCmetagenome_FD_92527 | JGI IMG/M metagenome (GOLD analysis project Ga0126337, IMG submission 92527) | Coral microbial communities from La Bocana,Puerto Morelos, Mexico - Diploria C A metagenome | ecosystem: Host-associated > Invertebrates > Cnidaria > Coral | place: La Bocana,Puerto Morelos... | reverse complement strand
TCTCAATCACCAATCGTAAATCTCAGTCATAGCGATCGTCGTTCTCGATCATCAATCGATAATCTCAACCATAGCGATCGTGTTCTCAATCATCAATCGTTAGCTCATACCACTTTTGAACGGTTTGGCCTCCCATATTCATCAGGATAAAACTACAAGGTACATAAATGGAACTTATTTTATACTAGAGCTTTGTAGTACAAATCACGTTCCATTATCACCGCTATTTGTGTTTTATTCCTCGTTAAGATATATTTGTTTACAAACATTGATTTTTTAAAATGTTCAAAACGTTGAACAATGATAATACCTTACGCAGAGCACTCCCAAAAGCTTAGAGAAATCTAATTAGATTGGCTCACAACCTTTTCACTTTGATGACGGAATATTACGTAACATGCAAGATGTATATTTGTTTTGTTGTTGTCACGCAATTGTCACACAATACGGCTGGGACTTTCACAGAGTTCCAAGCGAAATATGAAAAGACTAACTATAAATTTCCTGAGTTTTGCACAAAGTCAACGTCAAAATTACCATCTGCAGTCGGTCCACAGACCCTTAAGTTTATCTACAGATCGCAAGCAAAAGCAATACAAACACAATAGATTTGAAAAAGCCTATTAAATAAAACTAATAAGGTGGCCCTAGGGAACGACCGCTCTCGCATCGAAATAACTTGTAGACAAGAAATAAACGAAAGACAGTACAAAAATTAAAATGAGTGAGATCTCTTCTTATGTTTTTTTTTTCATCTCAGTGAACTCATATAAATTGAAAGAATAGCATTGTACATGTCGTGATCATGATGTCATCTGATGAGCTGCCGACCTCATGCTTAGTCGTGCATATCTGTGCATATCAGTAAACCGATAATGCTTTCCCGTCTCGGTTATCCAAATATGGACACATCGAGCGATAAGGAGCATCCTTTTGACTCTAAGATTGGGCATGACCTGTGCTTTTCGTCTCTTGTACGGTCAAGCTGAGCTTATGAGTCCATAAAGGGTGGGGCAATGAAGACCTTTGGCATAATACTTTGGTTAGGTTTTATTCAAGTCTGAGCAAGATTAACGAATCTTCACGGTTCAAAAGATTCGTGACACAAATATAAACGTGACGAAAGCCTAATGAAGTCATAGTTATATTAGCATACGAACAATGTACTTACGTCATACTTAGCCCTATATAAACGCGTTCTTCCTGAGAGTACTTAATTTAGGATCTACCCCCTTAAAGCGCTACCAAGGAATTTGTCAGCATATTCTTGTCCTTCTTCGGCCGGGTTAGTCGACGCACAGGGCAATGTTGTTTAAAGACAAAATGTTTTCATTATTTTCCGTGATCTATGCATTTTTGCCACTGGTCACGTCAGAAATCGTGTCTACAAAATATGGAGACATCGAAGGTATCGTGACTTCGTACCCGAATGCCTCGGGTCCGTTCAAGTCTGTCAGCAAGTTTCTTGGCGTGCCTTTCGCCGCCCCGCCGATTGGAGAGCTGAGACTCAAAGCACCAGAACCACCAAAAGAATGGAAACCGAACGTTCTCCAAACGAAAAAGCATGGAGATGTCTGCTGGCAAGGTAAAATGATGGAAATTCATACGAAAATGTTCGCTCCAAATTTTACGTACAGCGAGGACTGTTTGTATCTCGATGTCTACAGCCCAAATGTCAGCCAGAGTTTGCCCGTGCTGTTTTATATTCACGGAGGAGCTTACGAGTACGGAACAGCACTCACATATCCCAGCGATCTTTTGGCTCTTCACGGCGTGGTGGTGGTTGTGATCCAGTATCGTCTAGGACCATTTGGATTCCTGTCGACCGGGGATTCTGCAGCCCCTGGGAATTTCGGCATGTTGGATCAAGTGGAAGCACTTAAGTGGGTCAAAGAGAACATTGAACATTTTGGCGGCGATCCCAGCGAGGTGACCATATTTGGTTTAAGCGCTGGCGCAGCAAGTGTGTCCCTGCATCTCATGTCACCTCTATCTGATGGTCTTTTCCACCAAGCCATTGCAGAGAGTGGAGTGGATTTGAGCCCCTTCGCGGTTCAAGCCGTTTCGTCGAGTCTCCGTTTCGCTACAAAGCTTGCTCAAAATCTGGACTGTGCGACTAACGATCATAACACAATGGTCGCCTGCATACTTAAACACAAAGACGTGGACATACAGAAAGCTTCCGACTCAATACCCTTTGGGATGTCTGATAATATACGCTGGGGGCCAGTTGTGGATGATCATTTTCTCCTTGACACCCCCCGGAATCTACGAAAAAAAGGAGACTTCAAGAAAGTAAAGTTGATGATTAGTTTTACCAGTCAGGAGGGTGCAGCAACCCTTGGAGTGATGGCGAACTGGAGTTTTGGGATGGCAGAAAGTGTGGACAATGGAGTGAGTCCCTCATTCTTCAAGAAATTTGTGACAAACTTTGCTCATTCTCGGAACAGAAGGTGAGTTAGAATTTTTTTAGGTTTCAATACAAACAGTTGCTGTTTATTTTCAATTGTGATGGACCTGGGGATGACGGAAGAAGATGAATTTACGGGCAGGCGTGCTTGTGTATGGTGCTTCAAACCCTTGAATTGTCCAATAATTCGTTTTGCTCCCTTGACTAAACCGTTATGAGTGAGAAATTTTCTTTTGTCTTCTCAAACCTCCCAATTTTTAAAACTGATTTCCGTTTTGTATGTTCGAGTAAATTATAATTAAGCTATTCCATATATATCAGTATATGTTCTGGGCATCAATTGTAAGTGGGTCAGTAACGAGAGAGAAGGAAGAACGGTACAGTCTAAGGCAAACGTCTCTATTTATGCCATGCCATAAAAATACAGCCAATCAGATTACAGGAAAAGCATTTTCGACGGGCGCAAAAAGTTTGTCACAAATTTCTTGAAGAATGAGGGAGTCGCTCCATTGTCCACACTTTCTGCCATCCCAAACTCCAGTTCGCCATCACTCCCAAGTCTTCCTGTCCAATCGCCGCCAATGTATTTTCTATGGTAAGGTATAAAATAGGAGTGTAAGGCTACCTCGTGTTGTAAAAGGTTAAGTCCGTTTACGAGCCAAGTGGCCCATCAGGCCGGAGCTTATCCCGGTTTCTGTAGCATGAAGCGACTAGGAGCAGTTTTAGTCCCTCCTGGACGGGATTCTAGTCCGGCTATCGCAGGGTTACTCCCGCTACCCATTTATACACCTGGATGGAAAGAGCCACTGTGAGAGTAAAGTGTCTTGCCCAAGAACACAATATAATGTTCTCGGCCAGGGCAAGATAATGATAAAGATAAAGGAGGCTATCCATATTCAAAAAAAACTACCTAGCCTCAATCAGCAATTACACCATGTAAATCTAAAATTATCCTTTTAATTTACACAAGTTGACGTTCTGTTGTTACTATTTGTCTTAATTAGCATTTTTGTCTACTTGTTGTTCAACTTGCTTTGTAAATCATTCAAAGGAAGATGACAGAAGTTCTGTTGAAACATATCTTGTAAACTTAAAAAATTGGTCGTTTTCCTTAAAATATTCTATCTACGTTACATGCAAACGCTAATTTAGAAGATATCTTCAGCCCAAGTTGAAAGTAAAATACAAATTCAGCCTCAAGTCATTGCACTAATAAGATTCGCGCCTTCTATTGTTTTTCTTCTGGATGAATATCTAAAGACAATTGTTTCGTTTTTATTTTTTAGAGATAAAACCGGTGACCTGGTCGCGGAAGCGCTGGAGTTCATGTACACGCCGTGGCCTGATAACAGTGATAAATACGCTCTGAGAACTCAACTTGTCGACCTTATCGGTGATAAAATGTTCGTTGCACCAAGTCACGAAGTCGCTGATATTCATAGCAAATATGCTCCAGTGTACATGTACGAGTTTGCGCACCGTCCAAAGAACGCCAGTATTTTCGCTGAGTGGATGGGAGTGGTTCATGGCGAAAACGTGCCTTTTCCCTTTGGAATCCCACTGTGGTTTCCTAGGTATGACGCGGCCGACAAAAACGTCAGTCAGTTTATCATGGCAACGTACGCAAACTTCGCCAAGACCGGCGATCCAACACCACAGTTAGTCAGCGGTATCTCGTGGGAGAAGTACAACTCCACTCACAGAGCTTATCTGCGAGTTGAAGCCAAACCCAAGATGGCGGCGGCGTTTGCTCCTCGCCGAATGGCTTTCTGGAATGATTACCATCCTAAGCTGCAGCAAGTGGAATTCGATAGCAAGAAAGAGGTGGTCTGCGGTGGAAGCGCTGGTGTTACCATGGGAATGCTCAGTTACATTGCATTCGTCATGGTTTTTGTGCTGTTCTGAATTGCAGCTGAATAACTTCGCTCAGGTGCAATGACTTGCTTAGGCTGCTATAAATATGATATCACTTATTATACAACATAGTGCTAGTACAGCTGAACCTTATTATTTTCAACTCGGATATTTCAAATTCTTTGTTGATCCGAACTCAGTTAAACTTTTCCTTAGACATACGCTTTTTCATTTATTTACTGTATGTTATTTCGAAGCCCTGCCATCTCGTTTGAAGCTCGAGATTGTGGCGTATAACCTTATTTTGGCAGTTAGTACACGGAATCTTCCAAATAAGATTTCTTTAACTGTCAATCATTAAAGACCCATAATGACCACAATGCTTTTCACGTATCTCTCGTTGTTTGGTTTTCATGATAATGAGGTTTCTATTGTTTTCCAAAGCTCACAGCACGCAATGCATCCTGGTCAACACTGGTTCTTTAACTACAATGTCGTCGAACCCCTTTTTTGAATTGGTATCCTATAAAAGTACGAGTTGATCGAATTTTTTTCGCTATAACAATGTACTCTGTAACAAAACTATACCCATAGTAGTTGTTTCGAGGTAACCATAGTTTACTGATATGAGAATTAAAGGTTTATTTCTTTTACAGTGAAACGTCAGGTGATGGGCTCCTGGAAACGTCTATTATGAGGCTATTGTTTATCGCCGAAAATAACCCCGGGGGTACCCCCCCTATTAAAAGAATGGGTTGCTCATCACAAATTTTAAAAAGAGCCACTAAGAGACTGTTTTGTGGGTGTAGCCAGGAGCTTGCGTAAGGACCCGACCATGGCTAGAACCCAGACCTCCTGGTCTATAGTGCGTAAACACGTGTCCATCAGCAAATATTTGTTACGTGCTGCAGCCGTGTTGAAGTATGCACTATTGTCATTTGGTGGCCAGTTGTGGTTTGTAATTCAATTAATGGTCATAAGATATCGGTGGTGAAAAATTGAATCAATTATAAGAGCCTTATGGGTAAATAAAACGTGATAGGTTGGTTGCTCAGGTCGATAGGTCGGGCGAAATAGTTTAAACTATTTCTTTCTTGACGACTAATAGAAGCGGTAGGTTTCGGTATGTATTACGAGTCTATTCGGATCTCGCGACAGTTAAGGAAACAAGGTTTGATTCTGAGATGTAGCTAACAAATGTTCAACTTACAACAAAGCACTACGAAACTTGATTCTCTAGTAAGACCAAGACAGCGTGATCCGATTATCTTTGTAAATCCAATTAAGCTGCAATTTAAACCTGTGTTCACAACAATCCCACTCATGCGGTCCCCGCGATCTTGATTGTTTCACAGTCTGGGATCAGGTCGAGGGGGGGGGGGGGATAAAGGGTGCAGCAAGTTCTACTTGTGAAGTCTTAATGTCTCTGTCCCTTTAAAGGTAACACTGATAGGTTTCGAAAACGCAACCTAGTTATGATAGATAATAAACATTTATCTCTTGCTCTACAAAAGACAAAAACCTATTTATTCATAGTATGACAATATTACCAGAAAGTACACAAGGGGTACACAAGTATTGATCGTAGCCTTCCCTCTCCCCCCGGTCATTCCATTACAAGAATTCTTTTATGTCTCAAGTTAAGCAAGTTTTTTAATTTACAAAGTATGAAATGTCGACCACACGCTGCTGAGGTATCTTTTGATATGATCTATTTTGAACCCAAAAGATAAAAATCAAGCGTGCACAAGAGCAATCGAGCGGTATTTTGTTGTAACAAGACTATGGCTGTCAATTTCGAGAAATGTAATCACATATTGATAGCTGTTCATTTTATCTTGAATGGGATGGTATTTATAGTGAATGATGCTATGTTAAGGGGACTTGATGTTTGTATTGTAACCATTAGGTCCTCGACTTCCTTAAATAAACGAGTAGCAACATTTTAACCAGTTATTTAACTAGGGTCAAGTTTTATAGATCACCACATGCTGAATGAATCCATTAGATGCCTGAGATGAGGTGGAGGTAAGAGCTGAAACGATCTGTCAGTGACCTTTCATTTAAGAAAAGGAAATGAAGCAGTCTGAACAAACAGGCAGTAATTCGCTGGTGTGAGGTTGCAAATCATTAATTGCAATCAGTAGTCATTATTATTTCTTTTGGTCGAGGCTAGTCGACTTGTGACGCAAGCCGGCTATCCTGCACATTAAGTCGACAACCATGGAATTCTTCAAGATCTCCAACATAGTTTCATATCTAATAAGCATTGGACTCTGTTTAGTATTGTCTGGTGGCAATGAGATTAATGTGACTACAACATATGGAACGATTCAAGGAAATATTCGCTATTTCAAAGAGATCAACAGAACCATCAAAGCCGTGGACAAGTTTCTTGGGATTCCGTACGCGGCGCCGCCGGTCGGTAAATTAAGATTTAAACCTCCTCAGCAACCAAAGCCTTGGAAGCCCTCCATTTACAACGCTTCTTACTTCAGGAGTGTCTGCATTCAAGATCCTGAATACAACGACTTCTTCTGGCCAAACCTGACCATTAATCAGAGTGAAAACTGCTTGTTTCTAAACGTGTATTCTCCTCACCAAGATCCGGACCCAGAGGAACTCTACCCCGTCATGGTATATATTCACGGAGGTGGATACGATGCCGGGTCCCCCGCTGTAAGCCCGGGGGATGTGATTCCCTTATGGGGTATTGTGTTAGTGACAATTCAATACCGCCTAGGCCCATTTGGCTTTATAACTTCCGGTGACAGTGAGGCCTCTGGAAATTATGGGATGCTGGACCAAATCGAGGCTTTGAAGTGGGTTCAAAACAACATAAGGTCTTTTGGAGGCGACTCTTCTGCGGTTACCATATTTGGGGAGAGCGCGGGTGGATCCAGTGTGGGTCTACTGCTCTTGTCCCCACACTCGGAGGGATTGTTTCACCGTGCAATTTCAATCAGCGGAGTGGACCTCTCTCCATTTGCCATTGGCTCGTTAGAGGAAGTGACTAAACAGAGCAAAAAAGTTGCTAAACAAGTCGGATGTCCCGTGAAAGACAGCAGTAAAATGGTGGAGTGTCTACGATCCGTTGATGCTTTTAAGTTCCCAGTGAAGGAGGTAAACGTCTGGAGACCCATTGTTGATGACAATTTTCTTCCGGACACTCCAAGGAACCTGAGGGAAGCTGGAAGATTCCACTATGTCCCTTACATGGCTGGTTTTACCAGCCGTGAAGGCTCTTACTTTTTCCCTGAGCTCCTTGACAGCGTGACGTCTGCAAATTTCCGTTCTTACACTGAAACAGTGTTTTACAACATCGGTAACAAATACGGACAAATGTTAAATGGAAATCTCCCGCAGTCCCTCCTCGATGCGATAACGTTATTGTACACACCATGGTCGGACCAACAAGATCACATCAAGACAAAAGTTGGATTAGCAGATGCCGTGGGAGATTTTACTATGACTGCCCCAACGCACACAGACTTAGCCCTTCACAGCAGACACGCTGCGGTGTTCTTGTACGAGTTTGCCCATCGCTCGAACCTCAACCCAAGACCCGTGTGGAAAGGTGTGGCTCATAAGGACGACACGCCGTACGAGTTTGGTTTTCCTTTAATGAACCTGACTGTTCTGCAACAGTACAACGATGCTGACCGAAACATCAGCGATATGTTGATCACTCTGTTTACAAACTTTGCCAAATATGGAAATCCTACGCCACAGCCTGTGCTTGGTGTAACATGGGAAGGATTTAACACAAGCCATAAGGCATATATTCGCATCCAACGGCAGCTGGAAATGGCGGTTAATTATAGGCCAACCAGAATGGCCTTTTGGAATGACTATTACGAAAGGATGCTGGTAAAGGAGCCTTACGTTTGTGAAGTCAGTCAGTCCAGTGCTCTTAAAATACGCCTTAGTTTTTTATGCCTGACCATGTTTGTATGCTTTTTCCTGTTAGACACTTAACTCACCTGAACAAAATATGTACCACGTACTGCAAAATTAGAGCTAAGTTTCCGATAGCAACATAAAACACTAGGAACAAGTAAACATGAGGCATGCGTAGTCTAGACTAAAAGCTGAAACAGATTAGCACAGGAGTACATTAGAACAAAATCAATGTCTTTCAACAAAAAATACTCAAGTTTAAGAAACTTAATCCTCCTCATCAACGCCTTAGTCCTAAGGTTATACATTGTTAGTTATTTTCTAAAATGGTAGCAAGTTTCTCCGCGGAAAACGTTGTCAAGCGTTTTGCGTGGGCGTTTAAGGCTCCCTGGGCTGGCACGTGAGTAAACTTCGCGTCCAAAGATTGGCTTTCTCTAGGCGCTCCTGAGAATTCTGAACCCGCGGGGTGATTTCGATTACCGTGGATATAGGGCCTGTATGTGGGATTAACTCTCCAACTTTCATTTTCTTTTGAATACAGAATTTGTCTGAAATATATAATCGGGAGATGTTATAGCTAGACTGGAAAACCTCGTGTGTGTTTGAAAATAAAAATCTTGACTGTACGAGACTAGTATGAAGTGGTATCGTTATCCATGAAGAACAAATATCAGCTTAACTTGAGGTGCGCAATTCTTAGTTGTTAATTAATATTCGGCCATTTCTCAAGATATCGGAAGCAAAAATTTCAAAAGCTGCTACAGATTAAAACTTATGCTCTTCGATTTTTCTTCGGCACGTTTTCAACGGCGAGATGACTTAGGACTCTTCTGTTTCTCATTGTCCAATTAGGGCTTGTGCCCCTTGTATGAGGTTACACGGAACACGATAATTTTTGTGGCAGAACGTAGCCGAGCCCCGAATACCAACCAAAAAATATTTGAGCTGAAAGCACTAGCGGAGCTGAAGATACCCACCAGCTACGACATCTGCACACCGTGGTTATCTTGAGGTCTCTGGCACTCTTAATTAAATGAAGTTCAGTCCAATGGTGGAGAGCGGGGAAGGGGTTGGGGAGCAAAGAAAGACCGAGGAACGGGTTTTTCAATGTTTTGTCCGCGCGAAAAGTGAGGAGAGAGAGAGAGAGTTAAAAAAAGGAAAAAGGGGGGAGGGGGAGGGGAAGGAGGGAAACTTCCTCTGCTCCCCTCCCCTGTTTCCTCTTGTTGGCTCTCAGCCTATTTTTCGCGCGGCCAAAACACCGAAAATTCCGTTCCTCGGTCTTTCTTTGCTCCCCAACCACACAGAAACGCTTGTTGGCATGATACCCGCATATTCGATCGTCCCCACTAACCGATAGCTTGGAAAAGGCTACAGGAGAGAAGGAAGAAGATAGGAGAAAACGATAATGATAGTAGTACGTAGTTCGAGAAAAAGCAAGAAAGTAAGAGTGTAAGAGAGCAAAGAACTCGATATATTTGTAAGGAACCTGGCTACCAAGTAACTCAAGTGGGAACGTACTCTACGGTTCTTTTAAAATAGTTTTATTAACGTGTTTGTTAAAACGAAATTGTAACATTGAACAAACTATTGCTGGTGCAGATCTACTTCACCAATTCTACTTGTATCAACATAAAAATTCTTCTTAGTAGCAGTTTAGCGTTTATTACGGTAAGAGTTAAAGACAAATGATATATAATCTTACGCCTCCATGTGTAATTCCAGTTGTTAACTGTTCTCATTACCTTTTTATAGTACTAGTACTAGCTGGACACACCGGGAAATCCCGCGTGAGCAAGCTAGCGCCCTCTTGCCTGCTCGGGTAGCCAATCACAGCGCAGGATTCGGCTCATCTTGCGAGCCACATAGTAAAAGCTAGTTAGGGACTGGATGTTGTGATATTTTGTTTGACTTGTTTTGTACGGTCGTAGCTTGCTATAAACTTGCTTATAAATCTCCCAAGTAAACCTGAAAAAGACGCTAAATGTGGTGAATATAGGAACAACAAGTAAAAAGGAAAAGTCTACATGACTGAAAGATTCAAACTGTCAACAGAATGTTATTTTAATTTCTTTACATTTTCTCACAAAAGTCAGTTTAATGAACTGTAATCCACTTCCATTCTTGTCAACCGCATTGGTTTCGCAAAGTGCTACAAGTTCTGTTTTTCTCCGTTGAATATTTCAGTCCGATGTATTTGTAAATCTGGTATTGTTTTGCATGATAATATGGAAATCCAGTCAAATACTGAATTTATTCACGTCCATGATGTTGAGTTCCGCTAGCTAGACATAAAAACAAATTTAATTTTGGACGGCCTTGGGTTTCGGTTTATTGCAGCTGTGATGCCGTATAATAGCGAAAGACCAGGTCAAGCGTTTTTGTCAAATTGCGAATCTGTTATTTGCTTCACGGTCGTCTTACTTCAGTTCTTTTATGCGCGCCGGGTCTCTCTCTTATTCTCTTGAAAAAAGCAAGTTTTACTTTTGATCAAGTCAGAGGTTCTTTAAATTTTGTTATTATTTTTAGGCTTTCTAGTTTTTCTTTCATAGTTTCCACAGTTGTATTGGGAGATTCTCATAGATTTAAAGACTCACTTTCAGATGAACGTAGAGCGGTTTACATTTGATTGTCGTTAAACCAAAACCAAAGTAATTAGGCATATTAGCCAATCACAAACGGTACGGGCAATACAGTGAACCAATCAAAACTCGAGGTATTATGTAGCGGACGCAATGCGCGGGAAAACGAGTACGAGTCGAGTCGTGTAGCGTAGTGATGCAAAACGAATTACTTGTCGAAACTTACATGAAAACCGCTCTCAAAACACAACTGGTTTAACTATCTCCGGATCCTTAACTCGATTCTTTACCCAGGGCCTTTGTGCTGTACTTACTTACTTACGTTTGGTCATTGAGAATGCAGCCTCGTGTCTTATTTAGTCTGTTCCAGGCTCTCGGTCAGCTGAGACTACAAAAAAAGCGAAGAGAAAAACGAGCGGGACTGTTACTTCCCTTTTTCTCTCCCAGATCCCGCTCGTTTTTCTTTCGATCGCCTGCTTTTTGATCACCGGTGTCCCCGATTACGTGACACGAGAACCTGGAATAGGCAAGTCCTATCAGAGTAGAGGTCCCGATTACTTAAAGTACGATTACGGTAACCAAACTTACATCATTTTTCTCTCAGTTTTGACTAAGCTAATCTTCAAACTACTGGAACTTGGACATGGGAATTTAAAGAAAACGCGATTAGCGTTTTAATTTCAGATAAGTGTTAATCGTATTTCGGACAGCGGTTAAGCTACAATATACCTTGAGGTTTCACAATTTCTGTAGTGCGTCAAGAAAGATGACTAAAACAACACGATAACAATGATTATATACACTAAAACAAATGAATTGATTCGTATTTCGTTGCTTCTAGTTCCCCGACTTTTTACGCCCAAAACACGACATTCTTTCTCTGCTGTCAAAGTTTTATAATACTCACGCCAAAACGCCATCTTGGTTGGCTGATAGTTGATTGCCATTGACGGCTCCTCTAGAATCCGTAGGTAGACCATGTTACTATGGTTGAATCTCTCCCACGAGGCGCCGCCGACGGGCTCTGGAGTCGGATTACCGTATTTGGCAAAATTCGTAAACAGTGTTATGACCATGTCGCTGATGTTTCTATCGGTCTCGTCGTAGTCTTGAAGCACGGTGAGGTTCATCAATGGAAACCCGAACTGGTATGGTGTGTCATCCTTATGTCGTACGCCCAGCCATGCGGGAGAGGGGTTCAGTTTTGAACGATACGCGAACTCATACAGGAAGGCGGGGCTTTGCTTGCTGTGGAATGTCAAACTCGCATGCGCAGGTTCAGCCACGCACGAGTGAGTGACTACATCCGAAAAACCGCGCCTCACTTTATAAAGGTCTTCAACATAAGGCCACGGAGTGTTCATAAAAACAACAGCGTCTATCAGAGATTCGGCTACCTTTGTTTGAGGTGTCCATGTTTGTCCGTATCGGCTGAGGATGTATTGCAGCGCAAAACGGACCGTTTCTGAGAAGTTTTTAACCGTAAGAGCGTTAATTTGGCCAGGGAAGAAGTACGCGCCTTCCTGGCTTGTGAAGCCCGCCATAAGCGTAACGCGGTTGAATTTTCCAGTTTTTCTGAGATTTTCGGGTGTGTCTGGAAGAAAGTCACCATCCACCAATGGTCTCCACACATTAGCTGTGTCAATCAAAAGTTCACGAGCTTCCTTTGCACGAAGGCACCTTATGATCGCGTTGCTTTCATCTACAGGACATCCAACTGCTTCAGCCAAGTATTTTGTGTGTTCCACAGCAGAAGTATTTGACCCAGTTGCATAAGGAGAGAGTTCAACACCACTTATAGCAATGGCACGGTGAAAAAGGTCCTTCGAAAGCGGAGACAGCACATGCAATCCGACACTGGACCCACCTGCGCTCTCTCCAAATATGGTAACACTTGACGGATTTCCTCCAAAGTCTTTGATGTTTTCTTGAATCCACTTTAAAGCCGCGATCTGGTCCAACATCTCATAATTTCCGGGTGCTACAGGGTCACCAGTTGTAACAAATCCGAAGGGCCCTAGTCGGTATTGTATGGTGACCAGAACGACTCCCCACAGGGGTATCACATCTCCGGGGGAGACGACAGGGGTACCCACTTCGTACCCCCCTCCGTGAATGTAAACCATGACTGGGTAGGAGATTCCAGCCTCTGAGCTGTCTCCCCTGTGGGGTGCGTAGACGTTCAAGAACAGGCAATTCTCGCTCTCTGGGTGGGAGAAATTCGGCCAGAAGAGCACATTGTAGTCTCCGGGTTGGATGCATATGCTTCGAAAGTACGACGCGTTGTAAGTGGCAGGCTTCCAAGCGGAGACTGGTTGCGGAGGTTTAAACCGCAATTCTCCGATCGGCGGCGCAGCGTACGGAATGCCAAGAAACCTGTTCACAGCTTTGATGGTTTTGTTGATACTCGGGAAGCGGCGGATTACTCCCTGAACTGATCCATATCTTGTCCTAATGACAACATTGTCATCTGCAGACTTGACAAAATTAGACGCGCCGATTGTAAGCACGAGGATAGCTGCAATCAACGTTGCGCGCGATTCCATATCAAGCTCGACCTCAGTTCAGTGCAGCTGTGCAGAGCTGTTCAATTGCACATCCAACGGATAAGAGACGTTGTTTTGACGATTTTTGGTATTCGGCGAAACCCCGTTGAAAGATCACTTAATCAGAAAGGAAAGGCTGGTTTAATTTCAGAGATCTGCCAAGGCCTCCGCTCTGTTGAATTATCAGAAAAATGTATATGTTTGCGTTAAAAGCTTTAAGTGGGCGGAGACGGTATGTCAGCTTACGTCAGCCTATGCAAGTTCTAACACTGAAGAATTGAAACTTACCTCTGTTGCAAAAACAGCAAGGCTTCAATCTGGATCAACCGATCAAATGTTAAAACCCCCAGAAACAAACGCACCTAACTCAATCCAGGAGGAAATACATAGGTAGCCATGTCATCCAATTGGAAGCCTCAGGACAGGACAAATATGCGTTTATCGCATTTTCTTGAAAGGCAAATATATTGAAACAATGGACGTCGGACCAAAATACGCCATATAAATATTTGGAACACGATCAAGCATCACGGAGTTCTCAAAGCAATGGCTTAAAAGGTCAATTAAATTCAGTGGCCCAAGTGTCAGATGGATGTTGAGCAATTTTGCCCGCAGACTTTTGGGTACCACTCTAAAATTTGATTTAGAAAATGATACTCCGCAGCGAATTTTTGCTCTTAACAGAAAAACCAGAGGCGATAACAATTAACATTTTTGGCAGCTAATTTCGGAAGCACTTGATGAAGCTGTAGAATCATATCTTTTCATCAACGAGAAAATTAATATAGCATTTCATTTGGTTCTTCATGGCGCTAGAGCCAAATCTATCACGGACAACAAATGAACTCGCACTTTGATCTGGTGAGATAACACAACAAAGAGAACAGTCGATTGTTGACTTATTTGCCAGATTAGTCATTTTTACGTAATTACTTAATAAACGCCATGGCCAAAGTCAACAAAGATTTTCCACGCGCGAAAAGGCAAGAACCCAAGTAATGTAAATAGCTCTTCAAGTTGATTGACATAACGCGGTGCTCAATCTCAACGGCAGCTCCTAGTATGAGGTCCTTATTGATTTGCTTTTAATAAAATCAATTTGTTATTTCCTACATTGACTTCGTTGACACCCCACATGGGCTTTAAATGATTAATCCCTGTATTCGTTTCAACTGCTTCGACACAACAAACCTAGAAGCTTCGTTCCATGTTAAATAATGATGGACTAGTGAAGAGCGGCAAGGTGCAAGATAAATTATTAAAATCAAAACTCGTTGAAACTCCTTAAAAAATTCAAGGGCCCTGCCTGCGTTTAACTTACCAAGCTATTACCGCTCGAAAATTTTAAACAATTTATTAAACTGACCATGATACAATACATTTTTTCGGAAGTTGTATAAACTTTGCAGAGTATATCACGAAGCTTGCCTTGACTCTTTTCCTAGCACAATACCTTTTCCGTGGCGCGAATTTTTAATAAGTATTTTTCCCGAGGCAAAATTTGAACTCTTTCCATATGGCAGATTAGCCAGATCACAGATAAGCTCAAACTAATCATAAATTTCCACTACTATTCTTCGTATGGCGTCAACTAGCCTTTCCGGTTTTGCCCCTGTACAAAGCGCCAGAAAGCTGTCCGGTGTAATATTCATTAAAAGAGAATTTTTGATTCTTCAAGATAACAGTAAAATCACGGAATTACTAACTGCGAATGCGAATGTTTCCTTTTTACACCGTTATTGTTTTGTACCCCTCTCAGTTGAACTGAGATTTCAATGATAAATCAGTAGAAGTAGGCTCAATTTCTTCGTCCGTATGGAAAGATTTGTCCTCAAACTATAAACTTGTAAGCGTAGGGAAACCTTAAACAGTGTTCGTTGAAAAGGTTATGTCAGCTCCTGAGCTTCTAAAACACCGACCAAGATGTTTTCTGACCGAAAAGAGTGGCATTTATGATCGGGTTAAAGGACTTACTTAAGAAACAGATGTTGAGTAAGGAAGATATTTGAAAAGTATCCAGATGATTGCGAAATAATTTTTTGCCGTCAAAACTTCAAGCAGGACCGCCAAAGCAGCGCTTGATTTTTCAAACAGACAGGTGCTTAAACAAGTAGAAGGCTAAGAATGTATTACGTACGACACTAAAAGGCTAGGGTTGATTTAGTTCACTTTTATTTCGAATTAATGACTAAATCCATACGAAAAATGGAATACAATTCACACATTCAGAAGGGATTGTCGCTGAACTGTTTAATAACAACAAGACTGAACGCACAGGAAAATTAAAAGGGATTTTTATCGCTCCCGGGAGAAATAGACACGTTGTAAAGCTCAGACTGTCAAAAATATATTGAATAGACATTTCAGTAAAGAGTCGGTGAAAGAAATAATGGGTGATTAATACTTAATACAAGTAAGACGAGCATTTTGTTTCAAAAAGAATCGAGAATAATTTAATTATACATGTTGAAACCTGAATCACTCGAACATTATTCGATGTTGTAGCACTTTGCTCGCGTTTATTGCGCGGCATAGGTTGGCGGTAAAACGTATTACGTACAGCTTTTTACGATATTAGGAACCGCAAAATTGTCAGAATTTTTTGTATAATAGTTAAGCTGTTTATGAAAGGGGCTTGAATAAGGGAATTAGTGGATTTGGTGCTGAATAAATAGGGAAAAGGGAAGATTAAAGGATGATTAATTAACATTAAGAACTTTTGATGGACACAGTCCAAGCTGTTTGTAGTTCGATTCTGTAGCATTTTTCATTTTGTGATTTTTCATTCTTGTAAATTTTCATTCCAGCTCACATACACAAAAAAAATCGCATCCAAAATAATATTCCCCCACAACACGTGCAACAGCATCCTCTAATAAATAAAGAGCGTGAATTTACCAGGACGATTTTAAGAAGCGCACCAGACGCCAAGGACTCACTTGCCTCAAGTTTACGTCTTAGCTCGGAAAACTAAGTGGGCGACTTGTCACGAAAGCGCGCGACGAAACGCGAGCTACTGTCAAACGTCTTTCCACGGACTCTTTCAGCGAATTAATTATCAATATTAATAATTGTGCGTTTTGTTTATCCCGGTTTGCGAATTTGATAGAAAATCAATAAAGTATCCCTCGTTGTTCAAGGCATGTCTTCTTTATTTTGGTCATCAAGCTGCATGACTTGAGCATGACAATAACACATATCATTAATACGATCCTGATATGGTCGAAAGCGCGAATCCAGGCCGAACTAAACTGGTGCTATCGAGATGATTGCTTTCTTTCGCTCCTTTGTTGAAATCCAGGGAAAAACTCGTTCATTTTTCTCCTTCCGCACTCAGTACGTGCCTCCGCTAACATTCGTTGCTCAAACTTGCCACCTCACTCGCACATACTATCATTCACTAATTATCCCTTAAAACAAAATTATTCGGGTCGCGCGCGAGCTGTTGCTATATTCGTGGCTTTGCCAAGCCTTCGTTCACTATGGACTAGTTGCTATAGGTACGCGCGCGCGCGTGTGTCCTAGAAACTTCCTCGCGGATGGCCAATGACTCCATTTATATTAGATTTGCTATTACTTCGTGGCTGTTTTTGCATCTTAAATGGTATCATGTTGACGTTTTGTTTTATTCTATCTAAAATTCACCTGAATTTTGGACATCGTGAAAGCGACTTCACTGAGCATGACAGCATCTTCAAATGAAAATTTCATTAATGATTTTTCTTTGTGTTGTAGAGCAGGGAAAGTTTCTACTAACGCAAGAAAGTTTTCTTTTCTCGTTTTCCCCAAGCAATAGTTGCCTCGGAATGTCAGCTATTTGCTACTAGAGCTTTCCCCCAGGTAAGAGCAGTGTGGCTCCCTGAGATTTTTAGCAGTGGAGTGTGCCTCATGCTTCTTGAGGCCTTACCCTACTTCAGACCTAGCCTCAGTTGTTCGAAGGCTGGATAACGCTTTGCACCAGAAGAATCGCTATGCGGTAGTTAAGTGTTAACAAAACAAACTACGCTATTCACCGGATAGTGATTTATCCGCTGGATAGCTTTATCCAATTTTCGAGTAACCCCGGCCTGATCTAAACTGCATTTCCTTTTTCAAATCCGGCTAAAATTACTGCTCGTGGCTGTTGCATGACCTTAGCTCGTCAGGAATGGCCTGCTGATTAGCCGAGAACAGTTGCCGAGACTGGGTGAGATTTCCCCGATTTTGATGGCGGAAAATTACCGAGTTATATCTAAACAACAGTACTATTTTCCTTGCAAAACATACCCGAGTTCAAAGCAAAATCGTAAAAATTTTTAGTCGATTTTAGAGCAAACCAAAGGATTTTAAACCATACCTTTTGGAGTTCCACGAAAATACACTTATAGAAGGGAGTTCTCCCTTCTTTGGCTCTCGCCTAGACAGAGTAGTAAACCGTCTCCGATTTTATATTTGTTGAGAGGGGGGGAGCAATGGAGGTATTTACCTTGTTCTCAGATGATATGAGGACGTGGCAAACGCCCTAGAAGGAACACATGAAGAAAACCCTGATTGAATTTGTATAATACACATCACTATAGTTGAACATGCAACGCGACAGGTAGTGCCTCCCACGCGGACGTCCTTAGACGCGTGACAAGCCTAAGAACGTCTGCGCCGCGCCGGTGGGAAAACAAACGAGACAATTTTAAGGTTGTTATTAAATTGCAGTAGTAGCATTTTCCGAATGTAAAGACCTTAGGGCGGGGGGTACACCTGTAGGCCGTATCGTATTTTGGCTGGGTATTGTACTTTTAACCGAAATATCTCGTTAATGGATAAATAGTTAATTAGTGAAATTTATAGAAATCGGAAATTTTGATGATTTGATGTTAATTTGAAGTTAAAAATTGGTAGACCGACACCAAACAGTTGCCCACCAACTAAGGCTGC
>Ga0126337_10000697_pt1 | contig 18203 bp, 17 predicted proteins | sample DipCmetagenome_FD_92527 | JGI IMG/M metagenome (GOLD analysis project Ga0126337, IMG submission 92527) | Coral microbial communities from La Bocana,Puerto Morelos, Mexico - Diploria C A metagenome | ecosystem: Host-associated > Invertebrates > Cnidaria > Coral | place: La Bocana,Puerto Morelos... | reverse complement strand
CAAATGACTGTGGGGATTGATGCCTCACACAGTTTGCCGGTCAATCTTTGTATTTAGGCATGAGGCGCGCGCGCGCGTTTTGAGCGACAGATTAGAGATTTTGGAGAGAGTGCGGTGGTGTGGACAATTTTCCTTCTATTTATAAACGCGCTATAAAGCTACTAACGCGAACACATTTGTTATTTTGAGTTGAAGAGAGATGGGAGACGACGGCGCTGTAGTAGCTAAACAAGAACCCGCGCGGTAAATTTTACACGTGTGGAGATTGTGTTTCAACTATACGTGGCAAATTAGTTTCTAACCAAATTTTAATCACAATAAACAGCCCAATGAATTATGATTGTCTGGTTAAAGTGTGTGGAGATTGTGTTTCAACTATACGTGGCAAATTAGTTTCTAACCAAATTTTAATCACAATAAACAGCCCAATGAATAATGATTGTCTGGTTAAAGGAGTGTTAAAAGAAGTTACTTCAGAATGAACCAAGCTAGAGTCTTCTTCATTATTTTCCTCCTCCTCTTTGTCGGATTGTTTGATGGTCAATGCTATGTCCGCAGCTCTCGCGCATGGGAGACAGCTTCACTCGAATGGAAGATGAAATGGGACAAAGAGGAGAAGCAGGATGATTGGCAAATATTTCTAGGCTGCGCTTCACTCGAACGGAACAAAAGAGAAAAGGAAGAGGAGGAGGAGGAGCAGGAGAGGCAAATATTTCTGGAGTGCGTGCGCGAAGCAAAAGCGGCAATAGCGCCAAAAAGCAGAAAACAATTTTTGTATCGCTCATGGGAGGAGGCTTCACTCGAATGGAAGACGAAATGGAAGAAAGAGGAGGAGCGGGAGGAGTGGCAAATAATTCTAGGCTGCGCTTCACTCGAATGGAACAGAAGAGAGGGGGAGAAGCCATACTTTCTGAAGTGTGTGCGCGAAGCAAAATTGAACAGGTGGTTAGAAAAAGCGGAAGAGTATCTACGTTGCTTGAAGGATATCAGCAGTTGTGCCTCGGAAGATTAATGACCTGTATGCAATATGCATTTGTGAACATAAAGGGTACATTGCGGCTGTGGGCATTACAAGTTTATTGAATAAGTTATGTTGTCCTTAATAACACTGTTTTTAATGCAAATACAGGTGTGCTGTCTTGTCCATCAGTTTCGAACTGTGTGCTTTTTTCACATCTGTCAAAATGCCTCAATTTGTTTATACTGTATCATTTGATATCACAGCACGAAACTTATCAAGCTCATGTTCTTCGAAAAAGAATGGAATTTACTTCTCAGAAACTATCTTTTGACGAAACATTGCTCGTGCTACGGTAGAACACCAATGAGCATATACTGTGTGCTTTTTTCACATCTGTCATATGGAAATACACACCCGTTCACACATATGCTCTCTTATAACATATGGAAATTTTTTGTGCTCAGCGTTTATAAAAGGTGAAAGGGCCACACACAGCGAACATAAAATTTTTTAAAATGGCCTTTAACGTACCCGAGTCGTTGAGAGAAGGCTACGAAAATTGGCTTCGAAATGCCGCTTCAAGAGAGGAGGATTCGTCTTCGTCCTCCTCCTCCTCCTCCTCCTCCTCCTCCTCTTCTGAAGGAGAAGATGTCGAACCGAGAGAACGTCAACCTCGGTTCCAAAAGAGAAGAAAGACGAGGAAAATAACGAGAAGAAATGAAATGCCGCCGCTGGATGATCCTACGCTGGTTCATCGGGCTCGACGCGCGACCGTTGTTTTGCCCATTCCCAGACGCGTGGATAGTCGCCATCTGGCCTATGTGGAACATTTCGAGACGGTGAGCGAACGATTCGGAGTCCGTGCAGTGCAATATCGTTTCGCGCCCGCCAATGTGGATCCCGACGAGGACGTGTTCGAAGGTTTCGTTCGTTTCATCACGGCTGTTTACGACATGATACATCGAGAGTTTTCGCCCGAAGATTTCGTTCAAGTGGATTTGTTTTCTACGGATTTGACGGATCAGAGAATCGGCACTCCGCTCGTTCGCGTCAGAGACGCCTCTCGAGACGTTTTACTAGACACGGTGGAAAATATCATGCAGAGCAATTTCGCGCTGGCTTTGGATAGTGGGGATGTAACTATAGAAATTCAGCATGTGCACATGCCCGAAGCGCGAGGGTATGAACATCAGAGAAAGCACGCTATTTTATCTATGAACGATAATCTGGAGCGTGTTTTAAAAGAGACAAAATCTCTAGCAGAGGTCCACCCCGACATGGATCCCTTCTGCTCGGTCGTCAGTTTATTAATGGGCAAACAATGGCTGGAGAACAAACAAGAGGGAAAGAGAAATGTAAATTTCCGAAGGAGATTTAAACCCGGCCTGAAACTAAGGCGGCAATGTCGCCAGTTGTTTAGAAAGGCCGGACTGCCCACCACCTCGGGTGTCCATTTGAGTGAATTCGAGAAATTGGCCAGATTGCCTGAATTTTGCGACTACGAGATTATGGTCTATCACTGCAAGCCTCAGTTGGCGGTGGCTTTGCACGTGAACGAATTGGGCCGGGCCGGCAAGATCATGTTGTTCTTGGACTCGGCCTGGCATTTGTACACCATACTCAAGCCTAATGCCCTTTTTGGCAAGACCGGTGCCCTCTGCTCTCATTGCCACAAATTTTTCAATTCTCACGTCAAGAGACACACTTGCGATAGATTTCTCTGCAAACAGTGCAAGTGCAAGTGCGATTCGTACACGGATCCCAATGCTACGGCCGACATCAAGTGCGCCCGCTGTTGCAGGTTTTTCTTCAGTGAAGATTGCTATGACCTGCATCAGAAACGCGGCGCCTCGCCGCTGTACCCACGTTTCACCTCTGTTTGTTCCAGAGTCATGGCTTGTTTGAAGTGCGGCCGCGATCTCAAAGCCAAAGACGGCGTCAGGAGTAACAAGAACGCGTACGAGAGTCAACGCAAGCACACCGAGCACGTGTGCTTCAAGAGTCGGTGTCGCAGTTGCGGGCAATTGGACACCATGGCCGAGCACACGTGTTTTGTGAAACCCATCAAGCAGATGGAAGCGGATTATCAGGCGCGTCTGCAAAAGAAGAGAGGCACGTTGTGGTTTTTCGACGTGGAGTGTTGCGACGAGGAACGCGTTTGCGGCGACGGGGTGACTCGAAATTATTTCGTCCCCAATTTGGTGGTGTTGCAACGCGAGGACGGTCAAGAGTGGAAGTGGGAAGGCGAAGGCTGCATGGAAGAGTTTTGCCAATTCGTTTTTCTGGCCCAATCTTGTCTGGCCTCTTCGCCCGACAAGCATACCATGTTTGCGCACAACGCCAGCGGCTTCGATTCCATTTTGGTGTTGAAGGTGGCCGCCGACACTCTCTGCGAAGATCCCAAGGTGATTTTCGATGCCGGTCGACCCATCAAACTGACTATTTCCAATGTCACCATCTTAGACTCGTACCGGTATTTTCAATGCGCCCTCAAGCACTTGCCCAAGAGTTTTGACCTCCAGGGCGTGGAAAAGGGGCATTTTCCGCATCTCTTCAACAAATTGGAAAATGCCGACTACGAGGGAGACTTGCCCGACCAGATGTTCTTCGGCACAGAATTCATGAAAGAGGGCGATTTCGAAAAATTCGAAAGTTGGTGGCGCGAAGAGGACGAGAAGATTCGCACGGGCGAGTTGCCTCTTTGGAATCTCAAGGCCGAACTCCTCAAGTACTGCAGAGATGACGTGCGCATTCTTCGCGAAGCCTGGCTCAAGTTCGAAAAGGCCGTGCACGATCTGACCGGGTTTTTACCCGGCGTCAACAACGTCTCCATCGCTTCTCTCACCAATTTGGTCTTCAGAGCTTCCATCACTTCCGACAAACAGATCGGCGTCGTACCGGTCAACCACTATGTCAAGAGAAACACCACGTCGAACATTGCCTGCGAATATTTTTACTGGTTAGATCTCTTCTATTACGGAGGCGAATTGAGATTCTCTCACAAGGGCACCGAAGGGGAGGCTTGCATCGTGTTGAAAGGCAAGAAGCATTTCGTGGACGCCTTTCACCCCGCCAGTAGAACCATCTTCGAATTTGCGGGGTGTTTCTTCCACGGCTGTCCACTGTGCACACTGCCCGATTCCAAATGCGCTCTCAACAACAAGAGGAACAGGGACTTGTACTGTGAATTCCAACAGCGAATCGGTCTCTTGAAAGAACACGACTTTCGAGTCGAAATCATGTGGGAGTGCGAGTGGAGACGCAACAGGCTCGAGCCCGACACCCAGATACAATTGAAAGAGATAGAAGATCTTTTGCCAGACAAGTATGCCACACCCATCCACCCTCGAGACGCTCTGAAAGGGGGCCGCACCTGTGCCTTTAAACTGCGAGAAGTGATCACGGCCGAGAGGCGGGCCGAGGGCGATTGCATCAAGGCCTTGGACTTCACGAGTCTCTACCCCTCCGTCATGCTGCAAGAAGAGTATCCCACCGGACATCCCTTTGTCATCGAAAATCCCACGGATTTCACGCCCCACCGCTATTTCGGGCTCATCAAGTGCAAAGTCATTCCGCCCAGGGCGCTGTACTTTCCCGTCTTGCCCTATCGAGTGGAGACGGCTCACAAGCAGACCAAACTGATGTTCCCCCTCTGTCGCACCTGTGCCGAGGCGCTGTCGAGGACGCCGTGCACGCATTCGGACGAAGAGCGGGCCCTGATTGACACCTGGTGCACACCCGAATTGTACGACGCGCTAGAGCGGGGCTACACACTCGCGAAGATCTACTGGGTCTGGGACTATCGGGGTCGAAGCAGCCACATCTTTGGCAATTTTGTGAGAACGTTTTATAAGGGAAAGATGGAGGCGTCCGGATGGCCCTCGGGGGTGGAGACCGAAGAGGACAAGCAAAGGTTCTTGCAGGATTTTTTTGAACATGAAGGCATTCGCCTGGAAGCCGACAAGATGAAGTACGATGCCGTGCTGAGAAGCATCTTTAAGATGTTTCTGAATTCGGCCTGGGGCAAATTTGCACAGAATCCCGTCAAGAAGCAGACCAAGATGACGCACGAGTACGCGGAATTTTTGAAGTGGATCTCTTCCGACCGAATCGTGGACAAGAATATGCGATTTCTCAACGGTGAGACTGTGCTCTTGTCGGGACGCGACAACGAAGCCACCAACTTGCCCAGCGTGCGCGGCAGCATCGTGCACGGCGATTTTGTGCCCATGTACGGTCGTCGACGCTCTCTGAGAGTCTTGGAAAAGCTGGGCGCCGACGTCCTGTACGGCGACACGGATTCCGTCTTTTTCGTTTCTAGAAAGTGGCGTCGCGATCAGGGCTTGGAGCCGAAAATGGGTCCTTACTTGGGTCAATTGACCACCGTTTTCGATTCGGAGCAGACGACAGCGGACGAGTTTGTGGCTCTCGGCCCTAAGAACTATGCCTATCGAACGGACGACGGCAAGTGCGTTTGCAAGGTGCGAGGCATCACCTTCAACAGGTCCAGCAGTCGCGAGGTGAACATGTCGATCATGTGTGACATTTTGAACGAGTCTGTTCGCATCAACGTGGAAGGAGACGAAGAAGAGAAGCGCGAACGCTTGTGTCCTCAGAGCGGTCTGTTGAACAAGACTATACCTGTAAATAGATTTACCATTGTAAGGGGAGACCCCTCTCACGTTTTTAATCTCGCCCCTAAAATTGTACAGCGTAACTATAGAGGTGTCTTTGATAAGAGAGTCATCGTTTTCGACAAGGAATGCGTCACTGTGCCTTATGGCTATTAAAATACTTGCCTTTGAAACACTGTGTTCATTATTTCTCGCGCGCGCTTGCGCTTGCACACGATAATAATGGGTGATTTATACGAGCCCTTGGAAAGACAGGCCATGTTGGCTAGATTGAAGGTGCAATATCAAAACAAAGCCGATTCTCCTTCGGCCTGGTGGAATCGGAACAAAGCCAAGACTATCGGAGTGCCTTATGCCGTCAATCCTCCGCCTTTGACGGGTCCGAGTTCTGTACCCAGTAAGACTTACTTGCGGGCCGCGCAGGTTGTAGACGATCCGACCGAGTTGTTTTAAAAATAGAGAAATTAGCGGACTTTTCGCATTGTCCAGTTTTCCGTCTTGACGCGCGCATCTCGCTAATAAAAAAATGCCGCGTAGAAGAGCGAGACTAGTAGCAACAGCAGAAGAAGAAGAAGAAGAAATCATAGAGCCGCCGCCGCCGCCAACATCGGAACCGATGGCCGAAGCGGCGATTGTTGAGCAAACGGAGGCGGCGGCGCCGGTGTGGGATTATCTTTTACTAGAAGACGTGGCGCCAGAAAAGAAAGAGGAGTTGAAAAACGACTGGAAAGAAATGTTGACATCTTTTCTCAGGAGTCTAGGCGCTCTCCTTATTAATCTCGTGTCTCTCCGATTTCGTTCATTCGTATCCCAAATAGCCGGTAAAAAAGAATGAGCGGTGTCGGAGAAGCGGCCACGGCTGCCGCCATTGGTACCAGTGTCAAGAGATGTCTTCGCAGCCGGCGGACTAGTAAATTTTTGAGACGACTTTGTATTTGTTGTTGCAAGAACGGAGAGGGGGACGACGACGAGGTGGACGGATCCTACAATTACGAAACTCGCAGTACTTCTGTCATTTTGAGTTGTTGTGGAACGGTGACCACCGACAGCGTCGACAATTTACAGCTGAACAGGAATAATAGCGCTTACAAGAGCAGAGACAGACACGCCGCCGTGGGCGTCGCTACGGTTACAGCCGCCGACGGATCGCGAGAAGACGACTGATGTGTTAAAAGAAGAGGAAAGGGAGGAGAGAGGAAAAAGAACAATGTGCTCCGTTTGATTGTGTGTAAATTAAAATAAATAAAAGTCGATTAACAAATTCTTGCCGTGTCTTTTCTCTTTGCCATGGCCTCGAAGAAGGTGCACGCTCTGTTGGAATCCCTATTTAAAGACGTCGAGAAATCGCCCGTGGCTTTTAGACCGGCTCGAATAGTCTATCGCTACCTCAGAGACAATTTGAATTTGAAAGGCATACCTCTCGCTGTCGTCTTGGATCACGAGCGGAGACACGTGAGAGAAAATCAAGTCAACAAGGCCGTTCCCACTCGAAGGTTCAAACGTTTGAATTACTTCGCGTACGGCGGGCTCGACGACATTTGGCAATTGGATCTGGTCGATTTCAAACGCGGCAATTATTCGTTCATCTTGACCAAAATAGACGTCTTTTGTAGACGCGCCGATGCCGAACTGTTGGCGAACAAGAGGGGGCCCACTGTCGTCAAGGTCTTCGACGCCATCTGTCGGCGAAACAAGGCCCGGCCGAGGCGAGTGCAGACGGACGAGGGCAAGGAATTTTTCAATTCTCACTTTAAAAAATACTGCGGCCAGCACCGCATTCACTTGTACAAAGTCAATTCGGAAGTCAAAGCGGCGCTGGTGGAACGCTTGAACGGCACCCTGCAAACTATCTATCAGCGCTATCGCAGCGCGCGTCCCAAAATCCCCGCCCGAGAATTGTTGAGGTTGACGTTGAGAAATTACAACGCTTCGCCGCACTCGGCGCTGCACGGGCTGGCTCCCGGCGACGTGGACGAAGAGGTGGGCGCCAAATTGCTGCGCTACGAGCGCTACAAAAGGCGCGAAAGGGCCCGCGCCTCGCTCAAACGCGTCAAACCTTTCCGATACAAAGAGGGGGATTCCGTGCGAGTCTTGGCCGAGAAGAAGGCCTTTTCCAAAGCCCACCGAGGCACGTACACGGAGGAAGTGTTCGAGATAACTCGACGCTTCAGACGCGCGAGTCAGAGAGGCGTCAATCTCTACAGAGTCAAAGATCTGACGGGCGAGGAGATAAGCGGTATTTTTTACGAAGGCGAATTGCAAAAGGTGATCCCTTCCGGTGTTCCCAAAGTAAAGAAGGTGTTGAGACGGGACAAGAAGAATAAGAGAAAGCTCGTCGAGTTTTTGGATTATCCGGTCAAGCATCGAGCATGGATCAACGAGTGATTCCTTTCGATTATTTGCGCGATCTAGGCGACGACGATTTTTACGTGCACCTGAATAGCAACGATGCCAAGTCCCAAAAACTCTCGGAATTCGGGGCGCGCACTCACTGGAGGAATTTTCTCCCCCTGACGCTGCAACTCAAAGACGGCGATTGGGAAGTGGCCCTGACGCAGATCATGCTGAAGAACGTCCAGCATGTCGACAAGGAGTTGTTGATCTACAAAGGCGACGGCACCCTCGGGGTGGAACACCGATTTCCTCTACTCAAGTCGGTATTTACCGACAATCTGGCGTTGATAGACGGTGTAGCCGAGACCATTCGCCGTCACGATGTGGAGACTCTCATGACAGACAATGTTCCTTTTCTCAGTTTCAAAGTAGTAGTCACTTATCACGGCTTCACTACTTGTTTAATACGCAAGTATGAGGTTCCCTCTCTTGACGATTTTGCCGCCGCCGCCTTGAAGAATTCGAACAAGCTCAAGACTTCGGATTTTATGAGCCTCATGGAAGCGGTCAATCCTACTAGCTACAAAATGTACAAGTATACTTTTAACAACGAAGGGGAAGCGAACCAATTCGTCGTCGATAACGAAGATTTTGAGCGTGCCGGTCACGAACATAACCACGCAACCCAAACTTATAGTAGTTTTCAACATGTGAGAGTGCAACATGTGATGTATAAGTGGATGGTAGGGGTGTACAAGGATCATAGGGGTAATCAGATTACCTCGGGCTTCTTTAACGCACATGTTTACATTTCCAACACGTTGCTCAAATTTCTAAAAGCTAATCCTCCAGGGGTCCAACTTCGAGATTCGAAAGGAAACGCTGTTTGGCGGACGACGGGAGATGCTAATCCTCTCTGGCATCAGGTTGATGTGGAAGCAGATGCGAGCAATCTTTTTCCTTTCTTTCATTTCTCGGCCGATCCGTCGGCGGACACTGTGAGTTACCGAGTCGCCAGACCCATCGCCATTCAGGCAGAGGGAAAGACTGTTTTAATGCCTTTCCAATGGAATAGCACTCTCTCCGCCTTCCTAAAGAACCTGAAATCTGGAGATCCCTTTATAGAGAGCGTTACGCCTTCTCTCTTTCAAGTGCACGTGCACGATCTACCCTTCAAGTACCCCATCGTGGCCGACAAGGGAGAGAAGCTGCAAGGATTGATTCACACTTTGCTCAATGCTAAGAAGAAGGAGACGACCGTATTCGATCAAGTGAGAGGAGATCGCGTTCGTTATTTTCCCTTGGAGAATGTAAAGGTGAAACATCTGGATGTGAAAGTGTCAAATTTGGACGGCATAAAAGAAGCGCCCACCTTTTTGACCGGTTACACCCAGCTCACCCTCCACTTCAGAAGAAACTATCTAGACCTGCAGAGAGATCGACCGCACGATGGCGGCGCCCAGTAAAGGATTTGATACGCGGCGTCACTTTTCGCCCACCACTTTGTATTTCAAAGGCAGGACGGATGCGGCGGGCAAACTGGAATTGCAGTTTGAACACAAACTGCTCTATCTGAATCGACACTACGAAGTGGCTCTCAACAAGTTGACCCTTTTCAACTCGGACGTCTTTAACGTGCTAGAAAATACTCAAAGTCTGACCTACACGAAATTCGGAGACTCGTCCGGCACGCGCACCGCTCTTCCAAATAGTCGAGTCGTGCATAGTACCGATCTAGTCAACGTCTTGAACAACGCTCAATCGGATCTGCACTTCAACCCGGACACTTTGGACATTTTGAGCGTGAAGCTGGCCCAGGGCAAATTGACCCTTTCTCGCGGGATCGCCTGTGCCCTGCGTATTTTGGACCCCGTAAACAATTTGATACCGCACTCGGTGAAAGCTTTCAACGGGTCTAAATTTGCCGTCTCTTACGATTCGGCCAAGCAAGAAGTGACGGTGGACGGGTCCAGTTCGAAGGCGGGAGACAAGTTTTACATGTTTTACAAGGCGGATTTTTACGTGTACAATTTGGTGTCGACGCAATCCTCGCAAGCCGTGTACGTTTATTCCGACCTGGTGGAGGACGAATTCATCTCCGACCAATTGCAACCCGTCTTGGCCATAGTTCCTCTCCAGGAAAAAGAGGGCAAGACCGTGTTCCAGGCCAATAATAAACAGTGGAAACGCATAAAACACCAGTCCACTTTCTACTCGACTCAGTTGTCATTGGCCGATTCGACCGGTAGAGCTTACGCCAACGTGTTTGCCATAGTCGAATTGGATTTCAGAAAGAGAATAGTGTTTTGAGGAGAGAAAAATGCACCCACAAAAGGGAGGATTCTATGCGCTGGCTCATAAACTTTTGCGCTCACAAAAGGGAGGATTTTACGGCACAATCTTGGGAGGGCTTTGGGGTGCCAGACAGTATCTTCCTTTAATCGCGCAAGCATTGTCGGAGGGCTCTGCGGACTCGCTGGTTCGATCTGCTGTCAATTCTGGTTTGGGTTCCGAAGTGTTGGAAAAACTCGAGTTGCTGTGCGAAGCGGCTAGCAAGTTGAAAAGAATCTACGGTCGAGGTAGTCGATTGAGAAATGCGGCAAACAAGGCAGTTCGACAACAACGCCTACAAAAGGGAGGGATTAAAGCATTGCAATGCGGAGGAACGAGACAACAGCTACAAAAGGGAGGATTCTATGGTGTGGGAATTAAACGACTCTACGGTTTGGCCAAGAAGAACGTTCGTCGTAAAGCACTTAAACTTTTGCAAGGCATGGCAAATAAACGACGACACCTACAAAAGGGAGGGTTCTGGGGTGCATATCTTATGGAAAAGACGAGGAAGGCACGTCAGAAAGGAGGAATATTACCAGCGCTTCATCCCAACGATGCCGCCTTCTTCACCGAAGCTTTGCGCAAGAAAAAAATGACTAAAATATGAGTCTAAAAGAGACCTTGATGGTGTTCCTATAAAAAAAGTGTTTTAAATCATTTTCCATTAAACACAACTGTAGCCTATCGATAAAACATGGGTAAGAAGTACGGTTTTAAAAGTGTCTATCGACAATTAGGTGGCGGTGTTTACGATGGAGGACTCGATCCTTCGCAATGGGGAGGTGTTTACGATGGAGGACTCGATCCTTCGCTTTGGGGGGATCAACGAGGAGGTGCGCGAACTCAGATAAGAAAAAGAAAACGAAAGCACACAGGCGACGACTTGGAGGCCGCCGAGATTCTCGCCGATTTAGCCAATGCCGAAGAGAGCACGGCTCCTGTCGCCCGTGTACCGAGGCGAGACAATCATCGAGATGGGGTCTTTTTGGACCGGATAAGGCCTTCGTCGGCCCAACTGAGAGCCCCCAACGGAGGCATTAGGAGAAATCCGAACACAGACGTGCGAGACATTTTGCTGGCTACCAAAACGTTGAGAAAACGAGGCAATACGTTGCCTCACGGCGCTCTGGTCGGCTGGTATCTGCACGGCAACAGAGCCGGTCACCCGCGCAAAGGCCGAAAAGCCAGTTTACTGCGTCAAGGCACGGCCTTAGCTCTGACGGCTTTTAAACGTGGAAAAAAAACCCTAGATCCTCAGACTTTAAAGAGAATGCGTCCTTTTCCGGGTCAAGCTAGGCCCGGGGCACAAAAAGGAGGCATCCTACCTCTGGCCGCAGCACTTCCAGCACTGGCCATTGCCGGCAAGACTTTGGGATTGGGCGCGTTAGCGGGCGGTGGTTCGGCTCTAGGCGCCGGTCTCTTGGGAAAAGTATTCAAATGAAAAGAGCAAAACATTGCGCCATGGTGGAAAGGACAAAAAAACTTTTGGGCAGCAGTAAAAAATGGCGGCGCCGACGACGAACACTAGCAAGTCGAAGACGACAAAGAGGGGGCGGAGCGAGGGACTTTTCGTCTTATAGCGTTCCCGTTATGGATATGGCGGGCAGCCTGGTCGGAGAATACATGGCGGACAAACTGCTCGCAAAGTTGAAACGCAAGAAAAAACAAAAAGGAGGCGGCGATTTAGCAAAGGCTCTCTTCAATGTAGATTTAGCAAAGGGTATCCGGAAGCTAGATTCGACCGTGCAGACCACCAATCGACTAGCCCTGGCCACGTTACTTGGCAGCTTGGCCGCCACGGGCGCTTATAAAATTTACAATAAACGCAAGATAAATCGAAAGGAGGGACAATGATCTCGACTAGTCCTGGCCACGTTACTTGGCAGCTTGGCCGCCACGGGCGCTTATAAAATTTACAATAAACGCAAGATAAATCGAAAGGAGGGACAATGATCTTTGTATAATATCGTACACAGCAGTCTTTAATAAATAAATATAGATTAGACCGTCTCATCTCTTCATTTCTTGTTTGACCTTCACAAAAGATGCAAGTGCCCCCTATATATTGCGTCAAGTGTCGCAAACGCACTCCCAATCGCAACCTTCGCTGGAACAGAGCAGGTCGTCAAGCGGCTGCCGACTGTTTATTTTGCGGTATTAAAAAATTGAGATTTGTATCTCGCGCTGCTGCACAATACAAGAGAGGAAGACGACAGCATGGGTAAAAGTAGAAATATCTGGTCGGTCCATACGCAGCCCCAAAAACTAAACACCGTGCAATTGGCACGAGAAAAGAGGACAAGCAAAGAAGCCACGACGTCGCTAACACCTCAACAACAGCAGCAGCAGCAGCAGCAACAACGGCAAGGAGGGTGTGTGGATATTAGAGGGAAAAAAAGAAAAGGCGAATATGATCTTAGACAATTAGAAGGTCTCAACTATCTGTTTACCAAAAAAAAAAAGGGAGAAACCTTTCAAGCCCAGAAAAAAGCCAAACAGAAACATTTGCTAGAGAAACAAATTAAACTCTTGAGAAAACAATTGGCTGGGGGACGAGATAATTTGCGCGAAGCCCAACTGGCCCAAATTGTACGAGCCTCCCAAGAGGACGACACGGTCGACGAAAGAACCGGTGAAGAACTTCTTTTGGACGAAGACGAAAGTAGTATTCTGATGAACGAATCGTCGACTGAAGAGATGGAAGAGCCATCGGACGATGAAGAGGAAATCGATACAGAATGGAATAGACAATTGTTGGAAAAATTGCAAGGTAAAAAATTGCCCACGGCTCAACAAAAACTCGATTATTCCGACCTGGTGCAATTATACAAACAAAACGAGGAAGAAGCAGAACGAGACAAGAGAGACAAGAGGAGATTGCTCAAAAATCTACAAATGGCCAAGAGGAAAAATGAACAAGAAACAGGACGAAGTCGATTGAATGTAGAATTGTTGGAAAAGAGTTCGGCCGAAGCTCTCGATCTGTTGAAACGCAAGGAAGAGGCTAGAAGAGAGAAAAAAATCATGTCCACTCTATTGAAGGGTCAAAAAGGAGTCTCGGAAAAACCTGTCCGACGGAGAAAAGAGAGCGATGAAGGAGACGATAAACAGCACTTGTCGGGAGAGAGCGATTCAGTCGACGAGGACGCCGCTTACCAAGAACATCAACAAAAACTCGCCAGTTTGCTAGCCCAGTTCGACTGAGAAATCATGACGAGCAATCAGAGTGATCAAGTTCCTACGGACATTATACAACAAAAGAGAAGTTTGCAGACTACGCAGACAAAAACTTATACTCAAACGTTTAAAGAACGAGATGTCATCCACATCAAGCCCGACACTCCTTTTGCCGAAGACAGTAGGAAATTAGTCTTTCACGTCAAGCCCCAGGTGGACAGAGCCTTTAATCCCAGCGACATGTACCTCCGCATTCCCATCAAGCTAGAGGTTGTTAACGCGTCAGACACTCAGCTGGCCCCCATGCCTGAACTTGTAGGGTTTAAACTTAATTTTGCTGGTAGTGCAAAGGTGGAACTCACCAGCGGTTACACGACTCACGCCAGATTTAGAAATCCGGCTCACGTCCACCTCATCAAAAAAGTACAGATTTTGCCCAATAGACAGAATGACATAGAAATTCAGGACGAAGAGAAGACTCAGTTGTGTGAATGGATGAGGTACGCGCTTCAGAATACACGAGTGGAAAAGGATCACGTCGAAAACGAGTTGGATAATGGCGCATACCGAGGACTGTTCGAATGTGAAACACCTTATGTAGTGGCCTTGAAGGAATACAACCGTATGTGGAAACAAGAAGAGCGAGACATGCAGGAAGCTCAATTGCTCTTCAAAGGCGGTATCTATCACGAGTTCAAGATCAAGATTCCCGGTGTGTGGAACGAGACCGATGTCTTCATACCAAGCATGTATGAATTTCTCGTCAAGATTCACTTGGCAAGTGACGCCGAATGTTTGCTCAGTGATGCCTACAAGCAGGAAAGCAGCTCACGACACACAATAGTATCGCCGCACGACAGCAAATATGATGTCGTTTATCGGCTGGATGTGGCCAATACGGAATTGATTGTGGAATATGTGGAATTGGAGGATGGAGACAAAGAAAATTTCAAAGGCACCTTCTTCGGCATGACCGATGTGCAGATGGAAGCTTATCACGGTATCAATTTTGTCAGCAGTCTTCCCTTTAAAAAGAACAACGGGGAGAAGTTGGTATTGAAGCAAGATTTTGACGAAATTCAAGGAGCCGTACCTTCCAAATTCTTTTTGGGACTCCTTACCGACAAAGCCATCACGGGAGAAGGACTGACTCAAGGAGAACCCCGGTTTGCTTTTCAACCCTTTAATGTGTCTAAAATAGATGTGAAATTGGGTGGAAAGAGCATCTTCAATGAGCAACCTTTGGATTGGAGAATATCGACTAGCAATAAAATCAAAATGTTCAGGTATTTGTCCGATTGTACCAGACGAGAATTTGAGTACAATGAACGCACCAATCCCTTCTGCAAAGACCCCTACAGTATGAATGAAAAGTGGTTCACCTACATCGATCTCCACAAGGAAGCAGGCACTAGTTTCTCGGACGTGACACCGCGTTTGAACACAGACATCAGCTTTGAGTTGACCTTTGCAGGCAATGCCCCAACCGACAAGATTCGTTTGGTACTGATATATACCAACATGCCCTTCTCCACCCTTAAAGACGGTGTTGCCAATCGGTGGGAGCCCATTCAGACCTTTGCTCCTCCTATCATCAAACGCGAGAGAAACACCCTAGCCATCCGAGACGGACTACGGTGAAGAAGAAGAAGAAGAAGAGAAATGCACGACACCCAACAGTTGCAGGAATGTTGCGAAAAAGACGAATATATAAAGCACACCTTTTTGGGAGTTTTTCCAGCCGATAAGATTCCCGCTCATATGTCTACTCCCAGTTGTCTAATCGCCAATACCGATCCCGCCCATAAACCGGGACAACACTGGGTGGCTTTAATAGTCAGAGAAATGGGCCAGAAGATTTTTTTCGACTCGTACGGGCTCGAACCGACCTACTACAATCCCCTACTGTGGAAGAACTTGGCGCATTGGGAAAAATCCACGCAAGATCTCCAACAACGCACGACCACCGTCTGTGGAGATTGGTGTCTTTACGCGTTGAGGGCCATGACGAGAAACCCCCGACTGGAGCTCGACACCATACTGAAACATTTCGATCCCGAAGACCCCATGCACAATGACAGTGTAATTTTCGACGCTATCCACTCTCTGTATCCTAAGATTTTAAATCCTGTGCCTCACCCTAGAGTGCCAGAGACACGACAATGTTGTAAGAGTAGAGAATAAAAATAAAAGAGTTTTAAAAGGTTCGCGTCTCGTCCTCTCATTCACATTGCTTGCCACCGCGCGCGTACAACATGGAAGTGCGAGTCTACGACGATCGCACTTTGGAGAAACCCAAATTCCATCATCCGGGCAATATGGCCATTTACGGACCCTCCAAAAGCGGCAAGACGCGTTTCTTGATGCGTCTCATCAAATTCCGAAAGGAACTGTTCCAATTTTCACCTCATTCCGGTGGACACGAATTCAAAAAGGTCTACTATTTTTTTGGCGTGTGGCAAGAAGCCTTTGCCGAGTTGCAGAAAGAATACGGCGATTATATTGTTTTTTACGACGGCTTTCCGAGCGGAGACATCAGCCACCTGATAAAAGAAGTACCGGCCTTGGTGATATTGGACGATCTGGAAAACGAGGTCAATTCCCACGACGAGGCCAAGAATTTACTCAGCAAATATTCCCATCACAAAGACTATTATGTCTGCATGGTATTTCAGGCTCTTTTCGGCAAAGGGGGCAGTAACGCCGTTAGGCTTTGGGAACAGATGGACGTGCAAGTGTTTTTGAAATTCATGAACGAAGTGCGGGTTTGAAATCAAAACGACGTACCAGAAAATAGTGGAAATGGAAATGAAAGTGGGCAACGACAGCACCTCGCGAGCGTACCGAAGGTACGAAAATCTCCGACTGATACTCTTTAATCACGTCAAAAAAGGAACTCCCCTGCCTGCAAGTCATACCGTCTTTACCCTAATTAAAAAGATAAACAAGTTGAAAGAGGACTATCACCAAAAATTAGAACGCTTAAAAGAAGGCAGAGTGCAGCCTGAGAGCAAACAACCTTACGAACACGAGTGGGAGGAACCGCCACCCCCAGCAAACAAGAAACCAGCAACCACAGAACTCACCACCTGGCAAAATAAAGATGAGCGGAAAGAACCACCAGCAGACAAGAAAGCAATAGAAACGGCGAAACAGTTTGAAAATCTACTGCGCGAATTACATTTGCAAAGAATTCAAGATAAGCTCGGCGACATAGACTACTGGAACGATCCGCGCACTAGCGCTCGAATGCGCGAGTTACATTTGCAAAGAGTTCAAGATAAGCTCGGCGGCATAGACTACTGGAACGATCCGCGCACTGGTGACGAGCGCGAGAGGGACGCGAAGAGCGGCATAGACTACTGGAACGATCCGCGCACTAGCGCTCGAATGCGCGAGTTACATTTGCAAAGAGTTCAAGATAAGCTCGGCGGCATAGACTACTGGAACGATCCGCGCACTGGCGACGAGCGCCAGAGGGACGCGAAGAGCGGCATAGACTACTGGAACGATCCGCGCCAGAGAGACGCGAAGCAGGCCCCAATAGACACAGGATTCAGTAAAAAGACACAGTATGAAAATCTAATGCGCAAATTCGACGAGTTCTATTCGCAAAAAGGTTCGGGGTCATCGTCAGCCCGAGGAGTGCGTAAGAAAAAAAGAAAAACTCTTCGATTACGCAAGGCCAAAGAGTGGTTAACAGTGAGATGAATCAGCGAGGAGGACAAAAGGCTTCCTCTTCGATGCACGTCGGCAAATTAATGGCTATACAAAAATTTGGAAACGAAAAAACGGAAAGGAAAAAATACAAACGAGATACAGACAGCTGCTGAAAATGGAAGTTGAAATGGGCGACTCTAGCCATCAAACGTCGAGAGCTTACAAACGCTACGAAAACCTACGAATGGCACTCTTTAACCACGTCAAAAAAGGAACTCCTTTACTTCACACCCCTCATGGCATTGTAAAGAAGATTAATAAATTGAAAAATGATTATCTCCAAAAACTAGATGGATTAGAAAACGACAAAGAATTGGCAGGATCAAAAAACTCTATAGAAGCCAATTCAAATATCGACGGCAAAGCCGCCCCACTAAACAACAAAGACGGCAAAGCCCCGCTCACAGGAGCCCAAAAACTGTTTCTCGAGACATTGGCGAGATTGAAAAATTCCCCACCTGCCACCCTCCAGAGTCCGACAAAAAATGTTTCTCGAGACGACAAACCACCCGTGGTGGGATCTTCTACAGAGAGCAGAGCCCAAAAACTGTTTCTCGAGACATTGGCGAGATTGAAAAATTCCCCACCCGCCACCACCACCAGAGCCCGACAAGTGTTTCTCGAGACAAGCCGCCCGGTAGGATCGAAAAATTCTACAGAGACCGGAGCCAAAGCCCCACTCAATGGGCCCAGACAGAGAGAACGCGCTCCTCCCACTTCGGACGAGCAATGGGACGCGTTTCTCGACAAGGTGCGGGAGGCCATCGCTACAAACGAGGCCACAGAGCAACGAGAGAGAATTTTCGACGACTGGAAGAATTATCCACGAAAACCTACGGAGGAAGAGGAGAAGCAACGCGACTGGGAGGCCTTCGTGCAGCGCTTTCGAGGCGCGGTCGACATGGACTACTGGAACGATCCGCGCACTAGCGACGAGCGCCAGAGGGACGCGAAGCGAGAGAGAGAACAGCGAGAGAAAGAGGAGAAGCAACGCGACTGGGAGGCCTTCGTGCAGCGCTTTCGAGGCGCGGTCGACATGGACT
>Ga0126337_10000690_pt1 | contig 18254 bp, 7 predicted proteins | sample DipCmetagenome_FD_92527 | JGI IMG/M metagenome (GOLD analysis project Ga0126337, IMG submission 92527) | Coral microbial communities from La Bocana,Puerto Morelos, Mexico - Diploria C A metagenome | ecosystem: Host-associated > Invertebrates > Cnidaria > Coral | place: La Bocana,Puerto Morelos... | reverse complement strand
TATGGATGGGGCCGAGCCACAGAAAAACCACGAGCAATACCGCTAGCCATGATTACCACGACAGAATTAATTCATGGGTTTCCTTTTATTTCCCACGATGCCTATGGGGCTCCGCGAAGCTCCGCTATTAAAACTTATATACATGTACAGATGGCAATGAAATACTCGAATCAGTCACACGGAGATTATTTACGATAAACGAGCACGGGATCGCAAATGTTTGCTTTATATATGTGTACTTCCAGCTCAGAATAATGTACGTAAGCAACAGTTTTTTTACAAATTACATTTAAATTATCAATTTATGTGAAAATATTCTCCACGAAATTTGAAGGCTAAGGTAAACATTTTTGTTCTATTTAACCTGAAAAGTGTGCGGAAACTGGCGCCGTCAACCAACGTATCAACAGATAGTAGCTCACACAGGGGATCTCTTCACTAGCATGGACTTCGACACCATGCATATCTGTCTGTAAAAACTCGGTTGTTGATGGAAATGTTGATTTTAACGATAGACAGAGCTTGAAAGTCAGCTAGTGAAATCATCATGAAAGGCGTTTATTTTCAAGTGACGGTGTCGAACGCACTCTCATCATCTTTGATTACGACTATTAATTTTAGTACTTCGATAACGTATCAATTGCAACTAACGAATGTTACAAACTTGTCTAACACAAGAAAACAAATACTAAGTAAGCTATTAAAGTAAAACATTTACAAGCAAGTCCTACACCAGCTACAAATCCATGGGTACTAAAGGTGACTCTCGTCACGGCGTTTTGCGCCTGAGTTTGGTCTTTTTCTTGGGTCTTTCTCTTGTCGCAGATGTCAATCTTTGTCATCTCTGTTTTTATTTTTGTCGTATCCATAATCACCGTCACCGTAATTGTCGTCGTCCTCGTCGTCGTGACCTATCATATGCCTATTTAACTGAATACGCTGTTAGATGCAGAGTATATTTTAAAACAAAATCATAAAGCATAAACCTATGAACAAACACATCGAATTGAAACTTCCGATGAAACTAAATCCGCTGGATGAATTCGAGAGCATTAATCTATCAAGTTCCTGATCAGCTGAACGATCTGCATCATCGTTGTTATCATCATCAACAGCACTGCCACTATCATCATCGCCAGCATAATCATCGTCACTATTATTATTCTCATCGTCGTCGTCGTCGTCATCGCCTCCATCATCATCGTCGTAGTCATCGTCGTCTTCATCATCGTTATCGTCGTCATCATCGTCGTCTATGTCGTCATTGCCATTGTCACCCTCATTATCACCATGGTTGTTTTCATCGTCATCGTCTTTATCGTCATCATCATCATCATCATCAGCATTATCATCATCGATATCTTCATCTTCTATCTCCCCGTGCTTGTCACCATAATCGTCATTATCACCGTAATCCCCTTCAACTTTTTCATCATCACTATCATGGTCGTCATGGTTTCTTTCGTTACCATCATCATTCTCATTACCATTGTCTCCGCTATGATCATTATCACTGTGATCTTCGTCAATCTTAGGACTGTGATTATTGTCTCCTTTTTCACCGTCATCTGTTTTGCCATCGTTTTCGTCGACGTCAGTATTATCTTTGGGTTCACCATCGTAATCTTCACCACTTCTGTCTTCATTTATATCGCCTATGCCATCATCTGTAACACTTTTACCGCCATAATCTTTGTCTGGCCTGTCATCTACGTGGCTATATTTTTCCTCTTTGTCATTTTCGTCTCTTTCAATATTTTTGCCATTTTCATCATGACTCTCTTCATCTTTGGCTCCATTTTTGCTCTCATCATTATCTTCTTTCATGCCTTTCACATTATCCGCTGAGTCTTGTTCTTCCAGCTCTTGATCTTCGTTGGCATCATGGTCTTCACCTATTTGCTCTCCACTATAATCATCGTGTTCTGAAAAATATACATTTCAAAAAATTATTAGCAAAAATCATTAGAAAATTACAAAGTAGGTGTAGCTAAGTAAGTAGCTATAGCCCTCCAAACTCTTTCAGATTAGGCAAACTTTCACAGACTGCAAGGGGGACTGATCTAATAGAGTAGCAATGTAGAATGGCAGGGGCATATTAATATAAAATCTTATAAGGACTGAAATAGCCCAAAGAAAATACGTGTTTTGTTCAAAATTGGGTTTTTGTAACTCGATAGAAATACAGAACTGGCACGAGCTGTTCACTTGAGGAAGTTCGCGCGAAAATTTTCTACTCGAAAAATTTTTTTTAAACTTCTACTGCGGACAGATAATGGTTTATTTGTTTCAAAAATGAAATAAAAATGGGGGGTCACCTGCTTTCAGAGATAAGGCGTCTGGAAAACTAGTCTGATTTTGATAAATTGGTGCGCGTAATTCAGCATGGTCTCCAGGTTCTTTAGGTTAAAATATCAAAGATAAGTCAACAGAGGCAAACTATCCTAATAGTATGTTGTATAAGTAAATCTGTGGCGTTAATAATTTCAAATATTGTCATCATTTTCAGAAACCTTAACCCTTAAAGAGGCATTTGAAACTGACCCACAGCTAAACGAAGAGGTCAAATGAACGGAATTCGATAGAGCGTTTTGCAAAATACTCAAAATTCTACTCGATAGATTTTTTCAATTTTTCGCAAAACGTAGAAAATCGGCAGAGAAAACGACCCATAGAAAGTCTCTACGAAAGGTCTACGAACGTCCAAGATCGTTAAATCCACGCAAAGTCAAAGCGATGGCCATTTGCCCTATTATTGTTCACTTTACTACTTAGCGCGCGCGCTCGATGCATGACGTGGCACGTGAATTCCGTGCGCAGTAAGGATCCGCAGAAACAATTAGCGCGAACGTCCTTAATGACAGCGCGAGCAAAGAAAACTCTGAATTGATTATCAAAGAACAAAATTTGTTTTTTCCTTCTCCCAAACTTCCATTCGTGTTTCCATGATTCCTATTTTAGTCTATTTTTTGTTCGTCCTGATTTGTTATTGGCTGCTCTCGCTCTGCGTTGGTTCTTCAAGTAGGTCTGTTTATAATTTAACTATAAAACATTACGATAAAGCAAAAGTGAAAACCATCACGGTTAAAAATATAAATGAATATAAATGTACAAAGCAAATCCTTAGAGACTTAAATAAAACACTATTAAATGCGAGAAATGTTTGCACGCAGTGTCACGTAAACAATTTAGCCCGAACGTTCGTGCTAAACTGTCTGTTTATATTAATTTTGCTTATTTAGTAAGTTCTCGGAGATATCTCTAGTTTTCCAAGGTTGCCGAGTCTTGTGCACACACGTGTCTGCAATTTAGATATATGACTGAAAAGCCATCGCAGTAGTTTCTAGAGTGTGTGCAGTAGCTGCCAAGAATACGCATTAAAGCCGCATAATCAGAAAAACAGATTCTTATTACCTCCCGTGCGGGTTCAGTCATTTCCCTAGAACAATTCAACATATTTGGTGGAGAGCCCCTCAGAAGAAAGAACCTTGCTGCCAGCCAAGTCCACTTTAGTTGTAAACGCCAGGTGCGCATTTGCGTCCTACTTTTGATTAACAAGATCAACTTTTAACTGCATGAACAATGACGTTTACGATGTTCTAGGCTCCTTCGTTGCAAGCTTAGTCAGAAAATGTAGTTTTTGTAGCGTAGTTTTCCTATATGCTAGTTAGTCTGTTTTTCAAGTTCAGTGTTTCTTTCAAACCAAGCCCTTTGCACCCAAAATCATAATTCTTCGTTTATTTTCTGTCGACTCAATCGTTTTAATGTTCAGTTGCAAAATTTGGTTCTTTAAAAGTGTCATAAAATTGTTTTCATCTCGATTACTAGGCGAAGAGCGCGCGCCCGGGCTGGCAACATGGTTCTTTCTTCTTACGGGCTCTCCACCAAATATGTTGAATCGTTCTGGGCAAAGGACTGAGCTCGTACGGGAGGAACCAAGACACTGTTTCTCTGATTAGCCTTCTTTAATGCGTCTTCTTGGCAGCTACTGCAAACTCTCTAAAAACTACTGTGATGGTTTGTCAGCTATATATCTAAATTGTAGAAATAAATAGCAATTAACTACTCAGACCATCGACTTAACGCTTGTTAAGCCTGAAGGAAAGCGGGGAGTAGCCATAGCTGCCTCCTTAATAGTCTTTAAAATTAAGAGATTCAAGGTTTGAAATTTTCGTCAATATTAAAGTACTTTTAGCAGTGTTGGCAAAGATAGTAAGGTAGATTGAGTATCGCACAGAAATAAGGTTATCAGAGAAGCCTATAACGTTTTTGAGATCTTCTCGAGGTAAATGAAAGTAAAACTAATTAAGTACGCATCTTATGATCAGAGATAAACATCAAAAGCAACATCGTCAATGCAACCTAAGAATGAGGAATATTAAGTTAAAGCACCCAACAAATCTCACCGTAAGGTTTTGCCAAAGGGACACTCCAGATCGGACTCAATACCATCACAATGCAGATGAAAAGAAAAATCTTTGAAGCCATTTTGTTCGGGAGGTTAGTGGTCTCTCTTATCTCCACAGATGTACTTGATCAGTGTCAGTGGTTGACGGTTCGGTTTTAAGTACTTATAAGACACTCAAATCCAAGATATTGTTATTTAAAAAAAAAAAGCTTTTTAGGAACTGAACGGAATATCAATGCGATATCGAGGCAGTGAACAACACGACTCAGAATATAGTAGCACTTAAAACTAGAACAGCATAAGAGTGGACAGATGAAAATGAACTCGCCTTAGTTTTACGGCAGCTAGTACTCTTGGCCCTTTTTATTTTTAGAATCAGCGGAATTTTATTTTTTACTTATTTTACTTACCTTTTAACTAGTCTTTGTTATTATTGGCGTGTCAACCTGTATCCATGGCAAAAGATATAGAGCATGCTCAGGTGTGTCTATCAATTCAATATATTTGTTATTGTTTTGCTATTATTATAATCGTTACCATGGCGTAACGAATATGATATGATATCACTCGTAATATTAAAAACAATTATATTATACTCTTTAGGATCCCTTATGTACATGTATATGCTTCTGAAATATCGAATCAATCAACATGTCATGAGTGTTACAAAATAGTGTAAACTTAGACTGGAGGAAACAACTTCGCATAGAAATTTGTCATGCAGCTAAGATGTAGACTTGCTGTCGTGTAGCACGTCGTTACGTTCTAATTTACTACGTACAAACGAACGTAAATTATATCCGCAAAAATTCGTTCAACGAAGTATGGGTAGATCGCACGCGGACCCTGACACTTTTAATCTTTTTAAGAAACATTTCAAGAGAATAATATAGTGGACCATGAGCTAAATTCCTAGATATTTTGCTACTCATAATGGGCTACACTGTGGTTCTAATAGGTCCTTAGCGTCGTCACTTGTCCAGCGTCCGTGAGGCTTTGATAACCTCTCAGAAACATTATGCGAGAGGTTCTCACTAGCAACAGTGGGATCGTAGCCCAAATCCCGATAAGCCTCCTTGAATATCTCCCTACAGCGGGTCTAAGATAATTTTCCATTCCTAAGGGTATACCCTAACTTCCTCTTCTCTAATGGCCAAGACAAGGGCAACTGAATAAATAGTTCTATATCGGCTGCTTGGATATACCTACGTAATACCGCCACAAGACAATTATAATTACTCTTTAACTAAAGATATACACATAATTCCCCTCTCTATACACAACTGTTTTACTCTTTGGTAGAGATACTTCAACAATCCCATCGTGAAATAATATGTGGTTAGGCTGAATGTTAGCTAATTCATTAAAACGAAAAAGTCCAGCAAAGCCTATGGAGGTTACTGCCGCAATACGCAAGTCCTTCAACGATGGGCCTTTAGCACCAAATCTGTCGATAATAACGACGTCAGCATCTTCTTGCTAACTGGAAAGCTAGTTGGTCTCTTGGTTCACTCAATCATGCTTCTGCAGCAGGCGTTATCCAAAGGATTATGGCCGTCATCAGGCGTGAAAGAATGTAGTCATTTAAGTTAATCTAAGTAAATAATAAATGAAGAACGACCACGAGAGCAGAAAAAAATGTCTCTTAACAGAAATCCGTGAGCTCCTAGACTCTTTAATTTCATTAATGTACTTTTTGCAGTATAATTAGCCCTAAAGTTAAGAAAGACACTAAAAAGAAATAGGCGCCTTGCACTAAAAAGACAAGTGATATTTTTCGCCATGTTGGAGAGCAAACAAATCGGTTGCTATGGAAAACATGGCTGCCGCGTGGGATTACGAAAGGACAGTTACGCAACTATTTACGATAATAGCTTCTTTGTTTCAGAATAAAACGATCTTTATTCGCTTATCAAGTATGCATAACATCTTAAAAGTTATAGTGATCGTGCAATTATAATTTACAAGCTTATTTAAGCTCACTTTTAAGCACTTCCTTTCGAGAACTACGGCTGGCAAAAGTTTCGTTTATTTTCCCTGGTATATTCACAAGAGCATTCATTTTTTTTTCGCCTTGGAGAAGTTAAACAGGCGATAAATTAAAATTGCAAAATCACTGTCAAAATGTCTAAAGAATGCGAAACGCTATTTAGTTGCGTTTGATTTTCTCAGCGGATCCCGGCGTGGACCTGTCACGTTTATGGATAACCTTTACTGACGTTGAGAAGTATGCAGCAGCAACAGGATGTGAAAGTACTGCAAAAGTGTGCGACTATTTTGCAGAACCAGGATATCTTCACAAAATCAAAAGTAAGTGTACTGGTAAGTAATCCTCTGCCGAAGATTTCCGATGTTTTTATGACAGTAATTTTGCCCTTCATGTTATTCAACAATTTGCATTCATTTCTTGTGAAATAAATGCCATCATAGTGAAATAACAACTGATTCCCTCTCACTTACTCATCCTAGTTGTGCCTAGTGGCACCTAAGGCCTCAAACTCTTAATTTCACTTGGCGCCATGTGTTATTCATTGACTATTATTATTCCAACTTTTAATGTTACCCATGTCAGTTACATATGGTGACTCAGAAGCGGTAGTTTCAACCAGACGCTGCAGATCAATGAAGAAAAATGAAGCACCACACTCTCTTCAAGTGATAATTGGTATGCAGCAAAAAACAGTGTCTGGAAAATGCTCTTGTGTTGCTGGTGCAGGAGGGATTTGTCACCATGTTGTTGGCCTCCTTTATGTACTATCTGGCACACTGTGAGCAACTTGGGTTAAACAGCTTACCTGATGATCTGACATATACTATGATGTCACAGCGATGGAATGTTCCCAGAGGGAAGCACATAAGTCCTCAATGTGTAGATGCATTGATGGTGAAGAAGCCTCGAGAGGGAGCAAACTATGATAAGTTCATTAAAAGTACCCTATACTCACTTCCATCTCAGTATCATTTGCTGGGCCCTGAACAAAAAGCTAAACTAAAAAATCTAAACCCTGAGCCTTTGATATGAATTTTACTACCAGATCTAGAGAACCTTGGGGGGGGGGGTTCTGTATTATCTTATCAACAAAGGAAATAAGATGAAATAAATGATTTAGTTACACGGTTAATTATTAACAGTCAATTAAATGGCCTAAAATTTAACTGACAACTGACAACTGACAAATGGCCAAAATTTTAACTAACAACTGACATTTGTATCCCCCCATCCAGACCCTCTATACTTGCAGTTAATTATTATCACCTGAAAATAAAAATCATAAATATTAAGTTTTATAACAAAGGAAAAGGAAAGAAAATAAAACTTGTGTCAAATGAACCTAGCAAATAAACACCAAAAACGTTTTCCAAAGGAAAAACTGAACTCTATAACATCGTAGTGTAACGGTGCTGGAGCATGAATTAGCCACGCCTAAAACTTAACTCAAAAACAAATGCTCGACGCACGCAAGGATAGACAAACTTGGCACAGAAAATACGGAAGTCCTAGCAGTAGTGTGCAAAAGAAGCAACAATTATTATTAACAAAAGTTAACACAGGTTCAGTCATGTTGTCTGACATGCAGTGGGTCCAAAAACAGCTCGTAAACATAAAACAGACACAGCTGCCCTACATAAAGTTCTGTGCGATATGTGAGGAACAAATCCGACCTTCTTGCTCATCTTGGAACATCAAAGTCTGACAGCTCGCACTCCTGCCGCTGCACATGACCAGTGTCATTTCTTTTAACACATCCATCCTCCTCTAGACTAGTGTCATACGACTCTTCAAAATCGTACTACACTAACACTTCAAGTCAAGTCGGCTTTTAAATAAACGAAACGCACAAGAATTTCTTTACAAAAATTCCAGTCTAAGGGCGAAAACGTCGCCTGTAAAATGTACAGAGCCCTAAAGCGAATTCAAACTTCTACCTAAGGAGAGTTTCATTATTTCATGAACTGCTTGTATTTACCTTTAACTAAAGGCCAGAAACTGGACGAAGGCCGGTAGTGGTATCACGATAGTAGCCGTCACCTTCTAAGACTCAGACGGGCAACGAGCAACGAGAGGTAGTCTCTAGATTTTAAACAATGAAAGTCCACCCCTGATGTCGGCGGGTTACGAAAACGGGAAAAGAATCTTGGTAGTTTCGATGTAAAAAAATAAGTGAAACAGTCAATTATGTGCGGACCCCATAACTCTTCTAAACGGAGAAAAGCCCGGAGTAATGTGCCAATCGTCAAAGTAAAAAAAGCGACTGTTGTAATATGCTCTCTCATTTTCCGTACGAGGGGTCCACTGGAGCTCAGCGAAAAACTGGAAAATTTTGACAGCTAGTTTGTGCAGTTTGTTCATGCTTTCCACTTCTACGATTTTCGCAGTCGACTTACTATCTGTACACTATTTGACGAGAAAACCCTCCAGAATAGAGCAAATTATACAAGAGAAAAATTAATGGCGACAAGCTCTCTCCAATTAAAACTTTTGGAGAAATCATATCCTTCCGAAAGACTATGAAAGATAGTGATAACTGAGCTACACCCAGCTTATGAAAGAGGAAGCCATCCAGAACTTAAGTGAATTCAAATTTTGTTCTCCAAAAGCGCACCTTTTTAATCTAATTCAATTTTCTCCTCCCAATGCAGGACACTTAATGTGTGAGTGGTTTCCTCAAATTTTCTAAAATTTTAAATTTAGATTTGGCAAACATTCGTTTTCTGTAAATTCGTTCATTTCCAAGGTGTTTGTTTTCCAAACACGAGTTGCATTTTTGTTTTCACGATAGCTACAATTTTTGCTTGCGACTCATGTCAGCAATATCGCTTCATGCACAAGTGCAATTCCAAGCTAAATACCCTCTCTGCGATAGCCAATCATAACCCGGCTTTACCCTAAGCTATGCGATTCTACTGATTATATTTGCAAACCTCCTATCGCCGGTTTGAATAGTTCCTCGAGCAACGTCCCGTGTAAGACCCAACCAACCGATTCGCTGGCAAAGTTCCTACATCGGTTTCTCGTCATTTGTAATAAAACCTGCTTCACAAAGATCGCTATTCACTGCATTAGCTATGGTACTAAAAGCTTGGCGATGCATATTCCCCGATGTCTCCAAGGTTTTTGCAAAGGCTTAAGAGTTTTGGGAAAATATGAGGTGCGGACGAACAACACCACCCGGTAGCGTGGCCACGTGATCGAAAGCGCTGGTTTAATTATAATTTTTAAAGGCCCCAGTCTCTTCGGAGGTGGTGTCCCACAGCTGCCACTTGTTTTACAAAAACGAATAGTATATGAACATTTATCCTGCATTCTAGGAACCACATGAGTGCCACTCGGTATATCTTTAAATAAATACTTTTTGAATTGTTGCATATTTGTATGGAAGTAAAACAGTTTTTTTCAGAGTTCTGCAAAACTAAAAACTCAAAAAATTTAACTTCTGCAGACTGCTACAGTCGGTGGAAGGGAGTACCTAACCAAGGCATTTTTAATTTTGCAGAAAACCCAAACACCGTGTAGTGTGGTTGAGTGGTCTAACGTGCTGATTTAAGACACGAGTCTTTTCGGAGGCGTGTTTTCGTGTCCCACCGCTGCCATTTGTTTTACACAAACAAATAAGATGTCAACATTTATCCCACATTCAAGAATCCACACGTGTGTCACTCGGTGTATCTTTTAAATAAATACTTGCATATTTGTATGGAGTAGAACAGTATTTCAGAGTTCGGCAAAACTAAAAACTCAAAAACTGGAACTACTACAGACTGGCTGCTACATACTTGCTCGAGTGTTTTGTGAAACAGCAGATCGCCGTATCGAACTGTGTTGCAATTTACCTAAACAGTCGAAAAAGTTTAGTTTGAGCATCAGTTGTGTATCATGAGATACAAATGAGGACATTTCTAGTTCTTGAAATTCCTGTGTTCACAAATTCATGTAACTGAATCAAAAATACTACTGACCGGAAATATACGAAGTAATATGCAGCAGTTGCACACAGGTTTGAAACACTAAGAAGCTTTCAAATACAGATTATTGTAGAGTAGATGACGTGACAGGAGGTTCATGTAACTTACGCGGAACTTCTCATCGGGTAACATGGCGGAGTGGCCTTATAAGGCGCTGGTTTAGGGCACTTTATTTGTTGACTATGAAGATAAACATTTCCATTTTAAGGATTAACAACATTTCAATCATCCATTTGCAAGAAACATTATAAAATTTGTTAAAAAGAGTTAAAACCACTTGTTTGCATTTACAAAACAAAGTTCTCATTTCCTACCTAACTTAAAGCATGAATGCTAGTGTAGTGTTCCTACTTTAGCTTCCACAAAATTTGAAATGCCTGGGCACCAAAGCAATCAATCAATTAGATGTTTTTGTTTTGCATATGACTCCGGTTTGTTTCTCTAAATCTGATATAATAGTAATAGTTAAATTTCACTTTACGGTAGTTTAGCTCTTCCTAATAGTTAACTTTAATACTAATAATATTGCCAATATCCTGGTTTCATATATTTTCATTTATTATTCAACAAATTGTAATACTGTCCAAATATTGTCATGATTCTCTCAATATCTGTCATCCGTAGGTAACAGATATCCTGCGATACACGTAATTTTGTACGTCGCAACAAGCTAAACTGTAAACAAAGAGTTTTTTCCTGGCCGGATAAAATTGTTAGTTTTGTTATCAATTTGTTGAATAATAAAACAATTATCCTGCTCAATCTTGCGGAATATCGCCTGATTTTAGTCGACTCGGCCTACGGCCTCGTCGGCTAAGTATCAGGTGATATTCCGCGCGATTTCGCAGGATAATTGTTAAATATATTGCAACACAGACTAAAACAGTACCATAGATTATATTTAGTTTTTTATTAATAAATAATGCGAGCTTTTCATATTCATATAGTTTTGTTATAGTAGTAATATTGAAAAAAGCTAGAACTCCCTGTCGCTTAGAAACAAGAAAATTTCCAAAAGGATTTTCCAATGACAGGTCCAAGACAGCCCATATCATCTTCAACAAAATGACTTTTTTTAGATTCGTCAACTGTAATTTTTATCTGTACTTCCTTGGTTGTACCCTCTTTGTCTTTTTTCGGTCATCGTCTTCGGCTAATTTAAGAGTATCGTTCTCTTTGGCTTAAAACTGCCAACCGAGATGGTGTCAGTTAATTTACACCGTATAATGTTTTCAAGAAACTGACACCTAACAACTCCTTTGCGAGGCCGTCTAAAGGGATAAGCAGTTCCAGAATATTACACTTTTAAATAATTCTACGCGGTGATTGAGTATTTACATTTTCACTTAAAAACATTCGAATATTTAACTTATTTCTGTTTCGTTTCCTTCCGAGCTATCTTAACCACAACGATTGAAATAGAAAAATATCAATTCTTTGTATGAATTTAAGTGGTCAGAAACTTGTATATTACGTTATTTACTTTTTAAAAAGCTACACACTTGAGATCCTACCTACGTTTTTGCAACCTTTTTAGACGATTTTTTTTTTGGACTTTTGAACTTTGCCGCTTATTGGAGGTTTATTTTATAGTAAATGGTACGACTAAGTTCTTAATTTCAAGTTCGAATAGTCACAATAAAGCGATGATAAATGTTAAAAAATGTCATCAATATTTTAGTTGCTAGTTATAGAAACATGTGTACTGTAACAGCGCAACGCCTTTACTGTTTACAACGAAGTAATCAAAGAAACTAAAATAAAATGTACAGTTCAGCCAGTGTCCCTAACTACATATGCAATTCTTTTTTCTAACTAAGGTGTTTATCGGTTTCCTTGGAAAACGTGCAAAAAAATGAAAAATGGACGACTTAATCGAGACCTTTCTCAGTCAGTCAGACTTGTCAGTCAGACATTCTTAATTTGGTGCATGTATTCCTAATTGAGCGAGAATTTGCTTGTCGAAAAGAGTGAAAAATTTCATATGATAATAAGAAGTATTAAACTAATGGCGGCCATGTATGTTTCTAAAATTACAACTGATGAATTTGTGATTTCCTTTGATGATATAGCAAGTGGAGCAATTTAAGATTAAATTTGCCCGGGCACGAACTCAATAAGTGGTCCAAGGCGCTGGTTTAAGGCACCAGTCTTCTTCGGGATGTGGGTACAAACCCCATCGCTAGTCTTTTAGACTAATATTTGTTGGTTATTATAAAATGTTTGACTAATTGCGCTCGCTGTGATTGGTCAGTTCGAGTTCATTATAGCTTCATAAAGCACGCGGCTACGTCACACGCGTGCTTTATCGAGTTATAATGCACGCTGCTTACGTGACGAGTTTGAGCGCGCGCGATTTCCTTAGCATTTTATAAAAGAAATAAAAAACTTCATCCTCGTGCATTGTAGATTTACATAAGCACGCGGGAATTTTTAAGAACACTCGAGAAGTGCGATAAGCACTCGGCTGCGCCCCGTGCTTCTCTAGGCACTTCTCTCGTGTTCTTAAAAATTCCCGCGTGCTTATATAACTCAACAATGCACTCGGATGCGTTTTTCATTTCTTTATGAAAACACAATTTTATTGCAAAATTATTCATTAGACGGAAAATTTACAGTGACAAAAAGAATAACGAAGAGTCACACACATATACGGTGCAGCAACGAAAAGAAATCAAAGCAAGACTATATAGATGGCTCATGCAACCATTTCATATTTCTGGATACAGATGCAAACTATATGCATCTCCTTTTCGGTAAACTGATTACTGACTCATAGTGTAACGTCATGTTTGCTGCTTGTTTGATATCAGTAACTTAGCTGCCCCAAGTTCATATCTCAGGCCAATGGACAAACTTCAAATTTGTTTTCTCCAGCAGTGTTGACAAACCAAAATGTTTGTGATTTCCTCTGAGAGAGTGGTAATTCGATGGATTTTGAAGAAAGATTCATTTTAGGTGTAGAGTGTTTCGTTTTCTTTTGGTAACTTTAATTTAAAAAAATTGGTGTCACTGTATTCACCCATTATGTCGAAGTTCCCAGTCTCATTTCAAAAGAAAACTCCTAACTAAGTAAAGATGTTACGTTTTCAGCAACAATGTATAAGATTTTGTCATACTCGGTTGTTCACTCACTACTCAGAAATGCTGCTGGATTTCTACAATTCTCAAATACTATTTTTGTTATTTGATTTTACGCTATTGGGAAGCAGCAAGTTACTGTTAATCTACGCTAGTGAACATCAGTCAGTAGAAGTGCGACAACTGTCAAAGGGCATTGTGTATAATGCGCAAGATTTTTAGCACAGAGCAAAGCTTATTATATCAGGATTGCCTCGTATTTAGTGAGAATAGAATATCCCAGTTTTTTTCTTCAAATAAGCAAATAAACCAATGCATTAAATGAGCGGTTTTGAGCTAACTCTCGGCAATAAACTGTTTATCACCCCCATCTCTAGGCAACGTATCGGTATGTCCAAAACGAAAACAAAAAAAGAACTACTACATTGCACAATTACCTATTCAGTTAATTCACAGTTTTTCTCTACACACTAACATGTAAGTAGTAAATAATTTTTGCACATACTGAAGATGTGACATATCAGAGATAAAAAACAACTGATATTACATTTGCTCTAATTGGTTAGCAAACACTGAACGTGAAGCTACGATACAGAATTGTTCACATTTCCTACCCAACTTAAAGTATGAATGCCAGTGCAGTGTTCCCACCTCACCGTCCATGTTATTTAAAATGCCTGAGCGCTAAAGCAGGAAGTACAGATGTTTCTGTTTTGTTGTGGGCTTATTTGTTTTCGCGTAATGTGACATACACAATAATTATATTTCACATTATCGTGGTTTAGCTCTTTGTAATATAGTTTTGACATTGGCACAATATTCTATTTTCATATACATTTTAAAATATATTGTAACAGCGATAAAAATAACATAGATTACATTTATGTTTTTTTAGATAATTTCAAGCTTCTGATAAAGTTTTGTAGTAAAAGTTGTGCTATTGAGAAATGTAAGGAAATGAACTAATGTCTTAAAACAGAAACTCCGCGTCGCTTAAAAACAAGAAAATGTCCCAAACCATTTTACAATTACACTGTCAAGACACCACACTGAGTCATCTTAAACAAAATGACTTTTTTGGAATAATGTCGTGTGTAATTTTAGTCCGCGCTTTTTTCATTTACCTTTCTTGTCTATTTTTGTTCTTCTTCTTCGGTTTTCTTCTTATTTTATCATTATTATCACCAAGCAAAATTAGGTTACGTACGTACAGGCTGCTAATTTAATTTAATTTTATTTAAATTCAAATTTCTTAATATAGGATAATAGCCAGCTATATAGGCTTTTATTTGATATTGGGTTTAGGTATCTACATTTTAAAACGCACGCGCTACATCGCTTGGACGCGAGATACCTGCGTAGGTAGACGGTAACCTTAAATCACTATGACGGCACTCCTTTGACTATAGCGTATCTTCTTTTCTTTCGAGTCGAGCTTTCTGTTTTTTTCAATCGTTCTTCGCATCATACCTTTACAAAAAGAAAAAGAAGAAAACAAAGAAATCCTGATTTTATGTGAAAACATGTAAGATTTGCGAGTCTTGTTCTCTTTGGCTTACCACTGCAAGGTGGGGTCATTTAAGACTTAGTTACATTTACACATAACAACGTCTTTGTGAGACCGTCGCTTCCAATCCTTTCACGTTGTCTTGCATCATATCTAGATGAATGGGATGATCACTTTCACAATATTAATTGAAGCTTTAATAATTCCACGAAATGATCAGTTTTGCATTCCATTTTTCCTGAGAAAACACTCGAATATATAACTTATTTTGATTATGTTTTGATTCCTTCCGAGCTTTTCTAGCCACAACGATTGAAATAGAAACATATCGACTCTTTTCGTGAATTTAAGTGGTCAGAAACTTGTAGCTTACGTTATTCACTGTTTAAAGGCAGCCAATTGTTTCCCTAACTACAGATGCAATTTTTTTAACTGAAATGTTTGCGTAGTTTCTTTGAACGGGCGGTTTAATTATAAAAAGGCTTCTCAGTCAATCAGTCTTGACAGTCAGACATTCTTAATTTGGCTCATGTATTCCAAATTGTATGCGACGATTTGCTTGACGAAAAGAATAACAAATTTCAAAATTTCATATGATGGTATTACGTGTTCAGCTAATGGTGGCCATGCACGTCGGTTCTAAAATTATGACGAATTAGTAATTTTCCTTTGATGATATAGCAACTTTTCTTAGGATTTCAAAACAGAACACTTACAAATTAGATCAGCTCGGGCACTGACAACAAACCGACAATATCTTTAATTACTGTGTTTCTATAATTATTTACGCCTACCCAAGAAAACTATATAAATTGCGAAGTAAAGATTCACACCATTATGACTCTGAGAAATATTTATACGAGGCCAAATCTATCGTCAAGCTAAAAAATGCAGGCAAACACTTTGCTTCTACTATGTCTTGTGGCAATGATGATACCGCTCTGGAGTTTTCCTTTACCAAAGCCAGGAGGTAACTACTAGTGATTTGTTGATTTGTGCACATGCCCTACCGACATTGTGTTTAGGATCTTTTCTCCTTCTTAATTGTCAACGTGATTGGTCTCGTGGCGCCTATTAAATGAACTTAGCGTCGAAAAAACTAAATCCAGTGACATTTGCAATTTTATTCTTCAGATTTTTAGTTATTATAGTGACAATTCTTTATCGTTGTGATTTACTTTTCTGATACACACTTCAATGGTATTTGTCAAGCAGTAAAATAGCTGGTTCAACAACGTTGCTAATTGCTTCAAAAGAACAACTTTAAGATTCATCTCTGCTTGACTGTTGTTAAAAGGACAGAACAATCTCCTACAGAAATTTGCAATTGTGTTGCAAAGTAAAATGTTATCGTAAGGGTGTGTAAAGTCATTCCGAACTGCATTTCAATCGACAATGGATTAAAAGACAAAAAACGATTAATGGCGACACTGTTAAAGTGTTTGACTTAAACAAGTAGAAAATAGTGAGAGATGTAACGATTTTTGTTTTTATAGCTGGTTTCAACCTAGCACGTGATCAAACCTAAGATCGTAACAATTCAATAAATAAAGTCACGAATAAGAGATATGATAGATGATAAATATATAAACAACTTCGCCAAGAATTAGGTGTCTGCTGTTTTTCATTCGGAGGAGTGTTTTACCCAGATTAATAGAGCTTTGTATGGAGACGCCATGTTTGTGCCCCTCGGAGGGACACAAACATGGCTGCCGTAGAGTAACAGAAACATCTGTCGTTGAGTTGAGCTATTGAAACGCAACCTTATTACTTTAGAGCTTCGACACGTTGAAATAAATATTTCTTCTAGTGCAAGAATTCTTCAGTTAGCAGAAACCAAAGCGACTATTCATTTTTTGACCCAGGCGACAGCCTCCTCGCCGGCAGGCATTTTAGTCACGCAACGCCAAAAACTTGGAAATTCAAACGTGCCCTATTGCAAACCGAAGAACCCTGTCGAGCTAAAACGTTGTCAAACGCCAAGTTCCTATAAGTCTATAATCTGATGGACTAAAACCTCAATTTTAAATTTTGGAATATGGCTACGTCACATGAAAACCGGCAATACAAGATTATCCGTAGGGTAATTAGTCTTGCGAGGTCAGTTCAGCAGTTTATTAATTGTTCTAATTAGCTTTTTAAGCTAAGAAAATTACCAGAATCTACAACTTAAAATTTATTAGATGGATAGAAGTTAGACAAGAATTTAACATCTAATTTTTACTTGAATGCAAATTAATACGATCGAATGAAAGCTAATGGAATTATTTTAAATCTCACCTTAGTTTAATTGGTTTATTACACTCGCATTCACGCGGTTCAAACTTCCTCACTAATAAAAATATGAAAAAACAGGGTCACCAACATCAGGTATAGAATCGTAACGCTAATAAAAAAAAGTATCACTTCAATTTGTCTTTAAAGATGATGGTGAAGACGCCGACAAACATGGCGGTCAGATAGAGGATGATGATCATTATGAAGACTACCACAATTGGAACTATTTTGACAAATATTATGCCAAAGACGATTATGACCATGCAGACTACGATGATGATGATGATGATAATGATGATCATAATGAAGACGACGGCGATTACCATGACGACAAAAATGATGTAAAAGATGGCTACATAGATAATATGGATCATGAAAAAGATGAGGACGATGACAAAGATTACGACAGAGATAATAACAAAAATTATGACAAACATGATGACAAACACCATGATGAAAAAAATTACAAAGATGACCACAAACATGATGAACAAGATGTAAACAAACATGATGAACCAGATGATTACAAAGATGATGAAAAAGCCGATGACAAACATGATGACGAAAACGATGATGAAGAGAATGGTGACAACCATGATAACAAACAAGACGACAAAGACGGCGACAAAGATGATGAAAAAGATAAAGAAGAACATGAAGACAAAGGTGATGAGCAACATGCAGACAAAGATGATGATAAAAATGAGGTGAAAGCCGATGAAAAAAATAATGACAACAATGACGACAAAGATGATGACAACGATGATGACAAAGAAGACGACAAAGAAGATGACGAGGACGATGAAAAAGAAGACGACAAAAAAGATGACAATGATGATGAAAAAGAAGACGACAAAGAAGATGACAGCGATGACGACAAAGAAGACGACAACGAAGATGACAACGATTATGACAAAGAAGACGGCAAACAAGATGTCAAAGACGATGACAAAGAAGACGACAAAAAAGATGACAACGATGATGACAAAGAAGACGACAAAGAAGATGACAACGATG
>Ga0126337_10000689_pt1 | contig 18269 bp, 8 predicted proteins | sample DipCmetagenome_FD_92527 | JGI IMG/M metagenome (GOLD analysis project Ga0126337, IMG submission 92527) | Coral microbial communities from La Bocana,Puerto Morelos, Mexico - Diploria C A metagenome | ecosystem: Host-associated > Invertebrates > Cnidaria > Coral | place: La Bocana,Puerto Morelos... | reverse complement strand
GCGGTTTTGTGTTTTTTTTTCGGGTTTCTTTGTTTGTTTGCCCCCCCCCCCCCCGGAGCTCCTTTTTTCTCCCCCCCCCCCCCCCCCCCGTGATGATTTGTCACTCTCTGGACTTGAAGGGTTGACAAGACAACGCAAAGTGGCAAATTACTGGGAGTAGATTGAATTTGTTTTGCTTACTTCTTGGCTTGTACTATGTTGTTTATCGTTTGTGGTTTATGATATTCCAGTGTTTGTCGATCGAGGACGAAATGGATGTATCGCCATTGAATCTCGGAATGATTGCTGCCTACTACTACATCAACTACACCACTATCGGTGAGGACCTGCTGTTTTCTTAGCTACGGTTGTACTTTGTGTGTGGAAATACGTTACCATGAGCGATCCGTCTGTTCACGGCACATCCCCTTATACGACTTCTTCTGAAGTCCTGTATTAACTTAATTCTTTCCAATGATCTGAACGTAATTGAAGTTTTCTTTCTTTCAAATATATAGAGTTGTTCAGCGTATCTCTGAATGCGAAAACCAAACTACGAGGCTTGATCGAAATCATCTCATCTGCTTATGAGTATGAGAGGCTTCCCATCAGGCATCACGAAGATGCCACCTTGAAACAGGTGAGCGAGGCCTCGATCTAACACTTCGTGAAAGTGATTTGTGACAGCTGCAGTGATTTGTAGGAAAACAATTTTTGGCCGTGTGTCTGCTTGCCTTTTACATTTTTCGCTTCAATATAACGTAAATTTCTCGTAGTCTAGCTAACGATCAACGTCTTGATGTAAACTAAGCGAGACACAGTGGGTGAGTTTGTGTGCTATATGTAGACTCTAGATCGAGCGGTCTGGGCGGAAGCCCTGGCTGAGGTCAGTATGTTATGTTCTTGGGTAGGACTCTTTTCTCAGACATTTGCTTGCTCTATCCAGTGGGGAGGGTGTGTTGCTTTTGGGGGAAGTTTTTGATGAATTAATACCCCTTCAAGGGGGACAAACGGTCTTCTAGTGTCCTAATGCTACAGAAACGCGAGAAACACGGGCTCATAGGCTTTTGCAGTACCAAGGAAAAATAAATCAACACAGCAGGAGAATTCTGTTTGTATTGTGGGAGTGAAAACGTTTGCAAGATTTTTGTGACTTTGAGATGGTTTTACCTTAGCTGCTTTAAGTCATGTTGGACAGAGTTGACTACTTTCATTCTGTTGTAGCTAATGAACCGTGTGCCACACAAAGTGACGAATCCCAAATATAACGATCCACATGTGAAGACCAACCTGCTCATCCAAGCTCATATGTCCCGGATGCAGCTATCGGCTGAGATGCAGTCAGACACAGAGACCATCCTGGGCAAGGTTAGTGAAGCGGTTGAAAGAACTTGAACGAATGAGCGAGCGAGCAAGTTTCGAAACCAAGGAATTAGTAGAGAAACGACCGAGTGAGCGAACGAACTAAAACATAAGTGCGGACAGAGCGCACAAACGACTTTTGTTTCTCCTATTGTTGGTTTGTTTTGAAATACAACTATATGTTATAGTCGCACTGTTTTAAAGTTAGAAATCTCTTGAGACACTCCTGGCTCATAATTTCGATTGTTGTTTATGTTTGTTTTCAGGCGATGCGTCTTGTTCAAGCTTGTGTTGATGTGTTGAGCAGCAATGGATGGCTTTCGCCTGCACTGGCCGCTATGGAACTTGCCCAAATGGTAAGACAAATCTGCCTGGATAAAAAAAAAAACGTTTTCAGGCATCCCCATGTATGTCATGCGATTTATAACCGAACTATTCGGGTAAAATTACTTAAGGACAAGCTAAGGTGATATTAAAGGTAGAATTTTTAGTTCCCACAAGCAAATTGTGGTCTTTGTTCCCCTTTGCTAGTAACAACGCTATAGGTCGCAGTGATTTCTCTCAAAATTGCGAGGGGGGAAAATTGCATGACGTTGTATTGGATGTCAATTTTTGATCACTACATCTAAGTTGCATCAACAAATTCTGTGTATAAATTGTTTGTGCAATTCGTTTTGTCGTTATTCAGGTTACACAGGCCATGTGGAGCAAAGATTCCTATCTGAAACAGATTCCTCATTTCAACCCAGAAATCATCAAACGTTGTGTTGACAAGGTATGTACAGTCACATACTAGAATTGCATCCGAAAACCTGACAGTTTAAACCATCGGATAAGACCCTTAAAATACTACTCAATAGCTTTGAATGGTCATATACTAGAGTTTCATGCGATAACTTTGACGTTAAAACCATCTTGTACAGCGTATTAAACAGTACTACACGAAAGTACTGCTCAATAGCTTTCATGTACAATGATCTGACAATGATAGTGGTGCTTCATTTACAAATAAGGGGTAAGATGCGTGTATCCTCAGCAAAGCTGTTTTTATTGTTGTTGCAGGGAGTGGAGTCTGTGTTTGACATTATGGACTTGGAAGACGAGGAAAGAAACAAGCTTCTGAGGCTGGATGACGGTCAGATGCAGGTAAGAGATCGTAACATATGTACTGGGTGCACTAGATAGCGGCCAGAAGCTGTGTCTGGCAGTCTGTCTGACTGTGTGTCTGACTTCTGTTTGACTGTCTGTCTGTTTATCTGGCTGGGTTTCTGACTGTCTGACTGTGTTTCCGACTGTTTTTCTGTCTCTGTTTGACTATCTGTCTGCTTGTCTGGCTGGTTTTCTGACTGTCTGACTGTTTCCGACTGTTTTTCTGTCTCTGTCTGACTGTCTGTTTGTCTGTATGTCATGCAGTACAGACATTAACTTACATGAACCTTTTTCGTTGTAGGATGTGGCCAGGTTTTGTAATCGCTATCCCAACATTGAATTGTCATTTGAAGTTCACGACAAGGACAACATCACAGCGTAAGTTAACAGTGGGAAGTTTATTTGTGTTATTTTAAGCAAGGAATGTAGCTTGACATGTTTGGTTCCACCCTTCCAGAGGCGCTCCTGTGAATGTTATTGTGGACCTTGACCGTGAAGATGAGCAACCTGGCCCGGTAATTGCACCGTTCTTTCCTCAAAAGCGGGAGGAAGGCTGGTGGCTAGTTGTTGGCGACACGAAAAACAATGGGTAAGATTTCTTGTTTCTTTTATTCTGCTTGTCAGTATGAGTTCTTTTATTACAACCTTGTTATTCGCCATAAGATTCCTCGTCACTAAACCATGCATGTTGCAACAGATAAATACATCTTAGAGGTAGCCAAAGATTAACTTTATCTATTACATAATTTGTAACAGTTTGTAAATAAAATGTATCAAAATAACTAAACACGATTGTTTTTATCGTCTAGGTTGATTTCTATCAAGCGTTTAACGCTCCAACAGAAGGCCAAAGTCAAGCTGGACTTTGTAGCTCCGAGCTCGCCTGGGAACTACTCATACACGCTGTTCTTTATGTGTGACACATACATGGGATGTGATCAGGAATATCCGTTCAAGATTAACGTGGGAGAGGCAGCCAGTGGAGACGAGGACAGCGGAGACAGTGATGCTGACGATTAGAGCTTACACTGACAAATGACCCAAGCGATGCTTTGTATTCGTGACTCGCCGACTCCCATTGAGTTTTCGATGTGATCGTTGTTGCGTGACTTGAATTCAGAGCACGCAATCCATTCCGACTGATCTCATGTTTGTAAAGATTTAAGTTTGTCTACGAAAGCAGAGTCTTGGCTCTGCGTTGCCAGTGTACATATTTCGTCTTGCAGCCGTACATTAGTAATCGTGCAATTCCGTGCAACTTGTGTTCAGCAACGAATTTGTGTTGCGAAACTCTACAACCAATGAAGAATGATTGACAGCATTTTCGAAACCCATTGCAGCGTTTTGGAAGAAACGGTTGCAATCCTTCCCACCCCTCTCTTGTTTAAACATACATCACCCGGCTTGACCCCCCCTAAGGAATAATTCCTCTCGCTTTGTTGTTACGTCATTTAAAAAATGTGTAATTTCTGCCTGTAGATTATAAGAGTGTATAAAGAAATGGAAACACCTTTTTACAGACTTATGAGTGTTTTGAAATTTGCCAAAGAATATATTTCTTAAACAGAAGCCTCATTACAATTTTTTTCCGTGAACGTGTACAAGGTCGGCTTACAAGTTTGCGCCCTTTGGCGGGGAAAAAACTATAGACCACTGTATGGGAAATCAAAATGCCACAAACGCTTTCTAGGACAGCCACAGCGCTGAAATTTGGTGGATGCAATCCCTTATCTAATGTCTTAAACTTGCTATTCACGACTTGTTCCGAATTCGACTTTAATTATTTGCCCACAGATTTCCATACAAACACTAAATTACTGACGCGTGTTGTCTGCCCGTTAGGTTGGCCTCCAAAACCGCGACAAGAAGTATCGTAACGATTTCTTACGGAGATTCAATTGTTACTATTGTGAAGAAACTTTTTCGCGGAAATGTATCTAGTTACGTCATGCACATTTCACGTGTTGCAATAGTTTCGAGCCACGTTTTCTTACTATTATTTTACTGGACAATTGCATCAACTCGACAACGCCAAACAGTATTTTTTACTCGGAAGTGCTTACGACAACATTGCAATTTATTCCCTGACACTATTGAATTCTGAAGCTGTTAACCGTGACATTCTGCGGTTAAGTCGTATTTTTTCTCTTCGGTGGATACATTTGATAGAATGCTTGTGTAACCCCTCGAAAAACAAATATCTCGTATGGTTTTGATGACGTAAGCCCTGCACAATGTAGAATCAACTGTGGCAGAAAATATAGAAAAAAAGTTATACCCTAATGAGATATTGTTTGGGCCGCTTAGTAGCGTAAACAAGCAACCAAGTTCGATATATCCATTTCCCATTTTATCTGCATCCATCTTTCGAAGATCACTTGGTTAAGTGCAATGTTTTCCTCGGACCCTGAATCTTATCAGTTGCAAAAAGCTGAAGTTTATCTTGTATTCACAGCTCGGCAATCGGTAGACCGGCAATCGGCAATCAGTCGAGTGGAGACTGCGAGTAAAGAACTGTAATCGTGCCATAGCCGCGAAAAATATAACGTTTATTTTTGTACATTAACGTTTTCGGCAATAAAAGTGTTGCGAACATGTTAGATGGCACGTTCAATTTGGTCTTTTACTAAAAATTTATGATTCCTTTAACCTGGCCAAAGTAAATGGCATTGTGAAATTTAAATTGGCTAGTAATTAACAGGAAACAAGAGTGCCAAGTTTCATGTTTGGTCTGTGTCGCATTTACTTGGAGACTTTTCAATAAACGTCACAGCCAAAGCTATTAATTAGGACCTCATCTGCTTCCGTTCTTCTCGATGGCCCGATTTCCAGCCGCTGATTGGAAAAGGAGCCCGCGTTCCGAAAGGCGCGACGGAAATCAAACGCACACCTCTTGAAAATGTCAGAGGCTGACCTTTTTGGGGAAAACCACCCATTCTCCACTGTTTGCTTTTTGTCTGCGCATAAGTATTGAGACAATCGGTGAAATAGCATTGATATTAAAGTTTCTGTTAATCGGAAGTAGACTTTCATCGCAAGATTATTTTTCTATTGTGCGTTTAATGTTTTTTCCTGACATTTGTGCCACTGCCGATGTGAAAAATTTAAATTACATTTAGTTTAAGAAACAGCGCTCTTATCATTTCCGCCAATTTGAATTCTGCCAAAACTTCTCGTCGTGTGCTTTTATCTTGCCTTGCCATTGTTTTACGCCGGGGGTAACTGCAAGAGAAAGCTCGCTTCGCATTTTGACCTATTTTCAGGATAAATCTGAAGCCGAGGGGCGTTTGAAAGACTCGTAAAAATTACTGGTTGACGAGGGTGCAATTAAACGTTCACTTTTCAAATCTGTGAGCTCTGAAGACGGCTCCTTCAAAACCGCTGAGAACCTACCTGCGTCGCGCAGAAAACCTTGTTGTGAGTTCCGCAAAATAGCTAGAGGTAAGATTTTGATTTATACTTCGATTTGATCCAGCATTTGATTCGACTCTGTTCAGACGACTTTGTCAATACAATATTTGCTTTTCTTATTTGTTTACTTGTCGTCGATTGATTTTTTTTTTCGCTTCTCATCTAACCAGAACAGGCGAATTCTAATGGTTACAAAATTCGCGATGTCAAACGAAAAAAAAATCAGTGCAGGAAAGAATGAAATATAATATTGATTTATGAAACTCCAATCGCTGATGTAAATGGTGATGTTTTAAATTGATTTCAATATATTTATATTTAATTAACCCACGGATGTGTCTAGGTTTGCGATTGCTGGGAAGGTAAATGCAGTTAATCTGTAGTACGTTAATGAAAACAAAAAAATGCTCTGTGCAGTTCTACCCAGTCAACTCAATTGCCGAATTTCTCTGAAGCGTGTTTAAATGCTAGCTCTCGAACAAGTTTGCTGTAGGGACGAGCCCGGGTAAATTAAACGGCAGCGACAGAAAAAAAAACCCTAGCCCGTTAATAGCGTTTACCCGACGAGTGGGTCAATTGATGGCCTATATTGAGGGTATGAGCCTAACAAAAAAACTCAACGGTGGAACTGATCAGGTTGGATTCTGTTGTTAAGTTAACATGTATTCGCTCCCGATTAATTTCTGTACACTTATCACGTTCCTGTTCGTCGATAGACTTCTGTAAAAGGGAGAAATTAGATTTCGATATCATTAGGAATTTCGTGGGGTTGTTCTTTTTTTGTAGGGTTCTTCTTAGGCTGTTCAATTATCGGTTTTTTTTATCTTTCAAACTAAAAACTCGATTTTCTCAGATCACATATTGGCTGTTTTACGTGTTTGTTCTAGCGCGGTTTACTGTTCCAAGATTAATTTTTTGTTGAAAGTATCACAAGCCGACGATTTGACGCTAATTATTTCATGTGCAAACGATTCAGATTAATTTTTGCCTCGAAAATCTTATTGTCGCTTTTCAAATGGGTGGTATCAGCCGTAAAATTTCTGTTCTGCAGTTCTGCAGCTAACGAAAGCAACACCGTTACCGCAGCAAAATCTGTGCGAAACGAAACCGCCCCCATAAACGCCCCTTGGGCTGAACGATATCGAGGTTTTTTGCTGCGATTCTTTCGTTGTGAAGATCAAGGTTAGTCTGATATTTAGCACGCTTGAACAATGCTTGAGTGAAGGTAAAATAAAGAAAAAAATTACACTCAAATCACACACGCTTACGACACGAAACATAGTGTTATCTTTGACAAATCTTGCCAAACTTCAATGCTTTTTCAATGTTTCAAATTACCGGTCATCTTTAAATAGCTGCAGACTTCGAGGTCAAAATTTATGAGGTTATCGCAAAATGTAACAAAATATTCACAGCACAAGAGGCATTTTCCTATACAGCGGCAGATGGGCCACAAACAACTTCGAAAACAGGCGAAGTTTATTTCCAAAAAAAAACGCCGAAAAATTGACAAATGCAATGTTACAACATCTTAGATTAAATGCCACAATTATAGCAATGAAAAGGTCAGTGCTATGTAGTTCCAAACAATACAGTACGTCTTTGGTGGATAGAAAAGAAAAAAGAAGCCTGCTGTTTTCTCCATTAAGAAAGGAAATGAAGATGTCTGTTGTTGACACTTGTTTGAAGAACCTTTGAAAAACTGTTGACTTAAGAAAGAGCAAGGTTTAAAAGCCGGAGTTTGGTTAGCTTCGGGGCCTTATATATCTAATAACATTTTTACCGAAGCTTCACTGCACTGAATTATTTGGAGAATTAAGAAAAATTAAAACATATTGCATTGCAAAGATATTAACTCCGATTTCCTCTGATAACTTTCGTAAGACTTCACCGCGTTGCTGTATAAGTTTCCTTCTTCTTTTAGGCATATTTTTGCTCCAAGCAATCTTAACGAACATAAATTAACTCTTCACAATCAAGTTACATCCTGGGGCCTCTTTGTTTGCCCACGCAGTTCTTATTAAATATCATAAGATCTTTTTGAAAGTGGACAGCAATTCCGTTTGGCTAAATATGATAATAATCAGAGGTAAGCAACTGCTTTAATGGAAAGAGACAAAAATAGTTCCAAGTTTAAAAATTAGATTTTTAATAAGCGATACTTTTGACGAAGACCTTCGACAAAACGAGATGGTAAATGCTAAATTTTGGAGGCAGAAGAAGATGTTCTACAGTAAGTACTCTGGAAAGAAAAAAGTGCCGAGTTCTTTGAAACTGCAGTACAATTTCCCTTTTGACCTTTCTTACAAGTGGAGACAAGTGGAGACAAGAAAAGACAAGTGGATAAGTTGTTCAAGAGATTGAAGCAGTCATGTACAACGCCTTTTAAACCAGGTGTAGTTTTGAAAGAGTACGAGTTGTCCGTTGTTTTCGAGGTCTGTACTACAGGCGTAAGATCAGAGAAATTTGCACCCAATTTACATAGAGAGTCGGTATTGATATTATAGAGTTGCTGATGGAAAATAATTCTTGTTAGAATCTATAAAAAGAACTCATTTTTAGTTAAATTTATACGATTTACCCAGTAACTACGTAATATCAAACACTGTATGAATGGTTCTAAGAAAACTGTTCTTTTTTTCCCGATACGAAAGGCAGACATTTTTGACAAAAAAAGTTAATTTTATCCCGAAGGACAAATCATTAATCAAGTACTTTGTTATATAACAAAACAAAGAGTTCGACGAGTTTAAAACTCACACCTTTCCAAAGCCTAAAAACTAACAATGACGTGGAATTGCTTATGAAAATTTCCAACCTTGCGATCCGTCTTGTAAGTAAGTTAAGTTAATAAACCCTTATTTAAACCTTCATTTTTTCAAACAGCTATCAATAGAGGCCCTGCTAAAAATAAGAAAAATAAAAATTTAAAAATCTTGCAGTATGCTTAAAAAAAAGCGACTTGGAATATGCCTAGTTCTGAAACTTTTCTTTCAACAGAGTTAGAAGATGCGTAGAGAGATACACTCGTTTAACAATCCCTTTTTGACAAAACTTGTGCGGGAGCAGTGTTGTGAGAAATATCTGTCTTTGATTTTGATTTATTTGCACTGAACTCGTTGCGCTCCGACGCAGTCCGGACCTTCAAGTCGCTGGGGCAATTTTCGTCTAGAACGCTATTCGCGATTGATTAATAAGGTGCATATGAGATATATACAATAAGCTTTATATGAGGTCTATACAAGATGTATAAACGGTGTACATGTGATCAGTATATGAGTTACAAATGAGAAGTTTATGAGTTCAATGTGAGAGGCGTATAAGGAAAACTATAAGATGAGGAGCAAAGAAACTTGGTAATAAGATTTTTAATTTTGTAACGTGGGAAAAAAACCGCGAAAACAGTAGTGATTATGGCAATAGTGGTAAAATCAAGTTATTGGAGTTTTGCTTAAAGTGGGATGGGCGATTTCAACATCTTTTGTGATTTCGCGAGACTTAGCAAACAAGGTGCTACAAACTATTAAAAGTTTTTTCAGATGTTTACAAAGTAAGAAAAAGAGATGCGGGTGACAGGAAAACTGAAAATTTGATAACTGAATATTTGATGTCGTATTTGAAATTTTAAATTAAAACTATTGTTCCTTAAGACTATTCTCTTTGCAATAGTTCGACTACTTACTTTTTTCAGTGCTTTGCGTTAGAAATTTATGTTTGAAATTTGAGGATATAACTCAATGTGAACAGCTGCAAAAAACAATTGTGCACTTTTAATTACTTCAGAAATGCTATTCAGAGTTCAAAATTATATCAGTAAAGAACTCTGAAGTAAAATCTCACGCCACTTGGTGGAGAATTCATCCTTTTGCAAACCCGTTTTGGCCTCTATTTTGGCGTGGAAAATTAAAGTGGACACTATTATAAGTTCTGTAATTTTCCGAAAATCGTTTTTCCCTATCTACATTGCAATTAGCACTGCAAAGTTTAAATTTACACAGTTACTTTCCTTTTATCCATGCTCAAATATCCATCTTTGCTTATGTTTTAAGGCAAGCAAATCCAACCTGTTATTTTGGTGAAAATAATCAATTAACATCTCTACCGGACATCCAAAGTACACCAACGCCAGTCATGCTGTGTAGTGTTCCTTTAATTGTTTCTTTTTCGTTTTTTTAAACATTTGCCAGAGTCGCATTCTCTGTTTAGCAGTAGCTGTTGCTAAAATATCGTTTCTAGATCTTTCAGTTACTAGGAGTGACAGAGAAGAGTTTTAAGTTTCCTTTCTTTTTTCGGTGCGTAGGTAATGACAGGATTAAAAGTCAGTTATACGCGTTAATGCAAAAAATCTTGCACGTGTTTTTTTCGAAGTCAGAAAATTTTTTTAGGGGACTTAATTTTGTTGCATTTATCTAATTTTTTCAGGTAGTGTCCATCAATATCTTGCGACTTTTCTTTGAGTTGATTGCATTTTGTGTCATTAACAATTGCAACGATAGGTCTCTGTTTTCAAGTCTTTACTTACTAGGCAATATTTCAGGAGAAGCCACTCGTGACAAACTGTTTCCTATTAAGTGTTTAGCAATTGTCCACTTGCGATTCAATTGACAAATTTTCTCGAAGTAATTTCTCGCGCAGTATGCTCTCTATGATGAAATTTCCAAGTTTAGTCTTATTTTCGATGCAAAACAAGTTTATTTTGTCTTTGGTTTGCGTTCGTGCAAAAATAAGTAAATTAACTTTTTAAAGAATCGCTTTTTACGAAAGGCAAAAAAAATGGTCTCAAAAACCCTCAAAACCACAAAGCTGCAGCGTAGCAGCCCAAAAAGAGAAGTATTTTGCCGGAAAGAAATTTAACCAATGTTTACTGTAAATTACGAACAATTAATTGTTAACCTCTGGTGTGTACACAAATGTTATCGACAAAAGTTATCTTCACTTCAAAGCTAACCGCTGCTTCAAGTAAGATACCAAATTTAGCATTTAAATAGGTTGTAGAATTTTAAATGTATGGTATCTCAATTTTTCCATCCATGGAAAATAAAAACATAACATATCCAGACTTACAGACTACTTTGGTGTCACTTGTAAATGTCCTTAATCGATAAGTCGATGCTGTACGCTGTATACGTATTCTGTATCATTGACAACGATTTCTCTGTTTCGAACTCTCTCGTTACTACTAGGCAATATTTGGTATCTCCGTATGACAATAAAATTGTTTTTAGGAAATCCCATTTCGCTATTTTCCAGATCATGTTCAGCAAACGTATTCAGTTCTCCAAACAATTTCTTGCACACTAAGCTCTTTGTGTTGTGTTAAAAATAGCAATTTCTTCTTTTGTCTTCAATTTGTATTTGATTTATTAAAAAACGAAATTCAATTGAGTAAATTAATTTCTCCTCAAGAAAAGATTTGTTTCTTCCAAAAGACAAAAATGTGATATCCCCAAATGTGCCACTTGAAAGTGTTACCGGAAGCACACCTGCGTGTAACTAATAAGTGATGTCAATTACCTACAATTCCTTGTGAACCTCTTTGCTGAATACGAAGTTATCGACGAAAGTCCTACCCATTTTAAGTTTAACCGGTGTTTCGGTAAGATTACAAATATTTAGCATTTAAACTTGGATGGAAGAAGCATAGCTTTTTTTCAACAGAAAACCAAGGTTTGTAGACTAGATTTCTGTTGTAGACCTATTTAGTCTTTAGCATCAGCATCTGAAGTCGATAGTGAACACGATCGCTGAGTACGCAATATGACGAGAGCAATCGTTTCGCAACATATAATTCAATCAGTAAGTTTCAAAATGGTGGCCTGGAGCTGCAAATTTTATTCGGATCATCTCGAGTGCATCAAGGACAAATGAAACAATTGTCTTATTATATTATTCTTCGATTATAAATAAACTGGGTGAGGAGGACGATTCATTTTGATGTAAACAAAGTGATGCATAAAATTGTGGCCCCTTCGATCACTGTTTTAGTTTAATTCAGCAGTATGTGAGGGAAACAGGCAAGTTATTTTTTAAACAATTTCCAATAAAGTAGTCTATGTTTTAAAAGATTCTGTGACAAATTATAAAGGTTTGCGGGGTGATCCAGAATAACTTTATTTTTGCTGAAAATTTGATTCCTCGTGCGAGGCAAATGAAGCAAAATTAATATTTTCTAAAGAAACTGTTGTTTGCGTCGGTGGGCGAGTGATACGATAAGCTATTTATATACTAGAGGGCGATCAAACTAAATAGAAAGTGCAAAGTTGAGGTTTCCACGTGCGTAAGTGTAAAGGTTGTATGGTTACAAGATCACAAATGGACAATTTTGAAACAATTGTTCACGTGAGCTACCTGCTTTAGACACAAAAGCGATTCAAATCAGAGAAATGCTTTCATCAGAAAGAAAAGAGTGCAAAGAAAATGACGCATTTTCAAGCTTCTATCCCAAGGGCGGATTGCTTTACTATCGTATGAATTTAGAGATATCATGCTCTGGTGCTCTTCCTAACAAATAATTGAAATTTTTTCACATTTTCAATCGGCTCCAAAATCTTTTGACTGCGGTTTATTAGTTAATTTTCTCATATTCTTTATAATACATATAGTAATGTAACACCATTACCCTTTAAATGCGGCTATTTTGTGCTTGAATTTAAGTTCAATTCCGTACAAAATCTTCTAACACGCCAGTCATAGTCTGAAAATTGGTTTTCGGACTAATTAATTAATACATTCTATTTCCGTTTCTTGAATTCATTTAGCTTCAAATGCATACGAGAGCCGCTTCCACGGTCAACTATTTAAAAGCGCTATTGATTTGCTGAAATAAAGCAAGCCGAACATCAATCAAGCTTTTACAGGTGAAGTAAATGATCGACTTATTCATTTCAGCTCCTTTTCAACATTATTCAGTCGCCTCTGTCGCTAATGTTGTATTTTTACAAGCCTTTTCAGTTAAATGTTTCGCATCAAATTCTATACATCAATCAATTTAAGTAATTTTATCATCTTGAAAGACAAATACAGTCAATATTGTAATCACTTTTTGAAGATTTTTCAGGACGAACAAAATTTTAAACTGACCGCACGCTGATCGCCTAAATATAATCATCTGAGATATTCACATAGGATGAGAGCCAATAGGAAAGCTGGAAATTAACTTCTATTGATATTTTGAATTTAACTAACCTGCATGTCTAACTTATAAATAATTTATCTTGCTGTAGATTAAATAAGTATAACTGAAATTTTTAAGGTTGAAAGACTTTTGCTTATGGGCAAACAATTGAATGTTGCGTGTGGTTACATAATATTTCATTTCTTTATCCGTGGGAGAAACTTGTTAAAGGAACGCATATCTAATAATTCACCACTCTTTTTTTAAACACTTACGTCAGTCAAGCTTTTGGCGATGTTAAATGGCTTTAAAAGAGGTTTTGATCACTTTCCAAGTCGTTAAAATATATTTCGTCAACTTGATTGCTTTGTAGCCTTTTATGCAAATTATTTTCCTCAGAATCTTATAAGCTACTAATCTTAAGATCGGCTTCAATATTCTCGATGTAAGCTAAATGCCTAGCGATCTTGTTGAGTTCGATTTTTCTTCAATGTCACAATGCTTCTCTTTCGAAAGTGGCTCACTACCTGGAACATTTTCAAAAGATTTCTGAACAACCAGAAGGTATAGTATTTTTGTTTCTCAAGCACTTGGTTCTCATGTCTAATATTTGCTGTTTTTCTTCACCGCGCGGCTTTTAGCATTGATAATAACAAAAGCACCAGGTTCCTATTTTCTACCCGCTTCTTCGAGTATGATATATAGAGCGCCATCATTTAATTTTTGCTAAATTTTCAAGTATCTCCCTGTCTCATAGGTTTGTTGAAATATATACCCATTAATGATCTCGTGGCAGGTGATTCTCAATAAAACATTGTTTTTACTAACATTAAGGTACTGATTTCATATTGGAAATGCAAGGTACTTCTTTAAAACATTTCGCATGGTGTCCGGTTTTTTACGTGGTCTAAACATGCTTTGTAGAAATATTTGTTTTAGTGCACGAAATTTATTTTTTAGCCACTGCATAAAAATTAAAGTCTGCACCACAGCTGGGCGAATTTGGCAGTAAAGATTGTCTCAAAATGCAAATGAAATCTAATCTCACATCGTGTAAATTACTCTGTCAGTCACTGAGTTATAAAAGCTAGTTGCAGTTGCTTAATAAGAAAACTGGCTTCATAACAGAGCAAAATATTAGTGAACAGTTTTCTATCACCGTAAAATACTTTTGCGCTAAAAAATCCCTTGCAGAGAATTACGAAATTGCATGTGTACATAACATTTTTTGCTGCGAAAGAGAGGTCTCATTTATGCCCTCTTAAATTGTATTTGTGCAGTGAGAAAACTTTATTTGTATACTGACGGATAGTGTGTGTAAAAAAAAGGTTTTGGAGAGAAATGTCTGATTTATATACGGAGAAATTCTATTTGCGCACTAAAAAACTTATTTGTGTCTTAAGAAATTATATTTGTGCATCAAGAGGAGAAAATCCTGCGTTAAGAGAAAATTTCATGCACTGAAATAATATTTGTGTAATACAATAGACTTCTGTACATTAGGATGAACATTGAATGAGTGAGCCACCTTATTTAATGTCGCATCTCTTTCACGACAGAGGCCCCCATTGAGAATTTCAAACCTTGGTTTAAAAAATGGTTTTTCACACAAGGACATTTTGCCCTAGAAATTGTACTCAAGGACATTTTGCTCTAGAAATTGTTGGATTTAATTGCTGCAATTTTATTTCTATTTGATGCAGATCTAGAGGTCTAATAGGAGTCTGCAACAATACACTCGCGTACCGAAAGAATGAAGTATCAAAGTGATGACTATGTACTTAGTACCAACTGTTCCGAAGTAGTCGATCTGGTGGAAAGCTCCTGCTTTAACGCGGATTCTACAACCATCAAAATAGCCAGAGTGCTTCCTTATTTTTTTATTATTCTCATCTCTGTGGTGGGTAACATCCTAGTAACAGTCGTTGTCTTTAACAATCGTTCCATGCGCAAAGCTGTCAACTTCTTCATCGTGAATATGGCTTTGAGCGATTTGTTGATTACGCTGGTCTATATGCCGCGAGTTGTCACTATCGTTCTTGCAGGCTACGAATGGTTGTCAACAGGAGTGGCTGGCTTAGTGTTTTGTAAACTGGTTTATTTCATTCATGAAACTTCGGTGAGCGTCTCAATTTTCTCAGCAGTTTGTATCAGTGGTGAGCGATTTCTGGCTGTCATCCGCCCCTTGCAGTCGTTGACTAAAAACACCAAAGCAGCTCGTTATCTCATTGCCTTGACATGGGTCCTGTCGTCGGTGATCAGGGTACCTATACTAGTTGCCAACACCACAGCTATGAGCTGTGGAAAGACGTTCTGCAAGCTGTCCTTAGATACGATGCTCTGGTCAGGTGTGGCCGTGGTGTACCACAAATTCAACTTGATTGGCATGTATGCCACGCCCTTAGGGGTGATGATCGCCTTGTATTCAGGCACGATCTTCACCCTGAAAAGAAGAGGGAGGCCTGGGAATAGAGTGACGGCCGAGGCAGCACAGCCCGCTGAGGTGAATAAAAAGGTGTCCCGGATGGTGCTCGTGGTTATCACCGCTTTCATTCTCTGCTGGATTCTATACTTTATCGTAGCTGTTATGGAATCGTATCACGTTCCTATTTCGTGCAGCGTTCTGTATCTCAGACTCCTTTTCGCTCATTTTAACTGCGCATTGACGCCCGTACTTTATGCACTGTTCAGCGAAAATTATAGACGCGAATTCAAGAACATTTTGTTTGCATGTTCGTGGTTTTGGCAAGTAAAGTCGCGCGCATCCACGTTAAGTACACCTTCCTCTAGAAGGGCCTGGACACTGGAAACAAACTTTTCACTGGACTGTCAAAGAGAAATTGGTCACGTGGGTCCCGCAGCGTTAGATTGAACGTTGCAAAGAAATTAAAAGTTGGTTCCCATGAAAACAACGACCATTGAGCAGAATATTGAGCGGACAATGGGCAGGACTACGAAGTACTAGAGTACACAGAACAGGCTGGGAGAACTCTGTAGAGGCCTGGCATCTAGTCACAGAAAAGATAGAAAAAGGATCTCTGTCACTTACAAAATACACATTCATTCGAGACAAAGTGTTTTTTCGACTTCTTAAAGTGGAACTAAAAAACTAAGAACCCTATATCGCAGACAGAGATTAGTGGCGAATTGAAAAGATGTAACACTAGTGGAGATTATAAATGATAGTGCTCCAAACAAAAGCCTGTTTTGGATATTTTGAAGTCACATATCAAGAATAATCTATTTTTAAGGCAACAAGCGAGGTCGTGTTCCCTCAACTATTTGTACAATACAACTATAGCTAACCCAAATGCTAAAGCCGATTGGCTGAATCGTCATATCAGTCATTATAGTTCACTAGTAAACTTTCCATTGCCGTCATTGGCACGTGGTGCAATCTTGCGCGGGGTCCTTCTGTTTATGTGGAGGAACTATTGGTCTGATAGTTGCCATTTGGATTTTTTTCTATGAACATCCAATTTCAAAGGGACAACTATCAGCCGATAGGTCCGAGACATAAAACTCTATTGTCTTAAACTTTATTGATGAAAGGTATGATAGCCAAGTGAAAAATCAGAAAACGGGCCAAAACCCACTAAAGCCAGACAAATCAATATCTTTCGTTTTGTTTTCTATAAGCCCGCTTGTTCACTGAAAAATTTGGACGGAAGAATATTATCCATCCGGGTAGTTTTCCCGGATAGAACCTATGGGCAGTTACAGTTCAGCACAGAGAGTTCGCCCTATTTTTTGGATCCTTATTGGTTTAAATTGATCACGTGACGCGATAGTGCTTGTCAGAGGAGAGACACTAACTGCCCATGAGTTGATAGCTGACCTTGCAAATTTTTTACCCCAAAAAATAAATTCTTAAGAAGACTACAAGAAGAATATTTCATCTTTTCCCGGCTTTAAAAACTCAAGCATGATGAAATACTAAATACTGACGAGCGTGCGTACAAAGCTAAACAAAACCAATTAAGTGTCAAGTTTATTACTATGTGGAAAAATAATTAGTTAGCCATATAATAAGAAAGTTGAAGGTGATTAAGTCAGAATGATACTAGATTATTTGTTTCAATTTTTGCCAGTTAGAAGATGATTTATACACTATCACCTCAAAGAAATCTGGAGTTGAGAATCTAATTCTTACATAGACAAATACGTTTTATAGAATAATATTCAACAACTTAGAGTGTCTGCTGAAGAGGCAAATATTATTGAGAAATATTGGAGACTAGATGTACGTGAGGAGACCACCATATCCTTGGTTTTCATATGATGTCATCATTTTCAAAATAAAAATTATCTATTCTTCTGAATTTTTAGTTTCATCAGATGTAAGACCCTCTAATAGCCTGACGTTTTGCAACGTTTTAGCCCGACAGGGTTCCTCGTTATGTAGCACGTTTGAAATCCCGAGTTGGGGCGTTACTTGACATTCAAATTGCGACCGGATAAGGCAAAAGATGAGTTATTACTCAAGTAGAACGAGAACAAGTTTTAATTTCAACGTGTACAAACTCTAGAGTAATAAATTTTAGTTTTCATGGCAAAACGCAATGACAGATGTTTCTGTTACTTTACAGCCGCGATGTTGGTGTCCCTCCGAAGGGCGCCAACATGGCGTCTCCATACAAAGCTGTATAAATCTGAGTGAAACACTTCTCCGAAAATCCCGCGAACGAACAACCGAACAGATCTAAATCGTGGAAAGGTTGTTTATATATCATTCATCATTCATATCCCAGCTTTTTGATTTGATTTATTGAATGGTTACGATTTTTATTTTTGATAGCATGACACTGCAAACCGGCCACAAAAGGACGAGAGTGCTCTTTATACTTTTAAGGAAAAAAAGAACGTTTTGGAACCTCTTAGGATGTTCAGCCTCTTCTTCTAAGGGGAAAATTAAGGTTTAAGTCATGCCCACAAAACAGGTTCTAGCAACGATCATCCTGGTCCTTTATATCTGAGTGAATTCGCAAGAAGGTGTCTGCTAGGTTTTCGCCTAGATCTGGGCGCAGCCCAGATCTAGGCTTAGCCAGCGACGCCAGGGGGGGTTCCGTTACGGCGATACTTGCAATATAGCTCAGTCACTGACCTCTCTGCTGGTGGCTTGCTAGGGGCCAGCTGTCAAAAGCAGGGGGGGTGGGGAGCCTGTTTTGTACTGGCACCTCTATTAGTTAAGACTGAGTTTTCAGTGTTGAATGATTATAACCTTGTTATTGACTGTTTTGCTGGGTATTTTACT